>ENA-UOXV01000220-UOXV01000220.1-marine-metagenome-genome-assembly--contig:-NODE-220-length-77134-cov-16.023093_pt1 | contig 77134 bp, 77 predicted proteins | sample MGYA00238165_ERZ766961 | MGnify/ENA primary metagenome ERZ766961 (study PRJEB28924, sample SAMN03173240) | marine metagenome | biome: Marine; feature: Water; material: Subsurface seawater | place: North...
ATACTACTGGAATTTTTACTGGGGCTCTATTAAAAAAACTATCTAAATAACTTATATATAAAATTGTAATTATTGGCGCTGGGGTTATTGGTCTTTATATTGCTATTGGAGATGATATAGCAAATTATGTTAGTTAAAGCCTAGTTGTCGCCAAGCTTCATATGTAATTACGGCAACTGCATTTGCTAAATTTAAACTTCTCCCTTTACTTTGCATTGGCATATAAATTGATTCATACTTTTCTCTAATCTCTCTTGGTAATCCGCGACTTTCAGGTCCAAAGATAAAAGTATCTCCTTTTTTGAAATTTATATCTGTATAACGAATTTTCCCTTTAGTGGTCACTGAATAAATAGCGCTTACTGATATATTATTTAGACATTCATCTAAAGATTCCCAAACTTTGAAATGAGTTCTTTTTATATAGTCCATACCTGCACGTTTTAGACTTTTGTCATCCACCGAAAATCCAAGTGGTTTCACTAAATGTAAATCAAAACCAGTGTTTGCAGATAAGCGCATTATATTGCCCGTATTTGGTGGAATTTCTGGTTCGAATAATATAATTTTAAACATGGTGACCACTAAAATTACAATTGAAAATTTATAGTTTTACAGTTATAAAATCATTCCAACGCGTTGTATAACAAGGTGAGACTCGAACTTGACGCATTTTCCAAGGTTGGTGAAAACCTTGACTAGCAATTTTAACGGTATCTTGGCCATTAATGCTGTTTACCTTATCCATTGCAAGCATAAGAGACTTTTGGACTTTATCATTATCACGCTCAAATAAATGAGCTTGGATATTTGTATCTGGTACTATGTTTTCTATAATTACCCCAAGTTTATGGTAACGATATCCCAACTTAAATATGGTTCTAAGACCTAATAAAGCTGCTTTAGTTATATGTAAAGTGCTATTTGTGGGGATGGGTAGTTTTATAAAACTTATATTTCGATACTGAGGCAATTGTTTACGAAAGTTATTTGTTTGAATAAAGACCCTAATAACTGAAGCGCAGGAATGTTGATAACGAAGTTTTTCTGCGCAACGTGTAGCATACATAGAAGCAGCTTCTTCGAGCTTGCTTAATTCTTGAACTAGGTGGCCAAAAGAGCGAGAGGTGCAAATTTGTTTTTTATTGGTTGGGTTGGTTTCTAGTTCATAACAAATAGTTCCTTTAAGCTCTAATTGTAGACGCCTACCTACTATTGTCATATACTTTTGAACCCATAATTCGTTTTGGTTCCTCAATTCTAAAGCATTTTTTATCCCGAAACTATTCAATATTTTTTTAAGACGTCTACCTACACCCCAAATATCTTCTACTTTAAGATTTTTAAGAGAATTTTTAATATCAATCGAATCAATTAATACTTCAACACCGGTGGAGTATTTAGCTATATGATTTGCAACTTTAGCTAATGTTTTTGTTGGTCCCACACCAATTGATACAGGAATACCTGTCCATCGCTCTACCGTAACTTTTAAATATTTTATCTCTGATAATAATTTATCCGCAGGTATACCTGTTAAATCTATAAAAGCTTCATCAATAGAATATATTTCTAAAGACGAACTGTACTGAGAGAGAACCGACATTACTCTTTGAGACATGTCACCGTACAACGCAAAGTTAGACGATAAGATAGCAACCTTATATTTTTTGTAAAGATTTTTATTCTTAAACGCAGGCTCTCCCATTAAAATGCCTAAAGCTTTTGATTCATTTGACCTTGCAATAACACAACCATCATTATTAGAAAGGACTACCGCTGGACGTTTTTCTAATTTTGGGCTGAATAGACGTTCACATGATACATAAAAGTTGTTACAATCGACTAAAGCAAACATAACTAGAGCGGCCCGTGAATAATATAAGTCACGACGCCCCATACTTTAAAATCTGCATCTGATTCAACTTTAATAGGTTTATAAGCTTTATTACTTGATAAAAGATATAGTAATCCATTTTTTTTCATTAATTTTTTAACTGTGAATTCACCATCAAGCACTCCTAAAACTATACTTCCCATTTTATATGACTTAGCCCTATCGACTATTAATAAATCTCCTTCGTGGATATCTGAATCTTCCATTGAATCTCCTTGCACACGCACATAAAAAGTAGCAGCAGGATGCTTAACTAAATATTCATTTAAATCAATTGGTAGGTCAAGATGATCATCCGCAGGTGAGGGAAACCCTGCTGTGACTGTCGAATTCATTAAAGGAATTTTGAATGGTGCACACTTTGAAATAGCATGAAATTGAAGCGTCGCTTTCCCCCTGTATTTCATATTACGTATTTAAAAGATCCGTCTGGCTTAATATTCTCGAAAAGAATAAAGAAGGACTCCATTTATTTGGAATCGATCTTTGCTTGAAACTTTAATGATAGGATAAGCTGGGTTTCTAGGATGTAACTCAATTCGACCATTCATTGGTTGATACCTTTTTAGAGTTGCTTCGTCATTAATAAGAGCCACTACAATCTGACCTGGTTGAGCTTCCATCGATTTTCGAACAACAATATAATCTCCATCATCAATATGATCTCCTATCATCGAATCCCCTTTTACCTTTAAAACAAAATTATCTGGGTGAATAAAAGGTGCTGGAACAGATATAGTTTGCGCATTTTCTAGTGCTTCAATTGGTTCTCCTGCCGCAATTAAACCCAACAAAGGTAGTTGATCTAGTTTAACATTATTTTCTGAAGATAGAGCTAAAGCTCGTTTGCCGTTAGGTCCTTTGGATCGATTTAAATGGCCATTTTGAGTTAGTACTTTTACATACCAATGAACCGTTCCTAAAGATCCAAAGCCCAGTCCTTTCATAATTTCTTCATAAGATGGCGCTTGGTTGTAGTTAACATTATAATCTTGAATAAAATCTAAAAATCGTCGCTGTTTAAATGATAAGTGTGTTTTCATTCTAATATAATAAATACTCGTAAGTTACTCGTAAGTATTTTAAGCTAAAAAATTATTATAATTCAAGTGTTTTGAATTATTTTAATTAGAGATTTATATAATGGAACTAAAATGATTTAAAGTAGTATATAAATAAAATTCAAAAATCATAAGCCTCCACTTATTGATTGAGTATAAAATAAGCCTCACTATTAGTGAGGCTTTTTTATTTCAATCCCCTATCTTTAAATTACCTAATTGGGATAAATTAACGCCTAAGATTATGAGACTGTTTACTAAGCTAACACTGATATTTTCAATCGTTATGGCCCAAGATTATACCTGGCCAACTAATACGGGAAAACATTTATCATCTAACTTTGGTGAATTTAGAACTACTGGCTATCACCTTGGATTAGATATAAAAACAAAAGGAACAGTTGGGCATCCTGTGTATGCTATATCTAGTAGTTATATTTCTCGAATTGTTACTAATTACTCTGGTTTTGGTCGTGCGCTATACTTAACTCTAGATAATGGCCAAACTGCAGTATACGCTCACTTAAGTAAATTTATTCCCCAACTTGAGGAGAGACTAAAGCTAGAACAAGAACAAAAACAGTCTTATATGACTAATATATTTTTATCACCTGAAGAATTCAAGTTTGAAAAAGGCGATATAATTGGTTATTCAGGAAATACAGGATTTTCATTTGGCCCTCATCTCCACTTCGAGCTTAGAAATAAAAATGGACAAACCTTAAATCCACTTACTAATGGGCTAAATCAAGCAGACCGATTAGCTCCAATAGCAGAAGAAATATCATTTATTCCTCTAAATTCCAAAAGTTGGATAAATGGGAATCAATTGCCTCAAAACTTTCCATTATTTCGAAATAAAAAAGGAGAATATGAATTTCCTGATACTATTAATATTTTTGGTGTGCTTGGAATTTCTCTTAAAACATATGATAAAAGACAAGGCTCCAACAATATTTATCAACCTCACCGAATTGAAGTTTATATTGATGAGATTCTTCATCATTCACTACAATTTGAGCGCCTTGACTATGATTGGCTGACCACTGCTAACTTTATTAAAGATTATAGAAATGCGCGTTTAAACTTAGGAGACTTCGTAAAGCTATATCATAATGAAACAGATCCAAATGTTCCTATACATTCAGATTCAACCAACGGAATATTAGATCTCACTCCAGGCCATCATGATATTAAAATTCATATATTGGACCACTTAAGAAACTTACGTATTGTCCGTGGAACCGTTCTCAATATGGCGCCTTTTGATATCACCGTTAACCCACTTGGAGAGACAGAAGACCTTATTTCTTTCTTAGTCCAGTCAAAAAGTGTTTCACTGCCAATTAAATCGGTAGTGGCTTATTCATTTACACCTTACGGATATGCAGACGCAAAATTGTCCATCCAATCTTCTGAATCTATAGAAGAAGGGAAAATTATTACTGTTTTAAAAAGCCAAACTAACCGACGAGCAATCCAATTTATAGGTGAGAATACGTTGGGTACTTTATCTCGACCCTTCCATTGGGTAGATAGTAAAAATTATGATGATTATTTAAATGTAAACGTTGATATGGACATTTCTTATACTGATGCTGGTATATACATTCAAATTCAACCTGAAAAAATTGTGAATGCTGAATTATCGCTAAGACTAAAAGGAGAATATAAATATGAAACAATTAAACTAAATCAAATTCAACCATCAGTATTCTTAACAAAGCCTTTATCTCCAATTATATTTAATAAAGTAAATGAAATTGAAGCTATCCTCAATGGAAATATCGAACGTCAAATACGATTTGAATTTCCCTATACAGTGGCTCACCCGGGCTCTTCAATTACCACTATTTCTAAAGATGGATTATTTTCCATGCGAAGCAAAAAAAACTCCATTAGTAGGAGTTCACTAATGTGGGTTGAAGCTGTTCATAAGTATGCACCTGTCAAAAAGGGTAATCACCTATCACGCGTTTATCAACTACAGCCTTATCAACAACCTTTGTTAAGTTCAATTAATATTGCTATTCGCTATCCATCTAAATACAAAGACCGCAATAAAATACATCTTTATTTTTATGATCAAAAAGAAGGATGGTCATTCATTAACACTAAAAATAATAGAGAACGCCAAGTTTTAACAGGTGAGATAAATCAACTTGATGCGGTTACAATTATTGAAGATATTATTGCACCTGTAATAAAATCCATTCATCCTGGAAACAATGGTAATTATCCTTCTTTGGAACTCAACCAATTCAAAATTAAAATTGATGATTTCCTATCAGGCTTTGATCCTTCAGAAAGCTCATTTGAATTAATCCTAGATAACCAACCATTAATTTTTGCTTATCAACCGAAGTTGAAAATTATTTCATATGAACTAGAGCAACCATTACTTATTGGAGAACATTCCCTTCAATTTAAAGCTAAAGATCGAGCAGGGAATGAAGTAAATCAAAAAATTAAGTTTAAAGTTTATTAATGTTTTTTCCTTATAAAGATGATAATCCAAAAGTCCTTATCCCTTATGTAAACTACAGTATCATTGGAATAAATATATTAATTTTTATTTTTCAATTTACAACTGGGGTTAAAGACCCTGAAGCTGAAGCTATTTTACTTTATACATATGGTCTTATTCCTGTTCAATTTTCAATATTGACTACACTTACATCCATGTTTCTTCATGGTGGAATTGCTCATATTTTAGGCAATATGTGGTTTCTTTGGATTTTTGGAGATAATGTTGAAAGTACTCTTGGGCATGTTAGATACATTCTTTTTTATCTTCTTTGCGGTTTTTTTGCAGCATTATGCCAAGTGCTCATGAATCCTGGATCTGAAATTCCAATGGTTGGAGCATCCGGCGCTATTGCTGGAGTCTTGGGGCTATATATGATCCGCTTCCCTAAAGCTCGAGTACATGTTTTTGTTTTTATTATAATTTTTTTCACAACTATAAGAGTGCCTGCAATTATTGTTCTTGGATTTTGGTTCTTTAATCAACTAACAAGCGGGTTGGGATCACTTGGTTTAGATATAACAGGAGGTGTAGCATGGTTTGCCCATGTGGGTGGATTTATTACTGGTATCATGTTACATCAAGTTTTTAAACTCATTAGATAAAACACATTGGGGGATGCTATTAATACTATGTTAAAAAAAATATTTTTTGTTGTAATAACTATAATTTTGGGGTTGTCGTGTGAAGAAAATAATAATGAAACCTGTGATTTGTATGAAGGAAGGGGCAATTTAATTTCTTCTGAATTAGCAGTAGAATATACAGAGGGCGCTTTTAAAATTTTAATTGAAGATTATTATGGTTTTGATGCGAGTCAATTCGAAATTAAAAATAATGTAAAAGTCTACAGGATAGTATATGAATCAATAGATACAGATGGTACACCGATTGAATTATCTGGCGCAATATATGTACCTCAAGTTAGTAATGAGATAGCTTTACCAACATTAAAAACTGCTCATTATACAATTACAAAACGTGATGCGGTAGCTTCAGTAAGCCCAAATGTTTCACCACAAAGTATTTTAGGATCTATGCAAGGCTATTTTTCTATATATGCTGATGGAATTGGATATGGGATATCATATAGTCAAGCTTCTTATGCTAATAAAAAAGGTATAGCAACGGCAGGGGTAGATTTAGTAAGAGCGTCAAAAGAGTTTGCATGCGAAAATGATATTAAGTTAAATGATCAACTATTTACTACAGGCTATTCAGCTGGAGGTTACGGAACAATGGCTTTCCATCAAATGGTTGATGAAAAACATAAAGATGAGTTTACAATTACTGCAAATGCTCCACTCGCAGGTCCTTATGCTCTTGATCAGATGGCCCGTAAAATTTTTAGTAATGGGGTATATTCTCAACCTTACTATCTAGGTTTTGCTCTATGGGGTTATATCTTAGACACCGGTGATTACGATGCTTTGAATCGTTGGGTTAATCCTAAATATAAAGAAGCTATTTTTAATATGTATAATGGTGAATATTCAGGTGAGCAAATAAATGATGCGCTGAACGATACCGCATCTGTTTTACTTAATCAAAAATTTTTAGATGATTTTTTAGGAGATGGAGAAATAGAGTTTAAACAATATTTAAAAGACAACAGCTTTATCTATGGAAATTGGAAGCCTAATGCTCCAATCCACTTTATGCATGGCGCTGACGATGAAACTGTATTTCATTTTTTAATGAAAGTTGGAGTAGATGGTTTGAAAGAAAATGGTGCAACAAATATTCAAAGCACTTCATATGCAGGAGATCATGGCTCTGCTGCTGCTGCTTGCATGATTAACTCCATTGAATGGTTTAATACTATGAAACAATGATTTAGGATGAGTTATTCTTCTATATTGATTGGAATTGCTGGAGGAACAGGATCAGGAAAAACTTCAATTGCTAAATATCTACTTAAAGAATTTGACAACGATCGATTAATTGTTATCCAACAAGATTCCTATTATAAAGATAATTCTAACCTACCTATGGATAAACGTAATCAGCAAAATTTTGACCACCCAGATGCAATTGATATTGAACTTTTTAATAAACAGCTGGTAAGTCTTTTAAATGGGAAACCAGTTAAAATCCCTATTTATGATTTTTCTACTCATAATAGGAGTGAACAACAGCAATTCGTTAAATCCTCTAAAATAATTGTCATCGAGGGTATTTTAACTCTTTATTTTGAATCACTAAGAAAATTAATGAATATAAAAGTGTTTATTGATGTACCCAATAAAATTCGATTTAAACGCAGATTATCAAGAGATATTGAGAAAAGAGGCAGAACTTTAATGTCCGTTACCAATCAATATCAAAGTACAGTTCAGCCTATGTATGAACAATTTGTTGAACCATCTAAAAATTTTGCGGATATGATTATAACTGATGGAGTTAAGAATAAAAAAGCTATTGATACTTTGATAAAGAATATTAATCTGATATTATAACATGACTCTCACACCTAAAAATTCTGGATGGATAGAAGTTATTTGCGGGAGCATGTTCAGTGGAAAAACTGAAGAATTAATCCGACGAGTTCGTCGAGCTGAAATTGCAAAAATGAATACAATTATTTTCAAACCCAATATTGATAATCGATATAGTTCAAATCATATAGTTTCTCATAATCAATCAAAAATGAAGTCAGTTGTAGTAAATGATATAAATGAAATTATTGATTTATCAAAAGAAATGGATGTAATTGGAATAGATGAAGCTCAGTTTTTTAGCGATGACTTAGTTAAGGTGAGCAAAACACTTGCTAAAGAGAATAAGCGTGTTGTCGTTGCTGGGCTAGATACAGATTTTAGAGGTAAGCCTTTTGGCTCCATGCCTGCTTTAATGTGTGAATCAGATTACCTTGATAAACTCCGTGCAATTTGTGTAAAATGTGGTAACCCTGCATCTTTTAGTCAACGGTTAATAAAAGATTTAGAGCAGGTATTAATTGGTGAAACAGATGTTTACGAAGCACGTTGTAGAAATTGTTTTAATATAGAAGAAGATTAAATGATAGGTATTATAGGTATTATAGTTCTTTTAGGTATTGCTTTTGCAATGTCTAATAATCCAAAAAAAATTAATTATCGTATTGTCTTTTGGGGAATGGGATTACAAATAATTTTTGCTTTATTTATTTTAAAAACACCCATTGGTAAACCTCTTTTTGGGTTTTTTGATAAAGTTATATCTAAATTAATAAGTTTTTCTGATGCTGGAGGAGACTTTCTTTTTAGATCATTTATTTCTGATGTTGGGTTTCATGTTGCGTTAATAAACTTTGCTTTTCGTGCATTACCTACAATAATTTTTTTCTCAAGCTTAATGGCATTGTTTTATCATTTTGGAATAATTCAGTTCATCGTAAAATGGATTGCTAAGGCTATGCAAAAGACAATGGGAACAAGTGGCTCTGAAACTCTAAGTATATCTGCTAATATTTTTGTTGGGCAAACAGAAGCTCCTCTTATGGTTAGACCCTTTATTAGCACTATGACTAAATCTGAATTAATGGCAGTTATGGTGGGTGGATTTGCAACTGTCGCCGGAGGAATCTTGGCAATATATGTTCAATGGCTAACGGATATTCCAGGTATTGCAGGGCATCTTCTTGCTGCCTCTGTAATGTCTGCACCAGCTTCATTAGTTATAGCAAAAATTATTTACCCAGAGTTAGAGAGTTCGAAAACACAGGGAGATCTTAATATAAATATTAAAAAAACTAGTTCCAATGCTATGGAAGCAATTGCTAGTGGCGCGACTGATGGTTTAAAGTTAGCAGCTAATGTAGCTGGTATGCTAGTTGCCTTTATCTCTATTATAGCAATGTTTAACTATTTATTAAGTTTTGGAAATACATCTATTGATCAAATATTAGGTTTAATATTTCAACCTTTAGCTTGGACAATGGGTGTTCCATGGGAGGATTCTGCAATAGTTGGAACACTTATGGGTAAGAAAATTGCTTTTACAGAATTAATTGCGTTTGGTGATTTAAAAAATATTATCGCCACTGGGCAAATTTCAGATAGAAGTGCACTTATTGCTAGCTATGCTCTTTGTGGCTTTGCTAACTTCGGTTCAATAGGTATTCAATTAGGTGGTATTGGAGGAATAGCCCCTGAAAGAAAAAAAGATTTATCAAAATTAGTAACAAAAGCAATGATTGGTGGAGCCTTGGCCTCTTGGCTTACAGCAACTATTGCTGGTTTAATAATCTAACATAAAAGGACTTGGATAATAATGCGACTTATATTTTTAGGCCCACCAGGCGTTGGTAAGGGAACGCAAGCAGGACAAATTTGTGAAAAATATAAAATAACACATTTATCAACAGGAGCAATTCTTAGAAAAGAAATTTTTGATAAATCTGCAGTAGGAATTAAAGCTAAAACCTATATTGATAAAGGGGATCTAATTCCAGATAACTTAATGTTAGATATAATTAAAGATCGACTCAAAGAGAATGATGTACAACAAGGTTATTTATTAGATGGGTTTCCCAGGACCATAAATCAAGCAGAAGGTTTCCAAAAAATAATTCTCCAATTGAAGCATCAACTAAATATTGTAATAAGTTTGAGCGCTAATAAAGAAGAACTAATCAAAAGACTAATTATACGTGGGAAAGATTCAGGTAGAAGTGATGAGTCCCCTAAAATTATACGACATCGACAAAAAGTATATTGGAAACAGACGGCCCCTTTGTTAAAATACTATAATGAAAAAAAATTACTGAAAAATGTTGATGGACTTGGTAATATTACAGAGATAACGAAACGAATTTTAGAAACTATAGATTAACATGCTAAGAGTAGGGCTAACGGGAGGTATTGGCAGTGGTAAAAGTACTGCTAGTAATTTTTTTGAATCATTTGGTTCTTTTGTAATTAACGCTGATAAAGAGGCAAAAAAATTACTGGCCACAAATGAGACTGTTCAGCATGAGCTTATTTCAGAGTTTGGAACTGATATAATTGATATATCAGGTCAGATAAATAAAGGTAAATTAGCAAGAATTGCTTTTCAAGATGAAGATCATCAACAAAGATTAAACTCTGTAATACACCCTTATATATATAATTCAATTGATGATCAGTTTAATCGTGTTTTTGAGGATGCTAAAGTTGATCTTTTTATTGTTGATGGAGCACTTATCTTTGAATCTGGCTATGATGTTCATATGGACTATATAGTTGTTGTGACCGCTCTTTTAAAGAATAGAATAGAAAGAGCATTAGCCAGAAATACTTTATCACGCGAAGAGATCTTAAAACGTATTGATTTACAGTGGCCTGAAGAAGAAAAAGTAAACTTAGCTGACTTTGTAATTCATAATGATAGTTCGGAAGAGGAACTTAAAAAGAATGTAAAAAGTTTAATTAAAAATTTAATCTAATATAGAATCATCTTAAAATATATTTTTTCTTAATGCACGTGGCTTATCTAGAATTTCTTTTATTATAATACCACGTTTTAAATCATCTATATTTTTGAAAAAACTAACTTGAAGTTGGTTTTTAATATCATAACTACTCAAGCGCTTAATCTTTTTATCTTTTTCTACATCTGAAGATTTTGATAAATCTTCAGAAATAACTACCTCTTCTTCTAAAGTCTTATTGTTCTCTTCTTCTAATATTTCTCTTTCATCCAAATTATCAAATTTTTCTAAGAATGAATCTTCAGATTCAACATTAACTTCTTTCATATCTTGAAATAAATCTTGAAAAAATTGATTTTGAAAAATACTCGGCTTTTTTTCTGTTGAAGTGTCACTATCACTTACCTGCTGCCGGCGTTTTTTCATAAACGCCGATAGCAGATAAAATGCTGCCAAAAAAATCCAATAACTGAGACCTTCCATTTAGTCGTTCTTTTCAGGTGCTGTTGTAGTTCCAGAATCTGAACTGCCTGAAATAGATTCTCTCATATCTGTATCAGCTTGGATATTTTTCATATTTACATAATCAAAAACACCCAATTTACCTTCACGAAAAGCCTGAGCCATAGCTAAGGGAACTTGAGATTCAGATTCAACGACCTTAGCTTGCATTTCTTGTGTTTTTGCTCTCATTTCTTGTTCTTCAGCAACTGCCATAGCTCGTCTAGTTTCTGCTTTTGCCTGAGAAACTCTAAGATCTGCTTCTGCCTGATCAGTTTGAAGTTGCGCCCCAACATTTTTACCTACATCTAAATCGGCAATATCAATTGATAATATTTCAAATGCAGTCCCAGCATCTAGCCCTTTTTCTAGAACAGCTTTTGAAATATTATCTGGATTTTCAAGTACCCCACCATAACTGCCAGAAGAACCAATGGCACTAACTATACCTTCTCCAACGCGTGCAATAATTGTATCATCTGTTGCTCCACCTACTAGACCAGGGATATTTGTTCTCACCGTTACACGTGCTCGAGCTTTTAATTCGATACCATCTTTTGCAACAGCTGATAAAAAGCCATCTCGAGGTGCATCTATTACTTTAGGATATACACTAGTTTCAACGGCTGTTTTAATATCTCTTCCAGCTAAATCAATCGCTGTAGCTGTTTCAAAAGTCAGAGGAATCTTCGCTTTGTCAGATGCAATCAAAGCCACAACAACATTAGAAACATTCCCACCTGCTAAGTAGTGCGTTTCTAACATATCAGTCTTTACATTTATTAAGCCTGCTTTATGTGTATTTATTACAGCATCTACAATTAGCCTAGGTGAAATTTTTCTCAATCTCATCCGTATAAGATCAATAATTGTAATTCTTCCTACGCCAAGACTAACCACGCCTTGAATCCACATGCCAATAGGCACAAAATAAAATAATAAAAAACCAAAAGTTAATATTAGGGCCAACATAATAATGCCTGCAGTATCCATAATTTACTCCTCTAAGATAAGTTTACGTACAACTACTCGGTTACCATCAACCGAGTAAATTTTTACTTTACAATTTTTTTCAATGAAATCACCTTCCGTAACAACAAATAAACGTTGGTCTTCAACTTTTATCCAACCAGAAGGCCTAAGATCTGATTCAGTAATTCCTTCTTGATCCACCAGTGTTTCCCAGCCAACTGAAGTACTCTCTCCAGTATTAACCACCTCTATACCAGAAGATGTTAATCTTTGCCAGAAAGTAGTTTTAATCATCAGCTTAAATAGAAGAAATAAACCAAAAATACTTCCGACTATACCAATAATGAAACCCCACATAGCCATTGACTCAATATCTGGTCCAACTGGAGTATCTGGTAATAATAATTCATATAGACCCCATAGCACTAAAAGAATTCCACCTATTCCTGCAAAACCAAAACCTGGAATTATTATCATTTCAATAATTAAAAGAGCCACGCCTGCCAATATAATTAAGATATCATTCATTGTTGCTAAGCGTGCAATAAAAGACGCACTTAAAGACAATGCCAAACAAACTAAACCAACTATACCAGGAATTCCCCAGCCTGGGCTTTGTAATTCAAAGAGAATACCTAAAAAACCAAAAGTTGTTAGTAGTGAAGCAACAACAGGATTTGTTAAAAACCTTACAAATGATTCTGACCAGTTTTCTGATGTAGTTTTTATATTTGCGTTTTCAAACCCAAGTGAAGATAATAACTCTTCAAAAGTCTCTTGTTCATCATCTGCAATATTATACTTAATTGCTAGTTCCGTTGTGAGAGTGATAAGCTTTCCTTCTTTTCTTCCTTCAAGGTCTAAAACTTTAACTGAATCACCATCTATTATTAAATGTGTAAAGGATAAGTCTTCATCAACCATACCTTTCGCTATCTCAATATTTCTATCACGACTTTCTGCAGTTGCGGCCATTTCTTCGCGCATATAACTAATTACTTTTTCACTTCCTTTTTTCCCCGACATATCGACCGCAGTTGCAGCTCCAATAGTTCCACCGCTAGTCATAACTATTTTTTGACATGAAAGAGAGATAAGTGCACCAGCAGATATAGCGCGTCTGTTAATAAAAGCAATTGTAGGAATTTTTGTACTAAGAATAGCATCTTTTATCTGAGTAGCCGCGTCTAAACGTCCACCAAAAGTATCGATATCAAAGATTATTGCATCAGCCTTGCCTTCTTCGGCCATTTCTATACTACGCTCAATAAAGGGGGGTAATCCTAAGTCTATTGTGTCATGAATTGGTACTTTATATATAACCTGTGACTGGGCTAGCGATAAAATAAAAATAAGTACTAATAAAATAGGCTTTTTCATCCTATCAAGTTTACTCGTTAAACTAGATAAAACCAATGAAGCTATCATAAAAGTAGAAGTAATTTCTTTTATTATTGTTTTAAAGTATGTTAAACATTTATGACACTTAAATATAAATTTACATATCGATTACTAAATGTAATGGCTAGGCAGATACGCCGATTACCCTATTTATCAAGATTAAGACTTTCAAATAAGTTGGGAGCTTTTGCCTATAATCGATTAACTATTCGTAAACAAGAAGCCTTTAATAACATAAAGAAGGCGTTTCCTGATAAGTCTAATAATTGGATTAATAATGTTTTAAAAAAAACCTACAGTTTAGTAGCTTCAAATTTTTTAGAATTTTTGGCTCTCCCTGTATCTACAAAATCTATAAATTTTAAAGTAGAGGGCCAAAGATTCTTAGATGAAGCTATTCAACTTGGGAAAGGAACAATAATAATTACTGCTCATTATGGTTTATGGGAACAATGGGGTGCTTGGTTAGGTGCAAATGACTACCCAGTTTGGGGAATTATTCAAAGACAAGGTAATGCAGGTGCTGATCTCTTTTTTAAAGAACTTCGTGAATCATATGGTATGAATCATATCTATCGTAAATCATCAATAGAACATATGTATGAATTATTAAATAAAAATAAAATTTTAATTATTGCGAGTGATCAAGATGCAAAAAGTAAAGGCATCTTTGTAGATTTTTTTGGTATACCCACTTCAACTCCAAAAGGGACTGCTCTTTTTCATATGAAAACAAATTGTTCACTTATTTTCTCTGTTGCACAAAGAGAAAAAGATGGAACAATTGTAATCACTTTTTCAAAAGTAGAGGTTGGTTCTAACCCTACAATTGAAAGTATAACTCAATCTTATACACATATGCTCGAAGAAAAAGTAAGAGAGATGCCTGATCATTATTTTTGGTTTCACCGTAAATGGAAAACTTTTAAAAAAACATGACTATAAAGAGTACTAAACGAATTTTAATTAGTTCAAAGAATGCTCTCCAAGCTGCTGGTAATGTTATTCTGTTTGGTGGTGTAATTGTTTATCCAACAGATACATTATATGGTTTTGGGGTAGATGCTAGAAATGAAGCTGCACTAAAACGATTAAATACAATTAAGGGTAGAACAGGTCCTATGAGTGTAATAGCACCTGACGTAAATACTGTTTTAAGTTGGACTAATATTTCTTATCACGATTGGGAATTAGTAAAGAAATTCCTAAGGGGTCCAACCACAATTATTTTACCTGTGAAAGAAGGTATTGTCCACCCGTCAATTTTAGGAAAAGATGGTACTCTAGGAATAAGAATACCCTCTCATTCCTTTGGCCCTGATTTAGCTAGAAAATTAAGCTTTCCAATAACAACAACCTCCGTAAATAAAAAAAATCAAAATCCTTTAAATAACTCTAATGATATTATTAATGAATTTGATGGTCAATTAGACCTATTAATAGATGATGGAAAGCTACCTGACTCAAAAGGTTCAACAATCTACAAACTAAATAAATCAAAATTAATTGTAATTAGAAAATGAAATATTATTTATCATTTATATTATTTTTTACAATTTCTATATGTCAAGAAATTCCATTTAAAGTTGGTGAATTATTAAAATATTCAGCTCAGTTTCAACAAATACCGGTAGGTGAAGCTGAATTATTTTTTAAAGGAGATGAAAAGTTCAATGAAATTGAGGTTTATCATATTTCATGGAGGGCGTATACAAAAGGACTAGCGAGTACAATATTTAAAATTCAAGATAAAATAGACATCTGGATTGATAAAAAAGATTTTTTTACTCACCGCTTAAAAAAAGATATTAATGAAGGAACATATAGTAAAAAAGTTGATGTAAAATTTGATTATGTTAAATTAATTGCAATCACTGATAAAAAAGAAGTGCCAATTAACTTTAAAGCTCGAGATCCTTTTTCAATGTTTTACTATTTAAGAACTATTGAGCTTAAAGAAAATATTGTAATGAGCTTTTCAGCTTATGAAGGTAAAAAAATAATTAATTATAATTTGCAAATGACGGGTAGTGAAATAATAAAATCACCACTAGGAAAATTTAAGTGTAAAATTATTAAACCATTCCGTGATGGAAAAAATTTATTAAAAAATTCTGGCGATATGCGAATTTGGATCAGTGATGATAAACAACGACTACCAGTTAAAATTCAAATAAAAATGAAAGTGGGAACAATGACACTTTTATTAAAAGAAATAAATTAATATTTAATTATTAAATAATCTTCCAACATCGTTTATAATAACAGTAACCATTAACATTAATAACAATACCATTCCTACTTGTTGAATGCCCATTCGCATTTTTAAGCTTAGTGGCCTTCTTATAATACCTTCAATAATTGTTATAAAAATATGACCTCCATCCAAACCAGGTATAGGTAAAATATTTAAAAATGCTAGGTTGCAGCTAATTAAGGCCATTAAAGAAAAGAATGGGATCATTCCTGCTTTAGCTGTTTCACCTGCAAGTTGAGCAATCATTATTGGGCCTCCTAAATCTTTTACTGAAGCCTGCCCTGAAGATATCATTTTTATTGAAAGAATAACCAATCCAAATCCTCGAGCCGTTGCAACACTACTCATTTGAATACTTTCAATAATTGAGATAGGTTGATATTTAATATTTGGTCGAACACCCATCATACCTAGAGTATCACCAGTTTCAGGATTAATTTGGGAGCTTGTAATGAGTTTTACTTTATTAAGAGTTCCATTGCGCGAGTATATTAAATTAATTTCTTGATTTGGTCGTTGTGATATTTCTTTTGTTAACTCGTTCCATGTATTAATTGATTTATCTTCAATAGACGTGATTTGATCACCAGGTTTAAACCCAGCATTAGATGCAGGCGTTCCAGGTAAAATTTCATTAATTACAGGTTTATTTGAAACAGTTGGTTTTCCTGTATAATTATATAATCCCATAAAAATAAAAAAAGCTAAAACTGTATTCATTATAACACCAGCACTCATAAACCATATTTGCTGCAATTTAGACTTGCTCATTAATTCATAAGGTTTGTATTCTAGTTTTGCATCCATACTCTCATCTATAATACCGGCAACTTTTACATATCCACCAAATGGAACGATAGCAAAACAATATTCTGTATTAGTTCCTTTACGCCCAGGTACATTAATGGAAATAGTTTTAACGGGACCCCATTTTAATTTACCTTCAGAATTTTTCTTGTAAAAAAATAGTCTGAATTCCCATCCATCTTTTATAGAGGTAAAAGTAATTAGTCTAGGTGGATAACCAACAGAGAATCTCTCAACTCTTACCCCAATTGATCGAGCTGCGAGGTAGTGTCCAAGCTCATGTATGAATATCACTACTCCAAGTAGTACAATTGCTGCTAATAATGTTGTCATTAATTTTCTTCTTTATTATTTATATATATTTACTTTGATACGATTTTACAAAATCTATTGCCCATTTTTCAATTTGATTTAAATCATCAAGATTTGGAGATTTAATCCATTCATGTTTGTTGCATGCTTCCTCGATAATTTGAGGAATTTCCATAAACCCAATTTGATGATTTAAAAAACGATAAACCGCTTGTTCATTTACGATATTTAAAACTGCAGAAGTTGATCCTTCTTGCCGAATTGCTTCAAAAGCCAAGCCAATACATGGGAATTTTTCTAAGTTTGGTTCTTCAAATGTCAATGATTCAATTTTAACTAAATCTAGTGACTCCCAATTTGAAGCGGAATGGGATGGATATGTTAAAGCATATTGAATTGGAATTTTCATATCTGGAATTCCTAATTGAGCTTTTACAGATTTATCCTTGAACTCAACCATTGAATGAATAATAGATTGAGGGTGAATAATAATATCTATTTGATTAGGCTCTAATTTAAAAAGCCATAAGGCCTCAATAACTTCTAATCCTTTATTCATCATAGTTGCTGAGTCAATCGTAATTTTTTTACCCATATCCCAATTCGGGTGTTTTAAAGCTTCCTTTGGGGTTATAGATTTAAAGTTGTCTATATTTCTGGTCCTAAATGGACCGCCACTACCAGTTAAGATTACTCGCTTAACATCATCACTATTTTCACCTGCAAGACATTGCCATATAGCGGAATGCTCACTATCGATTGGAAATATTTTTGCTCCTTTTTCTTGACTAGTCCTTGTAATGAGGTCTCCTGCCATTACTAAGCTTTCTTTATTACTTAGTGCAACATCAACGCCTTGATCTACTGAATTCAAGGTCGGTGCCATTCCAGAAGCCCCAACTAAGGCATTCAACATTAAGTCAATATCATCACGTTTAGATATCTCTAATAATCCTTCTCTACCCACTAGTACTTTTGAGCTTGAATTAGATAGCTCTTTTTTTACTAACTCCGCTGCATTTAAATCAATAATTGAGACAACTTCAGGCTTATATCTTTTTGCTTGTTCAATTAATAATTCTCCATTTTTATAGGCACTCAATGCAATAATTTTAAACTTATTTTTAAGCTTATCGATAACACTTAAAGCATTAACCCCAATTGAACCCGTAGAGCCAAGTATTGAAATTCTTTTCATTATTAAAAAGCTTCAGTAAAGCTAATTGAAAATAGATTATAATCCATACCAAGCCATACTTGAGGCTTTATTTTAAAACTAAATAAATTTAAAGTAGTTCCAATATTAATAAAGTTTGACTGAAGATTTGATTTAATAGGTAATTGTAAATCACTTATAACGTTTTGAGTCGTATTTACTATATTAGCTCCTAAACCTACATCGAGAGGATATTTATTTAATGTAAATGATTTCATAGCTAATAATTGAATAGTATTTGATTTAAACTGATCAAAAGAAGTAAAAGTTCCAGAATCATATAATAATTTCCATTTTGATGGCGTATTTTTTTTGCCGGGATTAAACTTTATACCCCAACCATATAATTGAATAGTCCCATTTTTAGTAGAATAATTCACCATTCTTCCTCTTAATGCTAAATTCCATGATACTTTTATTTGTCCACTAAGCATAGGTAATAAACCTGAATTTTGCAGTCCTTTATTTAATGATAATCCTAAAGAAATTCTTTTTAATCCATTTATTGAAGCAGAGGGTTGGTTTGCCGATATAAAGCCTGAATATCTATAAAGTAGATCTGATTCTTTATCAATATTCTTTAATTCTGATAAATTAAAAGAAGCCCATTGACCGTAAGATGAAGAAAATAAAATTATGAAAATAAAATATTTCATTAAACGCACAAATAACTATAGAACTAGATAATGCCTCGGTCACTATTTTCGATAAATTTGACTAATTTTTGTATTTTTTCAGATTTAGAAAGTTCTGATTTTATCTTTATTATCGCTTCACCGCGATTCAACTTTGATATAAAGTATAACCTATAAGCTTTCTTTATTAGATCTCTCGATTCTATTGAAAACCCTCTTCTTTTTAAACCAATTTTGTTTATTCCAGCAAATTTAAGTGGTTCTCCTGCGGCAATAATAAACGGCGGAACATCTTGTACAACTCTAAAACCACCACCAATCATAGATTGTGAACCAATCTTCACAAATTGATGAACCATTACTCCACCACCTAAGTTTACCCAATCACCAAGTTCAACATGTCCACCAAGAGTAGATAAATTAGCCATTATAGTATTTTCTCCAACAATACAGTCATGTCCAATATGCACAGAGGCCATTAATAAAACATTATTACCTATAATCGTTTTTCCAAAAGCTTTGGTTCCTCTATTTATTGTAACTGATTCTCTAATTAATACATTGTTTCCAATTAGTGTAAAAGTTTTTTCACCATCATATTTAAGGTCTTGAGGAGCTTCTCCAATAGAAGTATTATGATAAATTATACAATTTTCTCCTATTGTAGTCCCGCAGCAAATCGTATTATGATTTCCGATACAAGTTCCATTTCCAATTTTAACATCATCTTCAATAATTGTATATGGGCCAATATCTATATTTTGGCCGAGATGAGCCTTTGGGGAAATTATAGCTGTAGGATGTATGGAAATGGGTTCAGGCTCCTGCCCGATCCACAACAGTTGCTTTTAAAGTACCTTCAGCAACAAGCTTGTTACCAACATAAGCTTTTCCAATAAGTAATGCTGTTCCAAGTCTGAACTTTGCCAGTGTCATTTCAAGTCGCAACTGATCACCAGGAATTATAGGGTGACGAAATTTTGAATCTGATAATGCTGAAAAGAACATATTCTTCTTCATTGGTTCATCTATACTATTTAAACATAATAATGCACCAGCCTGAGCCATTGCTTCTAAAACTAGAACGCCAGGCATTACTGGTTGATTTGGAAAATGACCGTGGAAAAAAGGTTCGTTGATAGTTACATTTTTAATTGCTGTTAATTTTTCACCAGGCGTAAGATCAATTATTCTATCAACAAGAACAAACGGATATCGATGTGGTAAAAGAGCTAATATAGCATTAATATCAAACATATAATCCCTTGATGGCTTCGACTGAAATTTTTGTTGTAAAATTTTCTTTTCATAAACTTTTTTAATTCGTCTAACTAACTCTACATTAGCAGCGTGGCCACTTTTCGAAGCAATAACATGCCCTTGAATTGGCATCCCTAAAAGGGCGAGGTCGCCAATTAAATCTAGCGCTTTATGTCGAACGGGTTCATTCTCAAATCTAAGTTCTTTACCATTTAATGTCCCATTAGCACCTAGACTAATCTCTCTTTTAATCCCAAATAATTTTTTTAAAGTTGCAGCTTCTTCTTGATCTATCTCTTTATCAACAATTACTACGGCATTATCAAGGTTTCCTCCTTTAATCAGTCCTTCTTCTTTTAGTGTTTCTATTTCACTTAAAAAACAAAAAGTTCTAGCTGGAGCTATCTCCGTTGCAAATTTTTTCTCAACTTGATCTAATGTTGTAAATTGAGTTCCTAAAGTTTTAAACTCATAATCTATCATAAACGTAATTCTAAACTGATCAGATGGCATAATATGAATATCAACACCTCTATCATTATCTGTGTAACCTACGGCTTCATCTATATGTAAATAGTTTCTTGGAGAATCTTGTTTAACGATTCCTGCTTTTAACAATGCTTCAACAAAATCTTTAGAGCTACCGTCCATTACTGGTGGTTCTTTTTCGGTTAATTCAATTAATATATTATCTAAACCTAAGCCTACGCATGCTGCTAAGGCATGCTCAACCGTATGAATCCTAACTCTATTTTCTTCTATAGTAGTTCCTCGAGAAATATCGACGACATGGTCGATATCTGCTCTAATTTCGGGGCAACCTTCAACATCCATACGTTTAAACCTAATACCAAAATTGTCACTAGCAGGTTTAAAGGTTATTTTAGATTCAACACCCGTATGTAGACCTACACCTACACAAGATGTTTTATTTCTAATTGTTCGTTGAAATTTTATAAAACTCATATAGTATTAATTTAAGTATTTATCTTCTAATATTTTTAAACGTTTTTTTAGTTGTTTCACTTCAACATATACAGCATCTCTACTATTTTTTTCTTTAATTTCACGCGCCGGAGAACCGGAATAAATTTTTTCACCAGGAAGATCTTTCATAGCAACAGTATAACAAGCAAACATCGCTTTATTTCCTACTTTAATATGATCTATCGCTCCTGCTTGACCACCAAAGATGCAATAATCACCAACTTTAGTGCTCCCTCCAATAGTTACATGTCCAGCCATTAAACAACCTTCACCAATTACTGCATTATGGCCAATTAGAACACCATTGTCAAATTTGCAAAAATTTTTGATTATTGTATTGCCAATCGTTCCTCTATCAAAAGTACAGTTTGCTCCAATTTCTACGTTTTTTCCAATAACCACTCTTCCATTCTGTGGTATTTTAATATGTTTATTATCATTTGTAAAAAAACCAAACCCATCAGAACCTATTACTGCCCCAGAATGTATAATGCACCTTTCACCAACCTCTGTTTCATGATTTAAGTGAATATTATGTCTCAAAATAGAATTTTTACCAATTATAGTCCCCGATTCAATAACATTGTTTGCCCCAATTTTAGTTTTGTCACCAATAACAACATCTTTATCTATAAAGGTATTTGGTCCTATTGAAACATTTTTTCCAATTATAGCTTTTGGGTCTATTTGTGCTGTTTTATTAATACCAGCTTCTTCTCTATATCTTGGTGCAAAATACTCTAATACTTTAATAATCGCTTCTTGAGAGCTATTAACTACTATGCCATTTAAATTAACAAGCACATCTTTATCTTCAACAATTATTGCAGATGCTTTACTTATAGTGGCGTATTGATTATATTTCTTATAAGCAATAAAAGTAATTGTATTTGGTTTTCCATCTTCAATGGTTGAAGTTCCATTAATTAATAAGTTAGGATCACCAACAATAGTTCCCTGAACTAATTTAGCTAATTCTTTTAAAGTGGCCATAGGGCCTCTATCTAATTTTTAGTCTCAGCTTCTTTTATATCAGAAACATTATATTTTCTTAACTCGAACAAAACATCATCAGTTAAGTCAAATGTTGGATTTCCATATAACAGTGATGTAGAGCCATCTAAAATAAAGTCAATGCTCTTTGTCGCAGCTACTTTATCAACAGCTCGCTTTACTTTGGAAAGAATATCAAACTCTAGTTGAGCCTGCCTTCTATATAATTCACCTTCAGGACCAACCATTGTTACTTGAAACTTTTGAATTGTTGCTTCACGTGATACTATTTCACTCTCTTTTTCTTTACGCCATTCAGGACTACTCATAAGACGTTGAGTTTCAAACGCTTGCTTAATACTATCCAGTTCCATAACCATCATATTGTACTGTGTATTTACCTGTCTGTATTCAAGCTGAAGCTGCGCTTCTGCATCTTTAAATTCTTCATACTCAGCACGAATTCGGTCTGATTGAACAAAACCAATTTTATTTTGTGCAATGAGCATTATTGGTAAAATGATTATTAAAACACTCATTTTTTTAATGATTTTGCTAGTCACATTGAACTCCTTGATTTAATTTTATCTTCCAAAGATAATTGTATATTCCCAGCCTTGTGGGTTTCCATCACCAATTATATCATCAAATCCATAACCCATATCGAAACCTAGTTGTCCAATCATAGGCATAAAGAATCTGATTCCAATACCCGCTGCTCTTTTTAATTCGAGTGGTTCTCTCCTTGGAAAGCCAAGAGACTTTATAAGCCTAGTATCATTCCAAACTCCACCAGCTTCAGCGAATAACATACCATAAACTACAGGATTTTCAGAAAAAGGGAACCTGAATTCTGAAGAATATTTCATAATAGTATTTCCACCAACACCTCTACCTTGAGCGGTTAATGGACCAATAGAATTATCTGGATAACCTCTTAGCATAGTTCCATAAGGAATTCCATTTCCACCCATAATAAATCTTTCATATGGTGGAATATAAGTAGATCCACCTCCAACATTTAACTGACGAATTGTTCCCATTTTCAAGGAACTTGTTAAGACAAATTTCCAAAATGTAGGTGTATACCAATCTAAAGTTAAAACATGTTTATGGTAGTGTTCATCACCACCAAGCGATCCTCCAGAAAAAGTTGATACAAGCGTAGCGCTTGAACCTTGTGTTGGAAATTCAGCTTGATCACGGCTATCACGAACAATAGTTTGAGATAGGTTAATGCCCGTAGATTTTCTAAAACTTCCTAAATATTCATCTAATACTTGCTCATCACCCATATATTCTGCTCTGCGTAAAGTTAAAGACCAATAAGCTCTAAAATAATCATCTGGCCACTTTAATCTTCTACCCCATTCAATTGATCCACCCTTTGATAATTGATCAAATGGATAAAAATAATATGAATTTCCTTGTCCTCTAAATGTGTAAAAAAGAGAAAAACCAATTCTATTTGGTGTATCTCTAAACATGGGGTCCATAAATCTAATATTAAAACTTTCGTATTTACCAGGTGTACCATAATTATTCATGACAGATACTTGCGTTCCAACACTAAATCCGAAAGATAAAACCTGCCCTTTACCTAAAAAGTTATTAAACTCAAGATTACCGCCACCTGTCATTCCATAAATACCCGTAAAACCTATATTTGCACTTGCTTTGTCAGAAGATTTTTCTTCTAGTGAAATATCTAAATCTATTTCATCTTCATCTACTGGAATTACATTTGGACTTAAAGAAGTCGGATCAAAATAATTTAATACACTTAATTTTCGAATACTTCTTTGTAATAGAGTTCTGCGAAATAAATCCCCTGGAAATACATCTAACTCTCTACGTATTACATTTTCACGAGTTTTATCATTTCCAGAAATATTAATATTTCGAATGTATACTTCATTATTTTCAGTAATAGAAAAGCGCACATCCAAAGAATCATTGCCTACAGGTGTAAAGTATGGTTCAATACTACTATATAAATAACCACGATCCATATAAAGACTTTGAACATCTTGAAATACGGCTTTCTCAAAACCTGCCTGACTATAAGGATCACCTTGCTTAATGTTCAAGGCTGCATCTAAAACTTCTGTTTTATAAAGCTCATTACCTTCCCAGCTAAAATTTCGAAACTTATATTGACTTCCTTCATCAACGTTAAGAAGAACAACTAGACCTCTTTTCTTGGGCTCGTAAAATACTGAATCTGATAGAATACTAAAGTCTCTATAACCTTCATCGCGATAAAAAGTAGTCAATACACTAAGATCTTCATCAAATTTCTTTTGGTCATAAGCAGGAGCCCAGAGACGCCACCATGCTCGTATTTTAGTTTCTTTTAATTGCCATCTTAATTTATATAATGAAAGTTTGTTTTTAATGAGGTTAGGTAATGGAATCCAAGATTTAGTTGCAATCCAACCAAAATTATTGTTACGACCTTCAATTTTTATATCTTTTATTTTTAGTTTTTTACCTTCATTTATTGTAAAAGTAATATCATGCTTTTGGTCTTTGCCAGAGCCAACAGTATCCATGTTTGCAACAATACTTGCTAGAAAGTATCCATCTTCCATGTAAAGTTGCTTCATTTTATTAATTGACTTAGTCGTGAAATTTGGTTTCAAACGCATACCACGCTGAAAAGTTAATTCTTCTTTGAATTTTTTATCTTTTATTTTTTTATTTCCACTAAAAATTACTTGGCCAAGTACGGGAGCTTCTTTAACCTCTATGGTTATTAATATTCCATCAGGTGTTTCACCATCAAAATAAATTTGGACATTATTAAAGACTCCTAGCTCCCAAAGTCGCTTAACGGCGCGACGAAAATCTTCGCTTGAAACTTCTTGCTCTTTTTGAAGTCCAGCTGTGTATAAAACCATGTTTTCACTTGTAGCAAGATTCCCTTCAATATTTATTTCTTTTAGCTTAAATGATGGTGGTGCTTGAGCAATAATTACCGATGTCATAAATAAAAATAACAAATTTTTCATTCTGATACCTGTTCACCTGTTTGGCCAAATCGTCTTTGCCTATTTTGGTAATCAAATATTGAATCTAAAATCTCATCTTCTCTAAAATCAGGCCAAAATTTATCTGTCATGTATAATTCCGTGTATGCTGATTGCCATAATAAAAAATTGCTAATTCGACGTTCCCCTCCAGTTCGAATTAATAATTCAGGATCAGGAACCTCACTAGTATAAAGTTCTTTTGCTATACTTTCTTGAGAAATATGTTCTGATTTCATTTCACCTTTTTCAATTTTATTTACAATACGTTGAAATGCCATTATTAGTTCCTGTCTACCTCCATAACTAAGAGCTAATATAAGATTAAGGCCCGTATTATTTTTTGTTTTATTAACTCCTTCGAGCATGCCTTTTCGTGGCTCTTTTGGTAAATCATTTAAATTACCAATAGTTAATAATCTTACATTATTTTTATCTAGATTATCAATTTCTTTATTTATTGTTCCTAATAATAACTTCATAATTGCACCGACTTCAATCTTAGGTCTCTTCCAATTTTCACTTGAAAAAGTATAAAGAGTTAAATAGGCAACACCCAACTCACCACAAATTCGAACAATTTCACGTACAGAATTAATTCCTTCTCGGTGACCAGCGATTCTTGGAAGATTCTTTGACTTTGCCCACCGTCCATTGCCGTCCATAATGATTGCAATATGGCTAGGGATATCACCTTGATCTGATATTTGTTTTATAAGCAACTTGGACATAATTTATTTTATATCATTATAATATAAAAAACAGCAAATAAAGTTACCCTTTGAGCTAGATTCAATCAATAAATAATCAAGCATTATGTTCCTCATATAATTCTGCTAAATGATGATCAAATGATTGCAAAATGGTAGGGACTTCAATGTTTTTGAATTCTGTTTTACATTTATAACATTCGATAGAATCCTTAATTCTACTATACAAAAAGTAATCTACAATAGATAATATTAATAGACTTAAACCATATGTCCATGGAACAAAAAAAGCTCCAATTAAAATAATTAGACATCCCAATGCTTGATTAAAGTCTTTCTTTTTATATAAATGTTTACTTTCACAAACAGGACACAAAGAAAAATCTAAATATGAATTAAACAGCTCTGGGCGTTTACAATGACTACACTCATTAACCATTTCAAAGGAGATTGTTTTGTTACATCTTACACATTCAAAAGTACTCAAAGCAAAAATCCAAACTTAAGTAAATAGTATTTAAATAAAAGATCGCCAAAAAGAATAGATATAACGGAAACATATATTAAACCAGTTGCGCTTTGTGTTGCTTGCAATTTCAATGTTTTCCAAATAAATAAGTTTAATACGAGAGGAACAATGTTGCCCATAAAGATTGCGATTGCTAATAAAAACCCTTCAAATTCAAATGTAAAAGACCATAAATCATAACTTATACCATATGAGTCAACTACACTTTCTATACTCATAAAAATAATATCCCACGTTGTTCTAATCACCAGTAGTAACGAAAATACTAGAATTGATCTTTTGAGTAATTTAATGGGAAGATTAATTACGTTTAAATACCAATGCCCTAAAATCATTGAAAAAAAAACTGATGCAGTAATTAAAGAACCTAATAACGTAATAAAAAATAGTATCGGATAATCTAACGTTGGTGAGATCTGAATAATAATTTGGGAAAAAGCAAAACAACCAAAAATTGAAATAAGTGAGATTATAAAATTATTTTTTGTCTTAGCATTCCAATAGTAAGAAGTAACAATTAATATTAAGCAAAGCCAAAGCCATATATAAATTTTAGAAATAAATTTTGATTCTAACCCAACTAATCCTATTACACCAAGAGCTCCAATTATGCAGCACAAACCTAAATTAAATCTATAAAAGCTTGCATCAATTTCTTTTAATGGCGTAAGCCATAATAAAAATGGATAAGTAACAGCGTAGCCTAAAAAAACGATAACAATAGTATCTATAAAAAAACTATACATCAGCTCAAGACATCTTTAACCTTTTCAGCAATATTAAGATAAATTTTTGAAACATGAGCTTCAGGGTCTTGGAGTACAATTGGCTTACCCATATCAGTTGCTTCCATTATATTTTGAGATAAAGGGATTTCTCCTAATAATGGTACATTTAAACGTTCACTCTCTGATTTACCCCCGCCACGTTTAAATAAGTCAATTCTTATAGCAAATTTTCCATCATCTCTAATATCTACAGGTTGGCCTTCAATTGAAAGATTCTCTCCATTCTTAACTTTCCCTTCTAAAAACAATCCTGACATATTTTCAACAACACCAAGGACGGGAGTATGAACTTTTCTAAACATATCCGCACCTTTTCGAACATCTGCTAAAGCAATATCCTGAGGAGTTGTTACAATTAGAGCACCATCAATTTTCAATTTTTGTGTTAGTGTCAATTGAACATCGCCTGTACCAGGAGGAAGATCTAAAATTAAATAATCTAATTCACCCCATAATACATCGTTAAAAAACTGTTCCGTCATTCGAGCAACTAATGGCCCTCTCCAAATAACTGGAGTCTTATTACCACTAATAAAACCAAAGCTCATAATTTTCATACCCATATGATCTAATGGTATAAGTTTCTTATCTTGAGTAAGATTTGGCTGTTCATTTATTCCCAAAATTATTGGTAATGATGGACCATAAATATCAAGATCTAGGAGACCTACACTAAAGCCTAGTTGCTTTAATGATAGAGCAAGGTTTGCTGCTACAGTTGATTTTCCAACACCACCTTTACCACTTGCCACTGCAACAACATGCTTTATTCCTTCTAATGGACTAAGGGGTTGCTTCTGAGGTGCTTGGGGCGCTGAGCCTGGTGAAGATTCTGTTTGCGCTTCAGTGACACCAACAGTAATATTTTTAAATTTGGATGTACTTTTAAGAAGCTTTTCTACTTCATTAATTACAGAATTCTTTTTGTCTTCTTGCTGGGTTGTTATTTTTAAATCTATTCTAACAGAGTCTTCTTCAACTGTAACTTTATCTACCATCCCAAACGATACAATATCTCTACTAAAACCGGGATAGTTTATTGTTTTTAATAAATCGAGTATTTTTTCTTTATTCATAATTATACAAAAAAAACGGCTGTTGTAATAGCAACAGCCGCTTTAATAGATATTTAATTAATAATATTAACCTGAGTATTCGCGACCGAAATAATCATAATTAATTTTAATATATTTATTCCATTCTTCTGGAACTTCACTCTCTTCAAAGATTGCTTCGACTGGACATTCTGGTTCACATGCTCCACAGTCAATACATTCTTCAGGGTCAATGTACAATAATTTATCATCTAAATTATTTTCATCGTATCCTTTTGCTTCCCAGTCATCTTTTGTCGGGTGAATACAATCTACCGGACAAACCTCCACACAAGCTGTGTCGCAAGTTCCAACACAAGGTTCAGCTATAATGTAAGCCATTGTTTTCTCCTAATAATGTTTTCAAAGCGTTGTTAAAATTAAGCTACTTTTATGAAATGACAAAAAGGCTTTTATCATAAAAAAAAATTCTTTTAAGTTATTAATATCTATTAAATTCTTATTCAATAACTTAAAGAAAAAAATGGCAAGCAATACTAGTTACGATCATTATAAATCTGTTCCTGATCCAGCAGAAAAAGTAAATTACAAAAAGAAAAAACCCAAACTTATTGCAGTTGTTGATGAAGATAACTGCACAGGCTGTCAAGTTTGTATTCCTTTTTGTCCGGTTGATTGTATTGAGCCAGTACCCAAAGAAAAATATGGAATACCAATGCCCCCTGTTCAAGTTCGCCATGACGAATGTATAGGTTGTCAGATATGTGCAAAAGCCTGTACGAAACTAACATGGGATGCAATCAGAATGATAAAAACTGAAGAATTTGAAGAAATATATGATATGCCATTATCGGGCTGATTAATAGTTACCTATAAATTTTTCAAAATATACGTTCTTATTTCTTCATCCTTAAATTCACCTTTAATAATTCCAACCTTTGATATTTGACTCTCACTTAGTAGAAAATGAAAAGGCACTCCCCATTTTCTATAATCATTTATAGTATTTCTAAATTTATAAAAATTTGTATCTAAACGTAATAATTCATTTTTTTCGTTTAATTCACCATATGAAAAGGGAATAGATATCTTGTTATTTTTTATAAATTGCTCCGAGTCATTTTTTTTAGAATAATCCATCACTATCATCATTCTTATATCATATTTTTTATAATCAACATAAAGCTTATTTAGTGAAGTTATTTGATTAATACAATCTGGACACCACTCTGATAAATAAGATAATATTTTAATTTTAGAACGTATTTTTTTAAAAGGTTTAAGTAAATATAGAATTGATTTTTTATTTTTTAAATCAACCCATTCTATTGACGAGTATTTATTACTTTTATCCAAACTAATTAAATCCGACAATTACTATTATTAGAGATAAGCCAAATAGTCCAAGATTTCTATTCATGGTAAATTTTTGTTTGATATAGTCGTCTTCCATATCACTGTGAATCAACTTAGCCCTTGAAAGATGAGTAAAAACTACAGTTAATAATCCTATGCAAATTTTAATTTGCATCCAGCCAATACTAAGCCAATACATTTTATCAATTGTCATCAATACTCCAGTTAATGGAATAAAAAATGATGCAGGCATTTCAACTTTTGTTATTAAATCTAATATAAGGGCTTTATCATTTATGTTTTTTCTTGACCATATAATAGATACAGTCAATGCTGTACCAAACCAAGCTGCCATACCTATTAAGTGTAAAAACCTAACCACATTATAATATGTTATATTTTCAAATATCATTTTGATTTATCATCTTTTTTATCTCATTCTTAACCTTATTGCTTAGGACCTCTATACTCATATTTTCATATTCAGCTTGAGTTATTGGCTTACCAAAAACTGTTGTTAGAATACCCGGTTTTATTCGCCAATCTTTTTTATTTTTTGCTTGGTATGCACCCTTAAGACCCACGGGTATAATTGTAATACCTGTATTTTTTGCAACATGAAAAGGTCCTTTTTTAAAATTGCCTAATTTACCATCTGAGCTTCTTGTGCCTTCTGGTGCAATCATTGCTGATGTTCCATTATTAATCACATTTTCTAATCTTTCTAAGCTTGTAATTGCTGAACCTAGCTCTTGCCTTACTAGTGGTATTACACCATATTTTTTTACCAAATAACCCCAAACTGGATAAGAAAACTGTTCAACGGCACCAACCCCTGTAAAGTAGTGAGGTATTCCCCCTACTATCATAAATGCGTCAAATAAAGATTGATGATTTATTAAATACAAGTATGGCCCTTTATTTGCATCTGGCTTTAAACCTTCTACTTTAAACCATTGAGCTCCAAATAACATGCACGTTCGAGCAATTATCTGTGCGAGCCTATGAAGCTTGTATGCTGGGAATATAATAATAGCTATCGAATATATTATTGTGCCAAAAAGAAAGACTATTGACCATATTGGCCATATTATTATTGAAAAAATTGCTTTAAACATTATTTTTTTCTAATAAATCAAATAATTTATGATTTGCTTTATGAAATGCATAATTATCAATTTCTTTTCGACTAATCCATTTGCTATTATTAATATTTGAATTAATATGAATTTTAGTACTTATACTTTTACAATTAAAAAATGATATGTTCATTCTATAATGTGAAAAAGAGTGAATAATATTTCCAATTTTATTGTTTATTTTCAAATTTAAATTATATTTATTTTTTAAATAACTTTTGAATAAAGAATAATCACTGTTATCGCTAACTATAATCATTGGTAATTCCCAAAGCCCACCTAATGCGCCATCTTTTTTTCGTTTTACTATTAATATTTTATTATTTTTTCGAACTAAACCTGCAATAATTTTTTTTACTGGAAGCACTTTTTTATGTTTAGGGAGGGGAAATAAAAGGGGTTCTCCATTTAAAAAAGCTTTACAAGAGCCAGAAAGTGGACATTTTCCACAATCCACTGAACTATGTTTACATATTGAACTACCTAAATCCATTAAAGATTGAATAACATCTCCAGGGCGTACATTAATAAAAGTCATTAATTTAGAACATACTCTTTTCTTATTATAATTTGTTTGATTTTTCAATCCCAAATAACGGAACATAATTCTATTAATATTACCATCAATGGCAGGTTGTGATTTATTAAATCCAATAGATAGTACTGCACCAGCAATATAAGGACCAATCCCAGGTAACGAAGTAAGTTTAATAAAATCTGCTGGTATGATACCGTTATATTTACTTACTATAATTTGACAAGCCTTAAAGAAATTTCTACACCTAGAATAATAACCTAATCCCTCCCATAACTTTAAAAGATCATCAATATTAGATTCAGCAACACTAGATAGTGTAGGATATTTTTTTATCCACATTAAATAATAAGGTATTACAGTATTAACTTGAGTTTGTTGCAACATAACTTCTGACAACCAAATTTTATAAGAATCATTAATATCACGCCATGGCAGTTTTCGCTTATGCTTATCGTACCAAAATAATAATAAATTAGATATATTTGTACTATGCAATTATTTTACATCTAATCGATATTTTGAAATTACCCAGTGCAATGAAGATAAAACTTCTTTTACTTCATCTTGATCTTCGATCGGTATTTTACTATATAAAACAGACCCAAATTGATCAATCTGTTGCTCTATTTTAAATTGTAATTTTTCACCTTTACTACTTAACAAAATAATAAAAGATCTACCATCTTTTAAGTTCTTAACTTTTCTTACAAAATTATTTTTTATTAAAATATCTATTAACCTAGTGAGGGTACTATTATCCACTCCGATTCTATGAGAAAGGGTTGACATGTCTATACCATCTATTGGAATTGATGAGATGAGTGTAATTTGAGGGAGAGTTAAATTTAGTTTTTTTGCGCTTGTTCTAAAAAGCGATTGAAGATCAATAAGAAACTGCTTTAATAATTCACCAAACTCCATATTTGTATATTACAAATATATAAAAATATTTACAACAAAAGATTAATTAACTTTTGCTCCATTTTTAATTTTTTTATTTACATCTAATAACCTTACAAATCCATTTTTATCATCAACTCCCATTACTAAAACTTCAGATTTAAAATTTCCTATGTTTTTGTTACCAAGATTCATTGCTGCAATAATTTGTCTTCCATGTAAGTCTTTAACTGTATAATTATTAGTAATCTGTGCACTTGACCATTTAATACCATAATCACCAAAGTCAATTTTTAATTTATACGCAGGAGTATCTGCTTCTAGAAACAATTCAACCTTTAATATTTCTCCAATACGGAGCTCTAATTCATTAAACTTATTAATATCGATCATTTTACTCTTCTATTTTGGCAACGTCCATAATAATGATAAATGTTTTAAATATATTTTAATAAGCTCATCAAACTCTTCTTTACTAAGACCATGACCAACAAATTTTCTATGATCTGATTTGTATTCACCCATTACATACCATTGTCCAGGAATTAATATATCATTTTGTCTATAGTTACCAATTGGGTCTGAACCGTTATTTCCTGTAGTTGGGCCTAGCATAGATTTTTTATTTACAATTCCATCATTCTCGAACCACGTAGAATCTGTTTCTGATCCATCTGCATAATATGCTTTTTTCATACCCATAAGTCTTGCATTTGCTCTAATTATGTATGACATACTTTTATCAGGCACATGCCTGTATGATGTTGAGTCTAATAAAGTATTAGTAGTAACGTATGAAAAATAATAAATATTAGAGTTTGCAGTACAAAAACTATTAATCTCTCTTGCACCTTGAACACTTACATCCCATGCTACAATATTTTTTGTTCCCCAAGCAGGATGTTTTCTCATTCTAGAAAAATAACTAGCCCAAGCTTCTTCTTTATCTCTCCTAAACCCCCAATGTTCAAGATCAAAGTCATAAAACGAATTACCAACTACTGCTGCAAGTGCTATAAAATCTTGTAAAAATGGTATTCCAGATGTGAGTATATCTGAAAGAGTAGTTCCATTATGAGGTGCTGAAATTGAAGTAATTGATTTGATCCAACCTTCATTTATTTTACCTAAAAAATCACTTTCTTCATTTTTAAAAGATGAATCTACAATTACTGTTTTGAGTAGATAATCTAGCATTCTAATTGTCTGACCACCCATACTATGCCCAATAAGATGAATTGGGTTTTCATCGCTCCATTCAGGGTATAGACCTGTATAATCTTTATCAATTGGCTTCTGAATAATCCCATATTTTTCTACTTGAGCTTTTCCATAATCAACCTGACCCCCTTTAATTTGATAATATAATTCCACAGCACGATCCCAATTTGACGAGACTGGCCCAACATTGGCCGTGTATACTTCAAAACCATTTTTTCTTAATGATTCTTCAATATCATATTTACCACCCCAGTATTTGTATGAACCCATTTCATCTGGACCCCAGCCCATAAATCCATGGACTAAAATCACAGGATGCTTATTTTGAGAAGAAGGCTGAGCGCTTAAGACTATAAATAAACTAATAAAGTAAAGACATGATTTATATATCATAAAAAAGAATGTTTACCTGAAATACCAACCAAACAAAATCATCATTTCATCCGTAGACAAAAAACCAAACGTTACAATTTTATTGTCTGGATTATCATATGTGGTAATAAGCTCAAGTCCTTCACCATTGTTTAATTGAATAGGCGGATCATAGTTTATTATGGGTGGGTGCTTCCAATCATCTGTCCAATAAACTAATTCACCATTACGTTCACCACCTTTAATTTTTACTACAAACTCCGTCATTTTCTCATGTGCATGTGAAAAAAGCTGGCCAATATACATTGGAGTATCTGTAATAAAGGTCTTCTTGAGCGTAGTTACTTTTTGAGGTGGTAATAAAATTTGTTGGTTTGACCAATTTAGCATATTTGCAACTTTTACAACCTCTGACTCATCAATCGTATGAATATTTGTAAAGACCTCTCCAATTATTATTGAATCTGATCTATTCACATAATGCGAATTTTGATCTATACCAAATTTTGAATTTAATTTAAAGGCCACTCCTGGAGGTAGTTTATAGTCCATTCTTGGCCATTGTGTTCCCGTAAAAAATTCATGATCCTGCATAGTTCTTAGAACTTGAACATTGTAAGCTCCATCATCATACCTTAAATCTCTTTTAATATCATATTGAGGTATATTTGAACTCTTAATATTTTCATCAAATGAATATAAAATAAAATGGTGACTTCCTGGCCTCATTTCAATTTCTATTCGATTTGCATATATAACTTCATCTATATTTAAATCTGTATACTGAAAAAATTCTCTTTCAAAATTAGGCTTTACTTCAAAAGGCTTTATGTGCAACTGTATACCTTTTTCTGGAGGGCTTAAAGGAGAGAATTCAGGTGGTGAATAACGATTTGAATCCAATAATACTTTTTCATTCACAACATTTCCAGACTCTGGAGCTCCAGCTTCAATCCATGATCTAACAAATTGAAGTTGGCCATCAGATAAAAAATTTTCACCCGGAGGCATCATTTGACCGTATTCTGGGTGATCACTAAGGTAATGTTCACGGTCGTATGCATTTATTTTTTCCCATAAAAAACTTTTTGCTAATCCTTTCATTCCTCCTTCATTGCTAACAATAACTAAGCCATCTTCTTTAGCAGCTATATTTTTCGGCGAAACGCCAATCATATCACTATAAGCTTCATCATTTGTTAAATCTAGACCTGACTGTTTAGCAATCGCCGTCTCACTTGCATGGCAATTAAGACAACTAGATACAAGAATTTCCTCTTGGATAATATTCCAAGTTGACTTTTCTACCTTTTCAACCTCTTCACAACCAAAAAAAACAGCGAACATGATTATAAAATATAAAATTCGTTTCATTATTGATCTTTAATTAATATTAGAAATTAAAAGAATAAAACCTAATAAGATATACTGCTCTTTATAAAAGCAGTTTTTAATTATAGATTGATTAATCCATTTATAAATGGATTAATCAATCTAATTATATTCTATCCTACTTTGTAAGAGTTCCAACAATATGAGATAAGATTTTATATGGATCTGCATTTGATGCGGGACGCCTATCTTCAAGGTATCCATTCCAGTCATGCTCAACAGTATATATTGGAATTCGAAGGCTAGCACCACGATCACTTACACCATACGAGAATTGATCAATGCTTTGTGTTTCATGGAGACCTGTAAGTCTCAGATCATTATCTGAACCATAAGCTTCAATACCTTCCTTATGAACTTTACCTAATTTTTCACAAATAGATGTATACAAAGCTTCTGTACCTTTAGATCTCATCTCTTCATTAGAAAAATTTGCATGCATCCCAGACCCATTCCAATCACCAGTTTTAGGTTTTGGATGAATATTAACACAAACATCATAATCTTCAGCAATTTTATATAGAAGATATCGACTAACCCATAGATCATCTGCAGCTTTTATACCTTTACCAAAACATTGATACTCCCATTGACCTAAAGCAACCTCTGCATTTGTCCCGGTAATTTCAATTCCAGCTTCTAAACAAGCTTCAAGATGAACTTCGGAGATTTCTCTACCTTCAACATTTAAAGTTCCAACCCCACAATAATAGTCACCTTGTGGCCTGGGAGTTCCTTCTTCCCACCCAAGAGGCTCACCATTTCTATTAGTAAAAAAATATTCTTGTTCAAAGCCAAACCACCATTCATCAGTTACAACACTTGCTGCTGCTGCTCGAGTATTAGTAATATGCGTTTCATGGTCACCCGTTTGAACTTCACACAAAACGAGGTTATCAGCATATAGAGGGCCATCATACGTTTGTACGGGCAATAGTAAACAATCTGAACTTCCGCCTAGAGCTTGTTGTGTAGAAGAACCATCAAAAGACCAATTCGGTGGTATTTCATCTTTAGTTACTTTGATTTTACTCCGCAATGAGGGTTCAGGTTGATAGCCATCCAACCATATATATTCTAATCTTTTTATACTTTTCATTCCAAGCATTTTGACTGACCTTTTAATTTATTTATTTAAGAAAAATTTAATTTTAACTTAAAATATTAAAGTTTTATCTTATTAATACTGTTAAATATATATATATTTAACAGTATTAAGCAAAGATATTAACTAACGAATAATTAGTATATTTACTATTATTCGCTAGGCCTTAACCTATGAACTCAAATAAATAACAGTTTTAAAACACCGGCATGATAAATAAACTAAGAAATATTATTTTGCTGCATAAAAGAAATAAGATCTATATCTGTAGTTTCCTTATAAGAAGATAAAACTACATTAGATTGAGTTCTAGAAACACCGGGCCAATTCTGAATTTCATACAATAGATCTTCAAGCCCTTGAGAGTTTTTGGCGCGAATTTTTAATATATGAGATCCCCCGCCAGTAATTGAATGGCACTCCATCACTGCCTTACATTCATTAGTTTTATTTATAAATTCATCATAATGATCTGAATGCTCGCTTACAATAAAAACAAACGCTGTTAAATCAAGACCCGCATTCTTATGGTTAAGCACTGCTACAAATCTATCAATTATACTTTTTTCACTTAATTTTTTTATTCTTTCACCAATGGCAGGAATAGACAGGCCAACTTCTTTTGCAATATCACTTACCGTAGACCTTCCATCTTTTTGCAAAAGCTCAAGGATTTTAACATCTCTATTATCAAACATATTTACTTTCTATTAAATAACACCACTACTTAACTATTTTAATTAATATTATATATTACTTTAAAATATAATGAAATAATATATCATTATAAGTAAATACTTAACTATTGATTAATAGTATACTGACAAACCAATTGCAAAAACTAATCCACCTGTACCATATGAATAAGAATTAACATCAACAACTATATCTTCAATTTTATATATAAGGCCAATGCCAAAATCAGAAAAAATATTTCGAAAAAAAGAGGAGTTTATTGTTTGGTCAAGTCGATTAGTTGAGGTGCCTCCTTTAATAAATAAATTTTTATCAAACTTATAAATACCAGATAGAACTGAGTATGTATGGTTGGTATTAATTGAATAAGAATGATCAATCTCAATTTTTAAAGGTATAAAAGAAAGCTGACGAGATATTGACCCAATAAGATATGATGGCATTTTCTCCTTAATTCCGCCATACTGTTTAATAACTTTACCAAAGTTTTTTAACGTCATACCCAATGTGAATATTTTAGTGTTAATAACAATTCCTGGAGATAATATTATTGCGCTTGCTTTAGATTCATCTAGCCTACTTAGAAATACCCCACCAGCTACACCCCAATTAATTCGTTTAGAAAGCGTAGAGTTTGCATATCCAACCTCAAAATTAATATCTCCCGCAGTATAATTTTTGGTTAATTGATTGTCAATATTTCTTCCCTCAAAAATACCATAGTTAAGCCGACTTACTTTAAACCCAAAATTATGACCTTTAAAACTACCATTTGCAATCATTGACTGTGCCGTAATGTCCGCAGGGTAATTTATTGAAGAAAATTTAATCTTCCGTTTTGCTATTTTTAGAGTACCAGGGTTTTTAAAATCATTTTCAAAGTCTATTAGAAAGCCTCCTCCTGCTAAACTAATTGCACTGCTTTGTGTCCAAGTATTTATTCCATGAAAAGAAAATTGCCCAAAACAGATAGTAAAACAAGAATATATATATAATATTATTTTCATAATAATGAGACAGGATTAATATCAATTATCAATCTTTGATTTGAAGGAATTTCTCCAATAACATCTTTAGAGATAATTGATTTATAATATTTATGAAGTTTAGAGCCATTAACATCTAATTCCTTATTTGATTTTAATATTAATTGCATTCGATAATAGTCTCTGAGTTTTTCTCTATAACATAATGCTGGCCCAAGAATAGAAATACCTTTTGGCGGATGAGCCATTTTATTTTTTATTTTATTAAAAGATTTTTCAAGTTCATTTATATTTTTTCCTCGTATTTCAAGCTTTACCATCCAACTAAATGGTGGATATAAAAGCGATTTTCTCTCTTCTAAACAAATCTTGTAATATTTTTCCACATTAAGCTCAGTTGCGCATTTAATTACAGGGTTTTCCGGACTATAAGTTTGAATGATAACCTCTCCTGGAATTTCTCCTCTTCCAGAACGACCTGCGGCTTGGTAAATTAATTGAAAAACTTTTTCACTAGAGCGAAAGTCTGGTAAAAATAATCCTGTGTCTCCATTTATGATACCTACTAATGTAGCATTTGCAAAATCTAAACCTTTAGCTATCATTTGAGTCCCTAGCAATATATCTATTTTATTATCATAAAATTCTTGAAGTATTTTTGTGAGATTAATCCCTGATTTCACAGTGTCTGCATCTAATCTTTTAATTACCGCGTTAGGAAATTTATTTAATAATTCATCTTCAACTTTTTGTGTTCCAGTTCCAGATAGGTTTAGCTTATGACTCTGACAAGAGTTGCACTTAGAGGGGATTGTCTTTTTAGTGTGATTGCAAAAATGACATTGTAAATATTTACCACTTCTATGATAAGTTAAAGCAATATTACAATGAGGGCACATGGAGATTTCTCCGCAGTCTTCACATCTTAAAATAGGTGCAAAGCCCCTACGATTATGAAACAGAATTATTTGCTCTTTTTTAGATAACCGATCTTCAATTTTTTCTAAAAGTAATCTTGAAAAAATATTTCCATATAACTCTGTTTCTTCTGACTCCTTAATCATATCAACTACATGCACCGTTGGATACTTTGCACCACCAAACCTTTCTTTTAAATGTATATATTCATATTTACCATTAAGGTGATTATAATAAGACTCCATACTTGGAGTAGCGCTTGCTAATACAACAGAGGCATTATCTAACTTTCCTCGCATAAGCGCAACATCTCTTGCATGATATCTAGGATTTGGAGATTCTTGTTTATAAGATGATTCTTGCTCTTCATCAACTACAATTAAGCCCACATTTTTTAATGGTGCAAAAATTGCTGAACGAGCCCCAATAACTACTTTAAATTTTCCTCCACAAATTTGTTTCCATGTCCAAGCCCTTGCGCCCTGACTTAACTTAGAATGCCATAGAGCCACATCATCTCCAAATGCTGATCTAAATCTACCAGCTATCTGTGGGGTTAAAGAAATCTCGGGAAGTAGCATAATAACTGTCTTATTTATCTTTATAGCATGTCGAGCTGCTTCAATATAAATTTCAGTTTTACCACTGCCCGTTACACCATGAAGCAAAATGGAATTGAACTTATTTGTATCCATGCAGCTAACCATCTTTTCTAGCGCCACATTTTGTGCCTGATTTAAAATAATCTTTTTATTTTTAGAGTTAAAAGCAAATTCACTTAAATCTGGGATTATTGGCCTATCTAAAAATGAAACCAATCCTTTTTCAGCTAATTTGTTACAAATATCTTTTGGATTAGAGCACAAGTCTGATAAAGAGTTGACAGGTACATTATCATTTAAGCTTTGAAGGTGCTCGTAAACAGTTTTTTGGGCTCTACCTAAAGAAGTATTAAAACCTTCCACGGTTAAAGCCTTGACTAAAACTTCTACTCTAGGCTTATACTTTGTAGAAAGATTTGATGGAAGGACAGCCTTGGCAGCCAGACCTAAAGGTGAATTATAATATTTAGAAAGCCATTTGATAAGAGACCATAAATTATCGTTTAATACTTGCTGATCATCAACCAGCTCGTGAATTTCTCTTATTTTACCTTTGAATGAAGATGAATTATTTATTCCAACAACAATGCCATTAACCTTTCGATTACCAAAAGGAACCTTAACTCGAATCCCTACAGTGATTTTGAGAGCTAAATGATCAGGAACTTTATATGAAAAAGTTTGATAGCTTGAAATAGGGAACGAAACTTCAGCAAACATAATTAATTTTTATCAACAAAATCCTGGTAAGCTTTTTGCAAATAAGCTTTACCAACATTAAAAAAACCTTCATTATTAAGGTCTGTGTTTTTATTAGAAAATTGAACATCCTTCGTATCATAATCAAATATTAGACTTTGATTATCTGAAACTAGCCCAAACCCATGACTGAAAGTATACTGAGCAAAGGAAGAACTATTTATAAAAATATCATTAGAAAAATTAAACGAATCTGATTTAAAATTTAATTGATTTAATATTGTTTTAGCCAAATCAGATTGACTCCCAACCTTTGCTATTTTCTTACCCATCCATTTATTATTAAGTGGAACACCATAAATAAAAAAAGGAATATGGTATCGCTTTTTATCTCGATTACTTGAATCTCCAACTCGAAATCCATGATCTGAAATAAATATAAAAACTGTATTGTTATAATATTTTTCAGTTGAGACATCCTCAATAAAATTACCAACTGACCTATCTAAATAGATTACTGAATTTTTATATAAAGATTGACGATCATCACCTTTAATGATTTTTTCTATAGGCACTTCAAATGGTTCATGACTAGAAAGAGTTAAAATAGTTGTAAAAAATGGCTCTTTCATATTTTTTAATTGTTTAAAACTTTCATTAAAAACGACATGATCATGTGCGCCCCATTTTGAATTCATATCTTTTTTTTGAAAATTATTTTTGTCAATTATTTTTTCAAATTTTGAATTCAAAAGATAGGATTTAATATTAGCAAACTCTGATTCACCTCCATATATAAAACTCGTTGAATATCCATTGTTTTTAAGTTCTTTAGGTAGAGATGAAAGCCGAGCTGCTTTATCAGGCTCTTTCACTACAGATATATTTGGCAGTGAAGGATAGCCACTTAAAATCGAAACTAATCCTCTATCAGTTCTCGTGGACGTTGCATAAATATTCTCAAAATATAGACTTTTTTCAATTATCCGGTTCAAATTGGGAGTTATTTCTTCTTCCTCAAATAAAACTTCAGCCGCTAAACCCTCCATAATTATAAGAATAATATTAGGCTCTTCAACTGAAATTATGCTTACATTTTTATTTATCTTACTATCTTCCTTAATAAGCAAACTATCTAATTCATTTTTTGTGAAGTAATTATATGGATTTATATGCTTTTTTTTTGCATAACTATAAAAGTAATTGTAAATAGTATTTACTGCTGCTGCATTTAAAACCGGCTCTTTTGAATAATAAGCAAAGCTCTGATTTATTGGTGATAGTTGAATTCCTCCACGCATACATAAAGCATATATAATAAATATGGCTAGTATTTTAAGTGCTCTAATTGATATATCTTTAATATTAAAAATTGATATTTTATCCACTAATTGCCAATTTAATTTTGAAATATATTTACTCCATCTTAAAAATAAATATGTAATTACAGTAACTAGAGACATCAATATTAAAAGAGGAGAATTAAGTGACGAGGCCCAGGCTTCTTTGGGGTATTTTAAATAAGAAATAGTGTCTCTATTAACCTGATGTCCCCATTGATTATAAATTTCTAAGTTCAGAATTATACCAAATACCAAAATTGGAATAATTAAAATAAAATATATTTTTATTATTTTATGTTCATTTTTTATATGAATGAAGAAACTAATTAACCATATTATAAATATAGGAAAAGTAAGATAACAAGCTGTAGCTAAATCAAGCCGAAGGCCTTGCCAAATTGGTTCTATTTTTTTAATAATAGAAATTTCTAATCCATTTAGATTATATATTATAAATAAAATGCGATCTAGTGTAAAAAAAGATATCCAGAAAAGCATTATGTGGCTGAAATACTTTATAGATTGTTTAATCATGTTAATAGAATCTAACTCAAATAAAAAACCCTCGCTGAAAAGATATCCAGAGAGGGCTCTAAATTATATAAAAAAACTTTACGCTTGAATAACGTAGACTTTTATTTCTTGAAGCAATCCTTTTGCAACCTTTATGTTAACTTCATAAATACCTAATGCTTTTATCGGTTCTTCGAGTTCAATTGAATGTCGATCAATTTCTATATCTTTTTCAATTAGTGCTTTGTGAATATCTTGACTAGTTACTGATCCAAACAGGCGATCTTCTTCACCTACCTGTACTTCAATTGTCACTTCAGTATTTTTTAACTTATTAGCTAATTCTTCATACACTTGAGTCTCTCTTAACCCTTTTGCCTTTGCAGAGTTCTTTTTCTCATCTGCTAAAGCTCTATTTCGCTTAGAAGAGCGAACTGCTAATCCACGTGGAAATAAAAAATTCCTAGCATATCCAGGTTTAACTTTTATAATATCGCCAGAAGCGCCTAATGTTTCAACATCTTGTAATAAAATAATATCCATTTTTAACTCTCAGTGCTTGTGTTCGTATAAGGCATTAGTGCAATATTACGAGCTTGCTTAATTGCTCTAACTAATTTTCGATGCATTTTTGCGCTCGTTCCAGTAATTCGACGAGGCATAATCTTACCTTGATCTGTCACAAAACGTTTTAATAGTTTGACATCTTTATAATCAACTTCAGTTACATTGTTTTCTTTAAAAAAACAGAATTTTTTTCTACTCTGAAAAGCCATAATTTACTCCTGGACTTCTTCTGTTGTTTCTTCTTCAATGGCCGGCTCTACTTTTTCTTCTTCTTTATTTTGAGCTGACCCCTCTTCAGTTTCAACCATCGTCTCTTCTTCTATTGACGGGCCTTCTTCAGAGTTCTTTTCAGATTCAACATTTGATTTTTCTTTTGTTTCTTTTGTTTCTTCTTCAATGGCCGGCTCTACTTTTTCTTCTTCTTTATTTTGAGCTGACCCCTCTTCAGTTTCAACCATCGTCTCTTCTTCTATTGACGGGCCTTCTTCAGAGTTCTTTTCAGATTCAACATTTGATTTTTCTTTTGTTTCTTTTGTTTCTTCTTCAATGGCCGGCTCTACTTTTTCTTCTTCTTTTTGAACTGGCACATCTTCAACGTGCGCTTCTGGTTTATTAGCTAAACTTACAGTTTGATTCCTTAATATAGCTTTTTGTAAAATCATAAAGCGCTCAAACTCTCCTAAGTTTCCAGTTGATTCTGTTTCAAAATGAAGCAAGATAAATGAACCGTACTTATGTTTTTCAATTGGATAGGCTAATCTCTTTTTACCCCATATTCGATGATTAATAATTGAGAACCCATACTCAATTGCTTTATCAGCGACCAATTTAATAACATCATCAAGACGCTCCTGTTCATAGTTTGGATTTACAATATATAAACTTTCATAGTATCTCATTTAAATCTCCAATTCTCAAGCAATCAGCGGTGCAATTACTAATGACACCACAGACATAAGTTTAATTAAAATATTTAGTGACGGACCCGAAGTATCTTTGAATGGATCACCAACTGTATCGCCAACTACAGCTGCTTTATGGGCCTCAGATCCTTTACCATACGATTTACCATTTACTTCAATTCCTTCTTCAATCATTTTCTTTGCATTATCCCAAGCACCACCCGCATTTGATTGAAAGATAGCCATCAGCACACCACAGACTGTAACTCCAGCTAAAAGCCCACCTAATGTTTCAGGACCAAAAATAAAGCCAACAATTACAGGAGAGGATATTGCTAAAATTCCAGGCAAAATCATTTCTTTTATTGCTGCTTGGGTAGAAATTTCCACACATTTACCATGTTCAGCTTTATCAAGCCCTAATTCATAAATAGATCTATCTTCTTCTGACCAAGAAGATTCATCACCTTTATTCAATATATCTAAAGCTGCTTTTAGTTCAGGAATATCTCTAAACTGACGTCGCACTTCTTCAATCATTGACATTGCGGCTCTTCCAACTGCCCCCATAGCCATTGATGAAAATAGAAAAGGCAACATACCTCCAACAAATAAACCGGCCATAACTTTCGGGTTAGAGATATCAATACTTTTAATGCCACTTTGAACCATAAATGCTGCAAAAAGTGCAAGGGCAGTTAAAGCTGCAGAGCCAATAGCAAAGCCTTTGCCAATAGCTGCAGTCGTGTTACCAACAGCATCTAATTTATCTGTTCTTTCTCGAACCTCAGCTGGAAGCTCAGCCATTTCAGCTATTCCTCCTGCATTATCGGAAATTGGGCCATAAGCATCCACGGCTAACTGAATGCCCGTATTGGCAAGCATTCCTAAAGCAGCCATGGCTATGCCATAAAGACCTGCAAAATAATGAGCACCCATAATACCAGCAGCTAAAATCAAAATTGGAATTGCAGTAGATTGCATTCCAACGCCTAATCCAGCAATAATATTAGTTGCGGCTCCTGTAACAGATTGATCAGTTATTGATTTAACAGGAGACCCCCCCGTGCCAGTATAGTGCTCCGTAATCATTCCAATTCCAAGGCCAGCCGCTAATCCAATTATTGTGGCCCAGAATACACCCATACTATTGAAGACTTCACCTCCCTGAACAAACTCAGCTGGTAAAAATTCTTGAATTAAAAAGTAAATAACACCAACCATAATAAAAGAACTACCAAACTCGCCTCGATTAAGCGCTTTTTGAGGGTCACCACCTTCTTTAACCGATACCATAAAAGTCCCAATTATAGATACAATAATTCCTGCGGCTGCAATTAATAAGGGGAGGAGAACAAAGTTAAAATCAAAGCCCCCCATTACAAGTATACTTGCACCAAGCACCATGGAACCAAGTATTGAACCAACATATGATTCAAATAAATCTGCACCCATACCAGCTACATCACCTACATTATCACCTACATTGTCAGCAATAGTTGCTGGGTTTAAAGGATGATCTTCAGGAATTCCTGCTTCAACTTTCCCAACCAAGTCAGCTCCAACATCAGCAGCTTTAGTATATATTCCTCCACCTACACGAGCAAAAAGCGCTATTGAAGATGCACCTAATGAAAACCCTGATATTACATTTAAAACTGTTTTAATAGAGACACCATCAGTACCATAGAATCCTGTATAAAATATAAATAGTCCACCGAATCCTAATACACCTAACCCAACTACACTCATTCCCATTACAGAGCCACCTGTAAAAGCAACATTTAGAGCAGATGCTAGACTTGATCTCGCTGCATTTGTAGTTCTATTATTAGCTTTAGTTGCTACTTTCATGCCTAAAAAACCAGCTAAAGCAGAAGCTATCGCTCCAACGATAAAGGATAAAGATATCAATGCGCTAGAGTCAGCTCTTCCAGCATTTGCAAAACCTAAAAGGATTGCAACAGCAACAACAAAGATAGAAAGAATACGATATTCAGCTTTCAGAAATGCCATTGCACCATCTGCAATTTTTGATCCAATTAACTTCATTCTCTCTGTTCCTTCGTCCTGCTTATTAATCCAACCTGTTTTCCAGAATGAATAAAGCATGGCTAAAACAGCAGCTCCAATTATAAAAATAAAACTAGGATTCATCATTGTAATTTCTTCCTCATTTAAGAATTAAAATGGTTCATAGAATGATTTAAACCTTGAAATAAAATATTTTCTAATGCATCAGCTCCGCGCTTTACCATTGATTGAGCTTCAACTTCATCATCTTTACGAAAAGGTTTCAAAACAAACTTTTCAGCAGGGCGTAAACTTTCATCGGTCGCAACTCCCAATCTAAGTCTTGGAAAGTCATTTGTTCTTAGTTGATAAATAATATTTTCCATTCCTCTATGGCAACCATCTCCACCTTTAGGCTTAATTCTAATTGATCCTAACGGTAGGTCGACATCATCTAGTATAATAAATATCTCAGAGGGTAAAAGATTCCAACGGCTAGTTACATCTTTTACAGCAACACCACTAAGGTTCATTCCCGTTGTTGGCTTAACCAACAACAATTCTTTCTTTTGGTTTTGAGCAAAAATATAATCACCCTTACCAGGCTTAAAGTCTAGTTTTTGCCTATTAGCTAGTTCGTTTATCACCCAATAGCCTGCATTATGTTTAGTATTCGCATATTTATCACCAGGATTTCCTAGCCCAATAAAGGCAATCATGATTACTAAGAAGCTTTTTCTTTTTCAGGATCATCTTTTTCTTTGTCATCACCATCAGTTGAGCCTTCACTGGCTTCAGCTGTTTCGCTTTCTTCTAACGCTTCTACTTCTGGCTCTGCTTCAGCTCTTGGGGCGTTGCAAGTAGCAATCGTCGTATCTTCAGGTGATATTAAAACAATATCTTCTAATAAAGTTAATTCACTGGCTGTCATTACACCGTTAAGCTCTAAGTTTGATATATCTAAAATAATATTTTCCGGGACATCCGTAGGAAAACATTCTATATCAATAGAAGAAGCAACTTGAGCAACAAGGCCTCCTTCTATGGCGCCAGTTGCTTCACCTTCTAAAATAACCGGAATCGTTACAGTCATTTTTTCTGTTCTTCTCACTCGCATTAAATCTACATGCATTACATTTTCAGTAACTGGGTGATACTGAACAGCTTTAATCCTTACATACAGCGTTTCTCCGTCCATTTCAACTTCAAATACTCTTTGCCCGGATTGGACTGCTTGATTAAAAACTTTTTTATCTATAGTAATATTTTTATTAGACTCACCATGATAATAGTAATTCGCTGGTATTTTGCCATTTCTTCTCATTGAGCGCGCAGTACTCGTACCAAGCTCTGAGCGTTCTTCTATGGTTAGTTTATAATAAGATGCCATTTTATTTACCTTTAATTAAAATTCAAACAATGCACTTACTGATTCACCATCGTAAATACGTTGAATTGCTTCTCCAAATACTTTTGAAACTGTTACAATTTCCATGTTATCTAATTTTTTATCATCTGGAATTGATACTGAATCAGTGACAATTAATTTTTTAATCACCGAATTTTTAATCCTGTCTATAGCGGATCCAGAAAGTACCGCATGAGTAGCTACAGCCGTTACACTATTTGCCCCATTACTTATAGCTGCTTCTGCAGCATTTACGGTTGTCCCCGCTGTGTCTATCATATCATCAATTATTAAGACATCTTTGCCCTTTAAATCACCAATAAGATGTACGACTTCTGCTTTGTTTGGAGCGTATCTTCTTTTATCTATTAAAGCAAAATGCATTCCTAAATATTTTGCATAAGCTTGACTCATTCGCGCAGATCCAACATCTGGTGATAAAACCGCTGCATTCTCAGGCGTAAAGTTTAGAGCTTTTATAGCATCTAATAAAACCATACGACTATATAAATGATCAAATGGTATTGCAGCAAAACCTTGAATCTGAGTTGAATGAAGGTCCATTGTTATTATCCTATCTGCTCCCGTAGCTGTAATTAAATCAACCATAACTCTGGAAGATATAGGAACTCGCGGGTTATCTTTTCTATCTTGTCGACCATAACCAAAATAAGGCACAACCGCAGTAACGGTCTTTGCTGATGCTCTTACCGCTGCGTCAATAGTAAGTATTAACTCCATTATATTTTCAGCGGGACTATTTGTTGGTTGAATTATAAAAACATCACACCCACGTATATTTTCTTCAAACTTTATCCATAGCTCACCATCTGAAAACGTTTTAATGGCTAGCTTGCCTAAGTTCTTACCTAAAGATTTTGCAATCTTTTCAGCAAGCAAGGGGTTGCTTCGGCCACTGAATATTTTTAATTTTTCTTTCATAGTCTTTTTTGCTGGGGCGAAGGGAGTCGAACCCCTACTGCCTGGACCAAAACCAGGTGTCCTACCATTAGACGACGCCCCAAAAATTGTTTAAAATGATTCTAAACATGATTCAAGTATTTATCTTTTGATTAGGATTTGCCAGAAAAGTTTGATGTGAAGAATTAAATAATAACTCAGCCTCTTTAGCAGAAGCTTCATCGTCAAAAATTCCATACACAGTCGAGCCACTTCCCGACAGACTGGCAAACCGGGCGCCTAACTTAAGTAACTTAATCTTAATGGCACCAATCTCCGGATATGCTGGAATCACAATTTGTTCAAAATCATTCTCAAAAATCTGTAATGAAGAATAATCTCCATTGAAAAAGCTTGAGAACTTAGCTTTTTTATTTTGATCATTCAATTTATTTTTAATTACTGAGTATGCCCATTTTGTACTTATGGAAATTTTTGGAATTACTAACAAATAGGTTCCAATTATAGTTTTATATAATTGTGTTAATTTATACCCAACACCTTCTCCTAGTTGGGTTTTTCCTCTAATAAAAAAAGGGACATCTGCACCTATTTTACGACCAATTTGTTCAAGTTTGCTTTCAGTTGCCTTAAGTTTATATATTTTATTAATACCTTTAAGAACTGCCGCTGCATTTGCTGAACCGCCACCTAAACCACTTCCTATCGGAATTTTTTTATCAATTTTAATATGGAGTCCTTCCACACTAGAGAATTCTTTTTTTATTTCATTGTATGCTTTAAAACAAATATTTGATTTATCAGTAGGGATCCAATCAACATTAGAAATAATTTTACAATCAGAACCTCTTTTTTCAATATATATTGAATCTCCAAAGTTTAATTCTTGGAAGATCGTACATATATTATGGTAACCATCATCCCTTTGGTTTAGGACTCTTAATCCAATATTAACTTTGCTGTATGATGGGCAAATAATTCCCATAATTATTTTTCTATGGTTGCGATTGCCTGAGCAGCTATAGCTTCATTTTTACCCACAGAATCAAGATAATCTGCGGTTGTTGCCTTTACAGAAATCTGTGAAATATCTATTTTAAGAGTGCTTGAAATATTAGTTCTCATTTTAATGATATAGTCAGATAACCTTGGCTTCTCAAGTATGACGACTGAATCAATATGATTTATTTTATAGCCTGAAGATTTGATTTTTTTTTCAACTACTTCAAGAAAATATAAACTATGGATATCCTTCCATTTTACATCTTCACTTGGGAAAAACTGACCAATGTCTCCTAGAGTAGATGCTCCTAAAAGAGAATCAACTATTGCATGTATTAAAGCATCGCCATCTGAGTGACCAATAGAACCAAAATCACTTTTGACTTCTACTCCACCAACAAATAGCTTTTTACCCCTAGCTAATTTATGTATATCATATCCTATGCCTGTTTTAATCATTTAAGTCCTTATAAATTGCTTTCGCAAAAATCCAATCTTCTTTTGTAGTAATTTTTATATTTAATGGTGAACCTTCGATAAATCCAATTTGATAGCCAATTTTCTCTAAAATTGAAGCTTCATCAGTACCTTCAAGATTTTCATCAATAGCGATTTGGATTGCTTCTTCAAGCGCAGGTTTTTGAAAGACTTGAGGGGTTTGAGCTCTCCAAATTGTTTCTCTAGGAAGAGTTTCAAGTATCTGGTCTTCCATGACTTTTTTTATTGTATCTGATGATGGTAAGGCTAAAATCGCACCATCATGCCCCACAGACGCTTTAATTACTTTTTGAATTAGAGTTGAGGTTACAAATGGCCTCACTCCATCATGGATACAAATTAATTCAGATTCTTTATCAGAGTTTATTAATCCATTATTAACAGACTGTTGCCTTGTTTCTCCTCCTGGGACAACTTTAATCTTTTTTGATGTAAGAGTCGATTTAAGTTCTCGAGCCATTTGATTAACATCATCTTTTGGCAAAACAACTATAATTTCATTTATTAGTTCAGATTTAATAAATGGTTGAATAGTATGAAAAATTAACGGACGACCATTAAGTAATTTGAGCTGCTTTTTTTCTCCAAATCGTTCACCACCACCAGCCGCAGGTATGATAGCTGTTATTTTCATTTAATAATTTTAATTTGAGCTATTAAATGATTAGCATCGCATCGCCGTAACTCAAAAAACGATAGTTATTTTTCTTGGCTTCTCTATAAGCTTTTTTAATTAAGTCTGGATCTGCAAAAGCTGATACCATCATCAAAAGTGTACTTTTTGGCTGGTGAAAATTTGTAATGAGTCCATCAACCATTTTAAAGTCATAAGGCGGATAAATAAATTTATCTGTCCAACCTCTTTTTGGCGAAACCTGAAACCCAGAAACAGCTACAGTTTCTAAAGACCTTACGCTTGAAGTGCCTACTGCAATTACCTTTCGACGTTTTTTCTTTGTTTCATTAATGGCAATAGCTGTTTTTGGATCTACTTCAAAATATTCAGAATCCATTTGATGCCTATTTAAATCTTCTACTTGAACTGGTCGGAAAGTGCCAAGACCAATATGTAATGTAGTATGTGCAGTTTTTGCTCCTTTTTCATGAATCCTCTTGATTAGATTTTCAGTAAAATGAAGGCCTGCAGTCGGAGCTGCAACAGCACCTCTTCTTTCAGCAAAAACAGTTTGATATCTAATTTTATCTTTTGGTTCAGATTCTCTTTTTATATAAGGGGGAAGAGGAGAGATGCCAACTTTATCTATAACATCATAAATTTCTTGCCCTTCATATTCAAACCTTACTACACGCCCGCCAGAAATAGTATTGTCTATAACATCACAATACACATCTTTAGTAAACATTAGCTTGTTACCAATTCGAACTTTTCTTGCAGGGCGAACCATAACTTCCCAAAGGTCATTCTCTAATTCTCGAAGTAAAAACACCTCAACCTTTGCTTCTGTCCGATCTTTACTAGCATAAAGTCTTGCTGGAAATACTTTCGTATTATTTGTTATAACAAGATCATTTTTACGTAAATATTCAGGTAAGTTAGAAAATATTTTATGTTCAATCTCTCCTGTATCTTTATGAATAACCATGAGCTTAGATTGGTCACGTCTTTTTGCTGGATATTGTGCAATATATTTTTCGGGAAGCGGATAATCAAAATCCGCGAGTTTCCATTTTTTTTTCTTTTCAATCATTCAAATAACCTTTGTTGTTTTTCTGAAATTGTTTTACCCAACAATTTATAGGCTAGCTTCTGAGCAATTCGGCCTCGATTGGTTCGCTGGATAAATCCTTCTTTAATTAAATACGGTTCGTATACATCTTCAATGGTTGCAGAATCTTCGCTTACAGCTACAGATAATGAATTCACCCCAACAGGGCCTCCACTGAATTTATCAATTATTGCTGTTAAAATAGCTCTGTCCATATCATCTAGTCCAAACTCATCAATTCCTAAAGACTTAAGTGATGCTTTAGCAACCACTTCATCAATTTTTCCATTTGCCTTAACTTGAGCGAAATCTCGCGTTCTTCTCAATATTCTATTAGCAATTCTTGGTGTACCTCTAGATCTTTTTGCGAGCTCCATAGCGCCTGAATCATCTATTTCAACTTCTAATATATTTGCAGACCTTACTAGAATATGAAAAAGGTCTTTTGGTTCATAATAATCCACACGCAAAACGACACCAAACCTATCTCTTAATGGAGAGGTTAGATTCCCAAGTCTCGTTGTTGCACCAACCAGTGTAAAGGGCTCTATATTTAACTGTACGGTTCTAGCACTTGGCCCTTTATCAATCATAATTTCAATTTGATAATCTTCCATTGCTGAATAAAGATATTCCTCTACCACTGAGTTAAGCCTATGGATCTCATCAATAAAGAAGACATCTTTACTTTGGAGGTTTGTTAAAAGACCAGCTAAATCACCTGCTCTATCAAGCACTGGGCCTGATGTTTGTTTTAAATTAACGCCTAATTCTTTTGCAATAATATTAGAAAGGGTTGTTTTACCTAAACCTGGAGGGCCAAATAAAAGAACATGATCCAAGGCCTCATTTCTATTATTAGCTGCCTCAATATATAGCTTTAGACTGTTTACGACCTCTTTCTGCCCAATAAATTCGTCCATTTGGTCTGGACGCAATGATTTCTCAACAACTAAATCATCATCAAAAGGCTGAGCGTCATTTATGTGAATTTCTGTCATATTTTTAGCTTAAAATAAAATAAACAAATCATTATTGAGGTTAGAAGGTACAAAAATGAATAGGGGTCGTCAAATTTTAGACTATTTATTTTGGAATAGAGATACGAAGAGCCTCTAATCTTTTTGCTCGCTCTGATGTAAATTTTATTATTCCACTCCAAACGCTTTCTGAGTCTAATTTTGATTCAGCAATTATTTCATCAAGCGATCCACCTGTTCTCCATTGATCATCAAAGTCAGGACTCATACTATAATCTTCAACAATTCGATTGGCTATCCATTTATGCATTAATCTTATAGCTCCATTTGTTATTATCATGGCATCCATCCATTCATTTTTAGATATAATAGACTCACGATATTCTTTGTTTTGAGCCATAAATAACCCCCATGAAATGGCTGCAACTATTTTTATATTTGGCCCTTCATTTATTATCTTTGGTAAAATAGATACTAAAGAATTTGTTGAACTTGTTCCGCGAACAATAACCACTCCTTCTAAGGGTCTATTCTCATCGTAATCCTTAATAATGTATGCACCCTTAGCCGCTTCTTTATAAGAAGCCATTCCTAGAGCCTTTCGATCCGGTATCGTAATAGGGGGACGTGTTAAATGTAAGGCAACGATAGGAACATCCGTTGACATTGCAGCAGCAAGAGCTGGCGCAACTTCATTATGCTCCCATGGATGCAAATTAATAATATGTCCATCAGGAAATAATTGAGTAACTCCCGGAGCAAAGATGCCAAAATGTGTCCGACTATCTTCAGCAGTTTCAGGACCAGAATGACCAGCAACCCAAATTAATTTTCCAACTTTTAAATCTGAATCTTGAGCAATTTGGCTAAATAAGCGAATTGGCCCATATTTTAAATAAGAGAAGGACCCGTATGTACTCATTGCACCATAAAAGCCATTAAATTCTTCATAAGGATCTTCATTAAAATTCACTGTAGCTAACCCAGCTAACATACCCGAATTTGTAAACTCTGTAATCCCTTGTGGCATAAGCGGACTATTAGTATTGTTAGTTTTATCATATAAACCCATATCCTCAGAACCACCATACTCTTTAGCAAAACCAGAAATGTTAGTTGAGTCTGCAAGATCTGCGCTCATTGCTATTACCAAAGGTCTACCATACTTATTAATTGACATTGTATTGATATAACTAGCATACTTTGAAAACCCGACTCTATTTGGAGCTTTTTCTCCAGGCGAAACAAATAAATCATCAGGTAAACTACTAACATCAAATATTTTTTTATCTTTTGCTGGATTTTTAACTGTTATTTTACAGTTATCAATTTTTGTTGGCACTGAATCTCCCAAAGAAATAAGGGTTTCTGCCAGATAGTCTACTAAACCTTGGTTAGAGTTCATTACTGAGAAGACTGAATCAAAATATGATATAGCTTGTTCTACTTGGCCTTCTTTTAATTTTGCTTGCTCTTCACCAAACTTATGAAAATCAACATTGTATTTTTCTGAAAAATCTTTTTTTGTTTGCCAAAATAATTCGGAATTTCTTTTATGGGCTGCTCCATGACTTGCATAATCAATTTTATAGTAGCCTCTCCCTTTTGTAGTTTTAGAATAAATAACCTTAGGTATATTAGGATCAGATTTTTCTATCAACAGTCTATAATATGCCTCAGTTAAGTCACCCCAATTTTCTCCATTCATAGTCCCTTCAACATGCCAACCATGTGAACCAAACCAATCTTTAGGCGTTCCATAAACAATGGAGCTAAAAGGCCTTGCGTCTATGCCAAAATCATTCCAATCCATAAAGTAGACAAGATTCCCAAGGCCAAGTCCCCATGCCGAATTAATAGTCTCATGGGATGCGCCGGTTGTGAATCCGCCTTCACCTTCAAAGGCAAAAACTTTTACCTCGGATGCTTTTGCTAATTTTAGGGCCAAAGCTTCTCCCGCTGCGGGCGGAGATCCATGTCCGCTTGGACCTGTGTTAAATTTGAAAAATAAGGTTTTACCTTCCATTTCTGCATGCCCTGGAAGTCCGCCATTATTACGAAGAGTAAGCAAATCTTCCCAGGTTAATTGAAAATCTTTTCCTTTAAAATGAAGATATTTAGAATCATTAGTTTGTTGATACTTAATTCTTAAAGCCTCATTAAAAACAGCTAAAGTAGCATAAACAACTGGGTTGGCATGGCCGGCAACAAGCACATATCTATCTGAAAATCTTTTCCCTGCATCACGAATATCCCATCGCATTGCTCCAGATAGTAATGTAGTAACCATTCCATGAACTTTTGATCTAGAGCCACCTGGGTGTCCTGATTGACGAAGATTTAACATAATATCAATTGATTGATCAATCATATCTTTTATTATTTCCCAATAAGGATAAAATTGTTTTAAATCTTTTGGTGATTTCATTTTTTAGTCTGCCCAGTTTTAATTAATGTTTTTAAAAAAGAACTCGTGTAGGAGCTTTTGCAATTTACTAAATTTTCAGGAGTTCCTGAAAAAAGCACTTTTCCGCCTTCTTCTCCACCTTCAGGACCAAGGTCTATTAACCAATCAGCACTTTTAATCACATCTAAGTTATGTTCAATCACAACTACAGTGTGCCCTTTATCCACGAGTCTTTGAAGAACTCCTAGAAGTAATTTTACATCTTCAAAATGTAATCCGGTTGTTGGTTCATCCAGAATATAAAATGTTCTATCTTTTGAAACGCGAGATAATTCAGTTGCCAGCTTAATTCGTTGAGCCTCTCCGCCAGAAAGTGTGGTCGCTTGCTGTCCTAGTCGAATATAGCCTAAGCCCACTTGATTCAAAGTAATTAACTTTTTCATTGCTTGGGGAATGTTTTTGAAAAACACCCCTGCTTCTTCCACTGACATATTTAATATATCTGCAATATTTTTACCTTTATATTTTATTTCTAAAGTGTCTCTATTATAACGATCACCTTTACATACTTCACAAGTAACATACACATCTGGTAAAAAATTCATTTCAATTTTAATAATACCGTCACCCTCACAAGACTCGCATCTACCACCTTTTACATTAAATGAGAATCGTCCTGGTTTATAACCTCGTATCTTTGAGTCTGGTAACTGAGAAAACAAATCTCTAATAAATGTGAAAACACCAGTATAAGTAGCGGGGTTTGACCTTGGTGTTCGCCCAATTGGTTTTTGATCAATTTCAATAACTTTATCTAAGTATTTTAAACCTTCAATAGAATCAAAAGGTAAAGGATAAGCTCTAGCATTATTTAATTCTTTTGATAAAATTGGGAATATAGTCTCATTTACTAATGTGCTTTTACCTGACCCACTAACTCCCGTAACAACAATCATTTTACCTAGAGGAAAGGCTACATCAATTTCTCTTAAATTGTTTCCACTAGCTCCAGTAATAGATAATAATTTACCGTTGCCTTTTCTTCGTTCTTTTGGTGTTGGAATAAATCGAATACCAGATAAATATTGACCGGTTATTGATTTTTTAGATTCTAAAATTTTATTTGGTGGTCCAGAAAAAATAATTTCCCCCCCATGTTCTCCAGCTCCTGGGCCAATATCAATTAATTGATCAGCAGCCTCCATTGTTTCCTGATCATGTTCAACAACAATTATTGAATTCCCAAGGTCTCTTAGTTTTTTTAAAGAATTTAATAATCGACTATTATCTCTAGGATGAAGACCAATAGATGGCTCATCAAGAATATAAAGAACGCCTACTAATTGACTCCCAATTTGAGTTGCTAGTCGAATTCTTTGAGCTTCCCCTCCTGAAAGAGTAGTTGCAGAGCGGTCTAATGTTAAATAATCAAGACCAACATCAACAAGAAAAGTCAATCTTTCTTGAACTTCTTTTAAAATTTGCTCAGCGATAGTGGCCTCATTAACACCTAGTTTTAAATTGCTAAAGAATGTTTTTATATTTTTTATAGAATACGATGATATTTCACCAAGGCCTTTATTGTCAAGAGTTACCGCTCTTGACTCTGGCTTTAATCTAGAACCATTGCATTTGGGACAAGCTCTCATCCTCATGAATTGCTCTATCCAGTCTCTAATGTGATTGGATTTAGTTTGCTTATAACGCCTCATTAAATTTGGTAGAGCGCCTTCCCATCCACCAGTATATGTTCCACTCCATCTTTCGGATGAATATTCCATTTTTACTTTTGTTCTTCCAGTTCCTTTTAAAAGGATAGTCCTAATATCTGTATCTAGCTTAAACCAAGGTGTTGTGAATTTAAAATTATAATATTTTGATAAACTTTTAAGTATACTTCCATACCAATTCCCTCTTGGTTGCTCTCCCAAAGGTACAATTGCACCTTGAATTAAAGATTTAGATTTATCAGGAACAACTAGGTCTGGATCTATATCCATATGTGAGCCAAGCCCATCACAATGAGGACAAGCTCCATATGGCGAGTTAAAAGAAAACATCCTTGGTGATATTTCTTCCATTGATACTTCACAATGAGGGCAAGCAAAATGCTCACTGAATAAATGGTCTTTTTTTGGTAATTCATGTATAATTGTTAATCCAGAACCAATTTTTAATGACAGTTCAACAGACTCTGTTAACCTTTCTAAATAATCCCCTTCTAATACAAGACGATCAATTACAACCTCAATTGAATGTTTTTTATTTTTTTCTAAATTTAGTTTTTTATCAAGAGGGTGAATTAAGCCATCAACTCTGACTCTAAGAAAACCTTCTTTTCTTACCTCTTCAAAGACTCCTTTGTGTTGCCCTTTACGTCCTCTAACTACAGGAGCTAAAACGTAAACTTTTGACCCTTTATCAAATTTTGAAATCGTATCAACAATTTGCTGAACAGTTTGTCTTTGAATCGGCTTATCACATTTCCAACAATGGGGTTTGCCAACATGTGCATATAATAATCTTAGATAATCGTGTATTTCTGTAACAGTGCCTACTGTTGACCTGGGGTTTCTAGCTGCAGCTTTTTGTTCAATAGATATTGCAGGTGAAAGTCCTTCAATATAATCCATATCAGGTTTTTCCATTAGGCCTAGAAATTGTCTGGCGTACGACGAGAGGGACTCAACATATCTACGCTGACCTTCAGCATAAAGAGTATCAAAGGCAAGAGAAGATTTACCAGAACCAGACAATCCAGTTATAACAACTAATTTATTTCTTACAATATCGACATCAACGTTTTTCAAATTATGTTGACGGGCACCTTTTATAATTATTTTATCTAATTTTTTTTTCATTATTATACGTTTCTATTGACGATTTAGGCTGACCGGGAAATTACAACTTAATTAAGGCAGGTTCAAAAACCCATTTACAGAATCTTTAAGAAATTTTTATAGTATTAAGTCTCACAAATACATAACATTAGACATGAATTCTATTATTAATCATATACTAATTTCTATGCCCCATATAAATGATTCTCTATTTGGAAACTCTGTTATTTTCATGTGCGAACATGATAAAAAAGGAGCCATGGGGCTCATAATTAATAAGCGCTTTAATAAAAATGATTTAAAAGAACTATTTGATAACATGAATGAAAACTCATCTAAAATTTTAAATTCTGTTTCCGATCTTTATTTAGGCGGGCCTGTCTTAGTTGAAAGAGGAATTCTACTTCACAGTGAAAAAATATATTCAAAAAAATCAATTAAAATTTCAGATGAGTTTTTTATATCTAGTGATAAAGAAATATTATTAGCTATGAGTAAAAATAAAAAACCAACAAAAAGTCGTCTATTTTTAGGCCATTCTGGTTGGAGTTCTGGTCAACTGGAAAGTGAAATTCAAAATGGTGATTGGCTTGTTCAAGAAACTTCGCCTGATTTTATTTTTAATATTCCAGCTAAGCAATTGTGGAATCTCTCAATTCAGTCTTTTGGAATTGAGCAATCAGGGGTTTCATCTTTTAGTGGCCAAGCTTAGTAAATTTTTTATGACTAATTAAAATATGAAAAAGTATTTACCTGCATTAGCAGTTATTTCAGCAGCTATTTTGTGGAGCTTTGATGGAATCCTAAGGCAAAACCTTTACACACTCCCTTCATTTCTTATTGTTGCTTTAGAACATTTAATTGGTGCTATAATATTCCTTCCTCTTTTATTAAAAGGATGGAAAGAAGTTTCTGCTCTGCATCAACGTGGCTGGATATCAGTCCTCTGGATAAGTGTTTGCGGAGGAATATTGGGCACTTTTTTTTACACAAAGGCTCTAAGCTATGTAAATTATATTGACTTGTCTGTCGTCGTTCTATTACAAAAATTTCAACCTATTTTTGCTATAGCTTTGGCCGCAATAATTCTTAAAGAGAAAATAACAAAACGTTTTCTTGTTTTAGCCGTTGCAGCAATTGTGGGTGGCTACTTTGTTACTTTTGGAGACCAGCCTTTAAGTGAGTGGAGTGATAAAACAATTATTGCAGCACTTCTATCTTTGCTTGCTGCTTTTAGCTGGGGAAGCTCCACCGTACTTGGGAAACATGCTTTAAAGAGACTGTCCTTTGAAACTGTTACTTCTCTCCGGTTAACAGTCACTACCGCAATAATGTTTTTTATACTTATTTCAACCGGTGAAGTAGAAACAATTTCTCAATTAAGTGTAGAAAATTGGAAATATATATTCATTATTGTTTTAACCACGGGTTCTCTAGCGCTTTTTATTTATTATTATGGACTAAATCATTTACCAGCATCGCATGTTACTCTCTATGAACTTTTTTGGCCTTTATCAGCAGTAACAATGGATTGGTATGTATATGGAAGGGTTATGTCTCTTATTCAATTATTTGGAGCATCAATGCTTCTCGGGTCAATTCTATTACTTTCATCTAAAAATAAATTAGAATCAAATCAGTAAATGTTTCTCTTGGATTTTTGACAATACAAACTGCAATTTTGTTTACTCAAAATGAAGAATAGTATTACAAAAGGTCTCATATTTTTATTTATAACACTTATTGCTAGTAGTTGTAAAGAAGATCCACAACAACATTTAGAACTAGGTAAATGGTATGCCCAAAAAGGTCTTGTTGAAGAAGCCATTCTAGAGTTTAAAGAAGTAACTAGGCTATATCCAGAAATTCATCAAGGTTTAGATAGAAAAGATTTTCAAGCGCTTAGTCAAGCGCACTATAACCTGTCATTGATGTATACTAAAAAAGGCTGGTGGGATTATGCTTTAAAAGAAGCAGAAACTTGTTTTCAAATGCAGCCTACTAAAAGTAATTATGAATTGGTTAAGCTTATCAAACAAAGAGCTAGTTTAGAGGACGCAGGATCATAGCTTAATAAACTAGATAGTCCCTGAACGGTGTTCGCCACCATCACAATATATTATTGAGCAATTAATAAAGTCAGCTTCTGGCTTTAACAACATAGAAATTGTTCCCGCTACATCTTCTGGCATTGTTGTTCTGCGCATGGGGTTTCGTTTTTTTGTACTTTCAATCCACTCTTCCCAGCGATCAGTAATTTTAGTAAGAGCTCTAGTTGGTGTTATTCCAGCCTGGACAGCATTTGCAGTTATTCCATATTGTCCCAACTCCCAGCCAATTTGTCGAATGATTGCTTCCATTGCAACTTTAGCTACGCTAACAGGACCATATCCTTCCATCGCTAAATAATTACCTTCACTAGTTAAGCCCATTACACGAGAGCCCTCACCAAGTAAGCCATCGCCAAAGAGTTTTTGCGTCCAATAAAGTAATGAGTTGCCCATAACATGTATAGTCATATCCATCTGACGCTGTGTAACTGGCTTTTCACCAAAGAAGTTTGTAGTTGTTCCAAATGCAATAGAGTGAAGTAATAGCTTTAATGGCTTACCATTTGTAATCTTTTGAATTTCTGGTAAATATTTATCAATTGTTTCTTCTGATGCAGCATTTGTGTTGAAATAGTAACATCTTCCATTTGTTAGTTCATTTACTTCATTAATTGTTTCTGCTGCTATTTTTTTTGCTTCACCTCTATCGAAATGAAATGCAATAATACCATATCCATCTTTAGCTAACTTTTTTGCAGTTGCAGCCCCATGTCCAGTAGAGCCACCTAATAATAATACCCATTCAGACATTTTATTCCTCCAAGTTTAAAAGCCTAATTTAGACAGACAATCTGATCAAAAAAATAATATAGAAATCATTTTCAAAATTAATTATATTAATAAGCTAAATTAAGCTATCGTTAAGGAGAAAATTATGTCGAGTAGGAAGAGTTTTTCAAAAGAAGATTTAATTAATAGTGGACTAGGAAAGTTATTTGGTGTTGACAAGGGAAAGCTTCCTGCACCACCGATGTTAATGATAGATCGCATTTTACACATCTCTGATGAGGGCGGCAAATATGGCAATGGAGAAATAAAAGCTGAACTTGATATTGATGAATCATTATGGTTTTTTGACTGCCACTTTAAAGGAGATCCCGTTATGCCAGGCTGTCTAGGCTTGGATGCCTTTTGGCAGTTGATAGGGTTTTTTCTTACGTGGATCGGTGGCGAAGGAAAGGGCCGTGCTTTAGGTGTTAAAGAATTAAAATTTAAAGGACAAGTCAGACCTTTTCATAAAAAAATCACTTATCATATAGACATAAAAAAATATATTACTCGTCCAACCCATATGGTTTGGGGTGATGCGGTTTTAAAGGTAAAGGATAAAGCTATTTATTTTGCCAAAGATCTACAAGTTGGTTTATTTGAATCTTTAACTTGGGACTATGGTAAAGATCCAGCAACTGATCCTTTTTAATTATTTCTAAAAATATAACTTATTACAATTAGGATTTATTATGGCGCTACGCTGTGGTATTGTTGGACTACCAAATGTTGGTAAATCTACTATTTTTAATGCTCTTACTAAGTCTTCTGTCCCTGCAGAAAATTATCCATTTTGCACTATTGAGCCACACATGGGTATTGTTTCGCTACCTGACTCCAGACTCGTAAAACTTGAACATATTTTTAATCCTGAAAAAGTAACACCGGCATCAGTCGAATTCACTGATATAGCAGGATTGGTTAAAGGTGCAAGTAAGGGGGAAGGGCTCGGCAATCAATTTTTAAGTCAAATCAGACAAGTATCAGCTATTATTCATGTAGTAAGGTGTTTTGAAGATGAAAATATTACGCATGTTGAAGGAAACATAGATCCTCTTCGAGATGCGGAACTTATTGAAACTGAGCTATTGCTCGCAGACCTAGAAACATTAGAAAAAAGTGTTTACAGGTTAAACAAACTAGCTAAAAAAGAAAAAAATGCTGAAAAAGAATTGGATATAGTTCTAAAATTAAAAGCTCACTGTGACATAGGAAAAATGGCAAGAACGTTTAAAGCAGAAGAAGAAGAATTAGAGACCATAAGAAGTCTTTTTCTTCTTACTAGAAAACCAATTTTATATGTTGCTAATGTTGATGAAAACGAAATTTTAAAAAGTAATTCAAACTTACATGTTCAAGCACTTTATGATCTGGCTGAAAGAGAGAATAATAAAGCCATAAGATTGTGTGGAAAGATAGAGCAAGAAATTGCCCTACTGGATGAAGATGAAAAAAATATGTTTATGGAAGAATATAATTTAAATGAACCTGGACTTGATAAATTAATTTATACAAGTTTTAAATTATTGGGTTTAGAAACGTACTTTACTGGCGGTCCAAGTGAGGTCAGAGCCTGGACAATTAAAAAAGGTGCAACAGCTCCAGAGGCAGCAGGAGAGATTCATACTGACTTTCAGAGGGGCTTTATTAAAGCAGAAGTAATTAAATATGATGACCTAGTTACGCATGGTTCAGAAAAAAAAGTTAAAGATGCAGGCTTGGCTCAACTAGAAGGAAAAGATTATATTGTGCGTGATGGTGATTGTATTTTTTTCCATTTTAATGTTTAGGATCTAAAATGTGGTTTTTCATGACTTTTTCATATGTGTTGATTCTCCTTTCAGGTTTTGGTCTTACCTTAATTGGCATAAATCATTATTTTGATATTTGGGCTCAAAACCATATAACATTAGATTTAATAGTCAGCATTATTTTTATCGCTGGTCAAACATTAGTTATGTTCTTTTTTGTTGGTACAGGTGTTAATGTAAGAGAATATCTTGAGTCTCACCTTGAACTTGGGGACAGCCTTTATAAACAAATGTTTGCTATAAAGAGAAAGCTTTACCCTCCAACAATGATGCTAACTATGCTTTTTATCGCAATGGTAATTGTAGATGGAGTTTTTTTTATAAAGCTAAATACGAGTGGAAGTATATCTGAGTGGTGGTTTCATGTGCTTTATTTATTGACGATATATTATTTTTATAAAGCTACTGCTATTCAGCACGCTTCATTCAAAGAGAGCACTGAAATCGTCCTAGCTATGACTGGAACTTCGAGAGAAGTAAAGTAGTTAGAAACTAATTTTCCATTTTCCAGAAAGCAATACCACCAGCTTGCTTACCTATTTCAGCAACAGCAACGGCTTTTAATTCTTTTAAGTCAAAAATTTCCACTGAACCAGGTTCTTTTCCTATTCCCTCAACTGAAACAAAAGCATAACGATTATCAGGAGAGATAACAACGCCGTGCGTAACTTTACGTGTATTATTAAACTTTGCTATTTCTTTACCCGTTTTTAAATCCCAGACTCCCGTTTTAGCAGCACCTTTATAAGTAACAACAAGGTGTCTTCCATCTTGGCTCACTTCACAATTATAAGGCGCTTTATCTGTTTTGAAAGTGCGTGTTACTTTCCAGCTTTTTACATTGATCTCTACCACATTATCCGTACCATTATTTACTACATAAAGTAAATCATCATTTGGGTGAGGAGATACCCATGTAGGTTTCTCTGGTGGCATCTCATGGTTCATTTCTCCCATGGCTGCTATTTCATTTTTATCTTTATTAGACATCCCTTTATTTTTACTCATTTTCATGCTCCCATGATCCATTTTTTTCATATTATGACCACTATGAGCACTCATTTTCTTTTGAGGGGGGGATGTAGACATGGTCCGTGTAACTTGCATTGTCATTGCATCAATTTCATATAAAGTGCCTGACATCATAGCAACTGAATAATGTTTTAGACCATTATTTAACAATCTAGATCCGTGTGGCATAATACCTGTTTCAACTCGATCAATTTCAATCATTTCATCGGGATCCACAATCGATACAGTGCTTGGCTCCGTATGACCTCCATGTAAATTAAAATTAACAATATATATTAAACCAGTGGCATTAGAAATTCCCATTGTTGCTGGAAATAATCCTAGCTCTACACGATCAACCATTTCATCTGAACCTGTTTTATATTTATATAAATGACCATAAGGAACACCGTGAGCCATTGATAGATACCAATAATCACCATCTGGTGATACAGTTATTCCATGAGGACCTTCAATTTCTAATGGCCAAACACCAACTGGAATCCGTTTTACAACATGTGCTATTTTACCATCAAACCTAATAAGAGCAACTTCATCTTCAGATTCCGTCGCACAATAGATATAATAATCTTTTGCACTGAGTGAGAAAGTTCCAATCAAGGATATTAGTATAAGTTGCCTAAATCGTTTCATTTTAAATCCTAGTTAGTTCCCATTTGTTTTTGATCTTCTAATTTGATTGCCCACAAGCCATTATTCATATCTGAAAAATAAATCAGGCCTTTGTACGGCATTGTTCCCCAAACATTTGGGCGATTTGCTACAAAGCCTTTAGGATCACTTGACATAAAAAAAGCAATCTCTCTTCCTTGAGCATATATATCTCCCATTAACTCACCTGATATATCTACGACACGTAGCCCTCCTTGGTAATAAGAAGCCAATAAAGTATCTCCATGAACCCAGTGATTATGAGAACCAGCCTCTGGAACTTGATAAACCGCTGTTTCTTTTGGGTCGCTTGGGTCTGTAAAGTCAAGGAAATGAAATCCTCCAGCCATACCAAATGGTCCACCATATTCATCACCAGTTATAAGATAAAATTTATCTGATGATTGACTTATAAAAGGAAAAGCTGCATGATTATGACCATTTGGATCTGCCATTCCACCTAACTTAACCGGGTTTCCCGGGCTTCCATCGCCATTTGCCATAGCAAGAAAAGGGTTATACTGATTCTTAGAGCGGTCCTTTTCATTGAATTTTTTTGCACCAACATCTACAACGTGAACACCATCTGCCCAATTAGATGAATATGCAAGGCCATCTATTACCCAAACATCATGAACTCCATGACCTGGAGTATCTAATTCATAGCGACCCACTCTTCGTGGTTTAGCGGGGTCTTCAATATTAATTACGTCGTATTTACGACCATTATTAACAGCATAAACATGATTTTCATATATAAATACATTATGAACTCCGCCTGTCATATCATCATTATACTCTGCTGTAATTTTTACATTAAATGGATCTCTAATATCTAGAACAACAAATCCATTTTTTCTATTTGATGCTCCTTCTCTAGTAATGACAGCTACTTCACCATTCTCTGAAACTTTAACGTCATTTACAGTCCTTGCATCAACTGTAACAGTATCAATGATATACATGTTTTCAGGTTCTGTTACATCCCAAAAATAAGCCTCTCCGTTCGCACCCCATGTTCCTGTAGCAGCAAAATCTTTACCCTTATGCTTACCTACTCCAGGCCATACCCATAAGTCTGAAGTATTCACACCATCAACTGTTCCATGGCCTACAACCTTAACTTCTTTTTTAACATTTCGTTGGACAACTTCAACTGTCTTTCTTGCTGAAAAACCTCCAGATTGCGCAATTACAGTAAAAATACCTGGCGTCTCAGCAACAAATTTTCCATCTTTATTAATTAAAGCTGACGCTGGCAATCCAATGCCATACTCTGCACGACCTGTATAAGAATAAGTTATAGGGATGTCTTTTATAACCTTATTAGACCTGTTCATTGCGCGCGCGTTAAATTGTAAAACATCTCCAGTTCTAATTTCAGATTCATCAGCCGTCAAGCTAATTTTACGAACAGGGTTTTTCGATACTTTTATTTTTAAGCTCTCTTTAATATCATCAACTGAAGCAATCAATGTAATCTTGCCAGATTTTTTTGCTATTAAATTTCCATAACTATCAAATTCAGCAACATCTGAGTTGCTTGATGAAAGTAGCACCTTCGATTCTGTCCTCTTCAAATTTGCTTTATCAAAAACTTCCGTTTTATAATTTACAGATGTTCCGACATATACTTTAGAAACAGGTTCATTAAAGACAATCCTATCCAATGGTGGAAAAGGAACCTCAACAGGCATACTTCCCATCACTCTATCTTCTCTTTTCTGAGCTATGCTTCTAACACTTAAGCTTAACTTCCCTGGTTTAAACGCTTTAAGTGTAACTGTAACAACGCCTGTAGAATCACTTATTCTTGGACTTGATTCTAAGGCACGCCTTGGTCTACCATAAACGTAGAAAGGAGTATTGGCTAAACTTCCATCAGCATCAACAAGTTTAATAGTAACCGTTCTGGTTTCACCAATGTTTAATGAGATGGAGTCTGGCTCAAAAACAAAGTTGTGCTTCGCTTCTTTTTTTTCAGAACTCTCTTGCCCCAAAGCAAGACTAAAAGTGATTAATATAAGTATATATAGTTTTTTCATAGTTTTCTCCAATTTTTTATGATGCACTTGATTCTTTTTCTAAATCCTCTTTTTACGGTGCACCTGATCCTTTTTCTAAATCCTCTAATTGAATACAATAGAGCCCTGAATTCATATCTGCAATGAATATATAATCTTTATAAGGCTGCGCTCCCCAGACCATTGTTGAATTAGGGATTTTTCCTTCTTTATGTGCAGAAAGATATACAGCAATCTCGCGCCCTTGATTATAAATATCGCCAAGTAATTCACCAGATATATCTACAAAGCGTAATCCTCCTTGGTAAAAAGCAGCCATCAAGACATCATCATATACCCACATGTTGTGAGATCCTGCCTCTGGAACCTGATAGACCGCATCTTCTTTAGGGTTATCCGGGTCTGTAAAATTTAAAAAATGAAATCCACCTCTTGGGTTTGAAGGCTGTCCTTTAGTAGCCATCACACCCCAAGGAAAAGTCTCATCTCCCCCTACAATATAAAAGTTGCCCGTTGACTTACTTAAAAATGGAAAGGCCGCGTGATTTAAGCCATTTGGATCGCCCATTTCAGCTAATTTAATTGGATTTGAGGGACTTCCCTTGCCCGCTTTTGCTAACAAAGGGTTAAACTGCAACTGAGAGCGATCAGCTTCATCAAATTTCATTCCACCAATGTCTACCGCAACAACTCCATCACTCCAATTTGAAGAGTAGGCTATACCATCTTCAATCCAAACATCATGAAGGCTGTGACCAGGTGTATCCATTTCATAGACTCCAACACGTCTTGGTTTTGAAGGGTCATCAATGTTAATAATATCATATTTACGGCCATTATTTACAGCATAAATATGATTTTCATATATAAATACATTATGAACTCCGCCTGTCATGTCATCATTGTACTCTGCTGTTATTGTCACATTATATGGATCTGTAACATCTAAAACCACAAAGCCATTTTTTCTATCTGAGGCGCCTTCTCTGGTCATAACTCCTACCCGTCCATCTTCAGATATTTTCACATCATTTACAGTTCGCGCATCTACAGTTATCGTATCAATAACAATCATACTATCCGGATTGGTAACATCCCAAAAGTATGCTTCTCCATTAGATCCCCATGTGCCAGTAACTGCAAAATCTTTTCCTTTGTGCTTATCCACTCCAGCCCAAACCCATAAGTCACTAGTAAGGACGTCAGTTATCAACCCATGTCCAATAAGTTTTGCTTTTTTCTGAATATTTCTTGGGACAACTTTAATTGTTTTCTGGGCTGAATACCCACCAGAGGAGGCAATAAGAGTATACATGCCTGCAGTTTCAGCTACAAATCTACCATCGTCAGTTACTAGCCCTGCTGCGGGTAAACCAAACGAGCCGTAATCTGCTTGGCCAACATATGTGTAGGTTATTGGTGCATCATTTATGGCTCTGTCGCTTTTATTTAAAGCTCGTGCATTTAAAGCTAGTACGTCCCCAGTTCTAATTTCTTCTTTATCAATAGAAAGAGTCACTTTACGTGTTGGGTTTTTAACCACGCGAATATTAAAAGACTCTGTAAAGCCCTCAACTGTAGCAGATACTGTCGTCTTACCCGTTTTTTTTGTTTCTAAATTTCCAAACGCATCAAACTCAGCTACACCTGAATTGCTTGATTTTAATTTTACATTTAACTCTGATCTATTTAAATCTGCTTCATCAAACACTTCAACAGATATTGCTGTTGCTGTTTGTACGTAAAGTTTTGATGGTTTTTGATTAAAAATAATACGATCTACAGGAGGTGAAGGCACATTAACAACTAAAGCTCCTCTAATTCGATCGTCGCGTTTTATTGTAATAGTCTGAGTGCTTAAACTTAATCGCCCTGGCTTATGCGCCGTAACTGTAACCGTTGCAACGCCTGTGGAATCACTTATTCGAGGAGAAACTGATAACGTTTTTCGTTGACCAAATACATAAAACGGATTTTGAGCCAGGTTCCCACTTTCATCTAATAGCTTAATCGTCACTTCCTTTGATTCGCCAACCCGTAGCTCAATGGAATCTGCTTCAAATTCAAAATTGAATTTTTTATTATCTTGACCTATTATTATTGAAATCAATAATAAAGGTAAAATTAAATACTTCTTAATGTTCATGCGCAAAACCTCCTATATTGCATCTGTCTTAAAATAACCGTCGAATATACACAACTTTTTATTTTATTAAATAACTTTTCAGTTAAAAATATTTTAGCGGCCTTTAATTAGAAAATTATGTGATTAATTTTCTATTCTGTTTAACTCCGCTTTCATCATAGTACCCGCTTTATCTTCAGGATTTAATATTAAACCGCGATCTAATATAGCTGATGCCATTTTATAATCTTGAAGTCTAATTTTTGTAGCGGCTAGGTAAATGTAAGCAACTGATAGAGATGGGTCTAAATCTATAGCCTTTTGTAAATGCATTTCTGCCAGTGTGTGTTTTTTCAATTTAAATAATACATTTCCTATTCCTAGGTGAGCTGCAGGATTATAAACATTAATCTCTAGCGAGCGCATATAAGCTTCCACAGCTAAGTCAAGCTGATTTAATCGTGTTTGCGTATTTCCTACTCCTGCCCAACCCTGCCAGTCCATGGCATTCGCTTTTATTATTTCACCAAAGGTTTGAAGGGCCTTTGATAAATCTCCCATTAAAATATAAGCTTCAGCTAATCCTTTTTTAGCTTTAATATTTTTTGGCCAAATTTTGATAGCTTTTCCATAAAGATTTATCCCGGGTATTAACATTCCTCTTTTGATTTGATCTTCAGCTTTATAAGATATAGCTGTACTCCAACGAGTACGAGTTTTTGTTTGGTTTTTTCCTGATTCAGCTAATGATTTAACAACAAAACTATCTATAGATTCATCGCTATCTTTTAATATGTCTAAATAAGCTAGAGCAAGACCCTTGATATCAACATCACTATTACTACTTAGATGCTTAAGTTTATCAATTATCTCAAGAGTTTTATTTGGCTGATTAAACATAAAAGCTCTTGAGAGTCCTGCAAAAATTTGCGGTGGCGGATCTGAGTTTATGCCTAATAAACCGACTAAATCTTCCGATGTACTATTCTCATTAAACTTCATCAATGCAGTCTCCAAAGGGTGGAGTGGTTTTAATTGACCGTACCACTCGTTCATTTTTACACTTACTTCAGCAAAGCTCATTTCAGCATGGCATTTTTGGCAAGCATTTTCAATATTTAGGGCTTGATCTACTAATGGGCGTGGAATTGAAATTGTATGATCAGATCGTTCAAATTTTATCTTTTTCCCTACTGCTTTATGTTGTGTAAAAGGCATATGACAAGAAGTACAAAGACTTCCTTCAGATTCTTGCTTGTGGAAAGTATGCTCAACAAGATCAACTCCTTTTGCCATATGGCAAGAGACACACTGTCCATTATCAAATTTTCCTTTTAGGGGAATACGATTTATATCTTGATATTCATTAGAGTGAGGGTTGTGACAATCCACGCATGTCATTGAGCCATTAATAAAGCAGTCACTAAAAACATGATTTTGTTGATAGCCAAATGCTTTTACTCGACCATCAGGGTAATAAGGATTTCCACCAAGCATGGCAAACTTGGTACTGAAATAATCTTGAAAATCTTTACCAGGAGCGTAGCCTGGTCTTATCATGTCTTTTAATGCATGGCATTGAGCACAGACTTCAACAGATTCTTCTTTTGATAATGTTTTTAATGATTTTATACCTGTATAACCTTGAATTATAGGCTCTCCATACGCCATAAGGTTCGCATGCTCTTTTCCTGGACCATGACATGATTCACAATTAATAGATAAGGTTGTATTCTCAGAAACATATTTTCCTTTATCATTATAAAAAGATGTACGAATCTGACTACCATGACATTGTTGGCAGTTTTGTTTTTCTTCAATAGAGCCAAGAGCTCTTGAAGGTGGCCATTCTGAAGCTTTTCTAAATGAAAGGTTCTCTGAGATTGGAACCCAACCCGACTGGTCATTTGTCTCAAAAAACCATGTATTACTCGATGGGTGATAGTCAAAAGGAAGCAGTCGCATTGTCCCATCAGGGAATAATCCAAAATATGTTTGAGTGCCGCCTCCATAAATATGACCTCCACCAACTACGCCAATAACTTCATATCTTCTTTCAGGAAAACCATTTTCTTGTGCTTTGAAAAAAAACCTGTCATTTTCTGTGTAGGGAATAAACCAACCATTCTCAAGATTTATTCTTTTCCCGTCAAAAGGCGCCAGTACTCGCTTTTTATTTGGTTTACCACCTGCATTTCCATGAGTGGATTCTTGCCATGTACTAAATTGATCTAAATGGCAATTTTGACAAGTTTTAGATCCAACAAACTGATCTTGATCAGCATTTATAATATTTGTTAAAACCAAAGTTGCGGTTATAAGCCAAGATCTTTTTAGCATGACTTCAATCTAATTTTTTGACCATTCTGGTGGACTACAGTCGCAAAATTTTCTTATTTGTGATACATGGGTTACAATTTCTTCGCGACTAAGCTTTTCTCCCCAACCCGGCATAAAATGACTTTTATTCATTATCCGACCGCCCCCATATATTGTTTCAAATAAAGTATGGTCTGCTCTTTGTCCTATTATTTTACCATCTGCTAGATTCCCCGGAGGAACTGGTAAATACTCCGCATTAAAACCATTTCCTTTTCCTTCAAGACCGTGACAGGGAGCGCAAGTTGATGAATATTGATTTGAAATAGGATACGGTTTATGTTTAATTAAATTTAAATATTCACTTTTTTCTTCACTTTTTGAATTAGAAAAATAGGATTGAAGAAGAGGCATGATCTTTGGATCCATCGCAGTTTTTGGCATTATACTTTCAGGCATAACCATATGCGGTGCTTGAATTCCCATTTTAATGTACCCATCAAATAACCGATTCCCCGAATTTGATAAGCTTGGTCCAATCTGACCCCCTTTACCATTTAATTCATGACAACCTAAACAAGGGAGAAAGTCATTTAAAAGCCGCTCTACTTTAACAGATTGAAAAGCTGAGATTGGTTCAAGTTTGGTTTTTAAGGATGCCGATCCTAGCCATTCCGTGATGTTTTCAATTTCATTTTGACTCAAATTAAAATTTGGCATCCTACTTCCAGTGCCTGGGAAATAGCCATTTGGTCTAATGGGGAAGGGTTCATTAAGATAAGTAAGTAACCACTCAGCTTTTGTTCTCATCTTTTGAGCGCTCAGGTCTGGAGCATTATGATTCACAAACCAAGCTTCTTCACTATCCATATTGTGACAGGCTATACAATTTTGTGATAAAAATATACTTTGGCCCATTTCAGTTGTGACCATTGCATTTTTCTTTGAGACTTTTTTATAATTTAAGTTTAGCTTATCTAAGTTTGGCCTATCTATATCATTTAAATAACCAACTATCTCAGAAATTTTTTCATAGGCTTCTTCATCTTCATTAAAAAAAGTTGGCATAGGTGATTCTCTTGGCACATAAGCAGATGGTTTTAAAATTATATCGAAAAGCCAGTCTGGATTTAACCTTCTGCCTGCTATAGAAAGATCAATAGATCTATTTATACCGGAGCCATTTAGGCTATGACAAGCAGTGCACTGATATTCTGTATTAATAAGTTCAAAAGTATTATCACTGCTTCGATACTTTCGTTCTCTTAGAGCACGCTCTTTGGGAAGCGAAACTTTACTCATAAGATAAAGCGTTAGGGCATAGGCTTCATCATCTGAAAAATTAAAATTTGGCATTCTTGAATTACCAATGTGTTGCCTAACTGTCTCTGGTGATTTTAAATAATCATAAACATAAGCTTCATTATATTTTAAACCTGAGTAACTAAGATCGGGAGCATTTTTTTTAATAAGAGTAGAGTTTTGAACCCCACTATGACAATTACCACAACCAAGCTCATTCACTAAATTGTTTTTTGGTAGGTTTGATTGCCCCATCAAAGTGATAGTAATTAATAAAGGAATCATAAAAAACCTGAAAGAATTACCAGCCAAACTGAATATCAAATGCTGGTAATAAATGAGCTTGGGAGCCAAAGGGGTATTCGCCAGCAATGAGCTTGTAACCTGTTAATATTCTGAATTTTTCACTTTTTGACCAGATCACCATCCCTTTATGTTCAAAAGAATAACGGCCTCTTCCGCCAGGCATTAAAAACATATCATAATCAATTAAGTAAGACCATTGGGCTTTTGTTTTACGATAATATTCACCACCTACTTTTATAGCTGTACCATTATAATATACTGAAAGACGAGGATAAATAATCGGTAGGTCGATTGTCCCATCTTGCGTCATTTTTTCACCTAATGATAAAGCGACTCCACCACGAATAGTCACTCTACCTGTTTTTTCTGTCCCTCGAGTACCAATTAATTCTGCATAAGCTGAAATCATTTGAGGAACATTAAACTGTGGTGAAATTAACGCAAACATATTTGGATCACCTAATTCCTTTCCAAGAGGACTTTGAAGCCATTTGAGTCCTATTGTAGGATATTCAAGTTGTAATTTTTGCGCTATTTGCCATTCACCAATCAATGCTCGTTCTTGTTTAAGGGAAATGTTTGGCATAAGTAAAAATTTGTTTATACTGAGCTCTTTCCCATTATTTAAACCGATATAAATAGGTGAGAACAAGCCAATTTCTTTTCTCCCAGGCTCAATTAGGTTTGCTGATCCACCGGTCCATTGTGCTTTCAAAATACCAAAAAATATAATAATAGTAAAATATTTCATTTAACCTCCCAAAAAGCACTAACAGGAATATGATCTGAAAGCTTAGTCGCTTCCTTATGTGTTTTTGAACTTACCCATTTTGTGTTGGTCCAGAGGTAGTCTAATTTTCGATCTAAGTTTAAATTGTTATCAGGACTATGGGTAAAATGATCAGACTCATTATCTTGATAGTCTGAAAGTGTTATAGCAGGAGAGTATGTATTGTAAAAAGGGTTTAGCCAAGTAATCTCAGGAGTAAAATACGCTCCTTCTTTATGCTCAGTTTCTCCACCTGAATGAAATGACTCATTGCTGCATTGGTCTTCAAGACAGTAATCCGTCTTTGAAGCATTTGGTGGGAGCTCATTAAGGTCTCCTCCAGCAACAAAGTATCCTCCTTCAGATGTAATATTATCAAGGACACTTTTAAAACCATTAATATGTTTTTGTTTTGTATCATCCGTTGCAAATGCAGTAAGGTGAGTATTAACTGCATAAAATTTATTGCCAGGCATATCTACTAAAGCTTTTAACACATTTCTTCGAAGATAAAAATATTTTGTAAGTCCATCTTGATCGCCTCTCAATGGAAGCTGAATCCGTTCAGCATTTTCTAATTTCCATTTAGAAAGAATTAAGTTTCCTGTGTTCACTCTTCCAAGGCCATCAGCAAGAATTGCTTGCGCTTGCCACATTGAACCATATGCTCCATAGTTCATATCTGTATTATCTAATAACCATTGAGCTTGATCTATATATGCAGTTTTTTTAGACTGCACATCAACCTCTTGCAATAATAATATATCAGGATCTTCTGCTATTATCTTTGCTGCTAAATCCTTGAGGCCTGTTATCACTTCTGACTTTGTCATGATAACCTTATCTCCGCAACCATCTCCATAAAATCGCAATCTTGCAACGCCAAATCGAATGTTCCATGTCATTACTTTTATGGTTTTTTTTGGACTGAATTCCTTAAGACTCGCAGATTGATACATAACAGCACCTTCAATGTCATCAAACTCTGTAGCAATTGGTTCACATGCAAAAAACAATAAGCTCAAAAATATAATATGAGTGTTTTTAATATGGTTTTTCATAATCTTTTTTCTAAATGGTTCATTAATTTAGCAACGCTCTATACCAGTGGCAAATAAAACAACCGTCTCCTTATTGTTTATCCACTCCATCTTTAATAAAGTATTATATGCAGACCAAACTACACCAGCTTCAGGGCTTGAATTTATACCGGTGATATCATTCATCTCTTTTGTTAATCCTACTAACTCCTCTTCAGGTACAGATATGGCAATACCTTCACTTTGTGATAAAACATCTAAAATCCACCTTCCTCCTAATGGGCCTGGAACATTAAGACCTAAGGCAATGGTATAGCTGTTTTCCCAAAATTCTGTATCTTTTTCCATTCCTTGAAAAGCTTTAACTACCGGAGCACATCCATCAGATTGCGCCGCCACCATTCTTGGCAATTTTCCTTTTACCCAACCCATGCCTTTCATTTCTTGGAATGCTTTCCACATACCTATTAAACCAGTTCCACCACCAGTTTCATAAACAACCACATCAGGAAATTTCCAACCTAGCTGCTCTGCAATCTCATACCCTAAAGTTTTCTTCCCTTCAACTCTAAAAGGTTCTTTTAAGGTTGATATATCAAACCATCCATCTTCTTTATTGTTAAGCATGTGCTTCGCTGCATCCGATATAGTTTTACCACTCAGAGTTAAGTTTGCACTATACTTAGCCGTTTCTTTTTTAAATGGCTCAGGAATAGTTTCTGGTAAAAAGACATTACATTCAATTTCTGCTGCTTCGCAGTAAGCCGCTGCTGATATTCCAGCATTTCCTGCAGATGGTAGGCAAATAGTTTTTACCCCTTGCGCCTTTGCCATTGTAACAGCTAAAGCCATGCCTCTGTCTTTAAAAGATCCAGTAGGATTTACAGTTTCGTCTTTTACATAAACGTTATTACTGATTGGAATTAGTGGTGTGTGCCCCTCACCTAAAGAAATTATTGTTTGAATATCAGGAAGAACGCTTTTATATCGCCAAAGAGATAATTCATTTTCTATTATATCAATTGATTTGACTTTATTTTCCCAATTATAATGAACCACTAACGGTTTACCACAATCACAAAGCCAAACAGGTACTTTTGGAGAATCATAAATATTATCGCAAACACTACAAGAAAAGTTCATTTAAGATTCCTTCAAAATTATCCATTATAATTAAATTGTTTTTCATTTGCACTTACTTATCTGTTAATAGAAACTTACGTTCCTTCATTTCTAAAGAAAAATACTACCTAGGGGTAATGATTATGAAACAGTTTAATAAACTATTATTGACTTCTTTTTTCCTAATTCCTTTTCAGTTATTTGCAGATGATTTAAAGAAGGATGTTCTTTCTATGCGTGAACGCGCAAACGTTAGGAACGCTATCTTAAAAGATCGATTTGAATCTGTATTGCCTAATATTATGCGTCGAAATAATATCGACATGTGGCTAATTATTGCACGTGAGTATAATGAAGACCCTGTTATTAGGACTATGCTACCAGCAACATGGCTAAATGCTCGTCGTCGAACTGTATTAGTGGTTTTTGATCCAGGCAATAATAAACCATTAGAAACATATGCAGTCGCTCGTTATGCTGTTGGTGAAGTTTTTAAAAAAGCTTGGGACCCTGAAGTCCAGCCTGATCAATACAAAGCTCTTGCAGAAATTATTAAACAAAAAAATCCAAAAAAAATTGGAATTAATAAAAGTGAGTTTTTTGCTCAAGCTGATGGTTTGTCTTCAACAGAATATGACTTATTAAATAAAGCTCTTCCCCGTAAATATCAAAAAAGAATAGTAAGCGCCACAAATATAGCCGTTGGTTGGCTTGAAACCCGTAGCGCAAAAGAAATGGAAATCTATCCAGAAATTTGTCGCATTGCTCATGATATAATTAAAGAAGGTTTTTCATCAAATGTTATAACGCCTGGCGTTACCACTACTGACGATATTGTCTGGTGGTATCGCGAAAGAATTAGGGACTTAAATTTTGTAACGTGGTTTCATCCCTCAGTTAGTATACAGCGTGGAGATAAACAAAGTTTTGATTTTCTGGAATCTTTTTCTAATGCTAAACCCGAGAGTACGGTTCTTCCAGGAGACCTATTGCATGTTGATTTTGGAATAACTTACCTAAGCTTAAATACTGATACACAACAACATTCTTATGTACTAATGCCTGGTGAGAATACTGTACCAAATGAATTAACTAAGGCATTAGCGATAGGGAATAGACTTCAAGATATTTTAACTAACCAATTCAAAACAGGTCGCACAGGAAATGAAATGCTTTTGTCCGCTTTAGAGCAGGCAAAATCAGAAGGGATTAATCCTCAAATCTATACACATCCAATTGGCTACTATGGACATGGCTCAGGACCTACTATTGGGATGTGGGATAAACAAGAAGGTGTTCCTGTAAATGGGGATTATCCTCTGTACCCAAATACAGCCTATTCTATTGAATTAAATGCAAAAGTATTTATTAAATCTTGGGGTAAAGAAGTTGCTATTCAACTTGAAGAAGATGCATTTTTTGATGGAGAAACCTGTGAATATATTGATCCAAGACAAACTGAAATGATCATTATAGATTGGGAGACCGATAAATAAAAATTATATTCCTTCGAAAATACCTGTTTCTTTATTTTTCTTAACTTTATCGTAGTTGAAACAGCGACCATTCATTGCTATGTAAATACCCTTTGGCAAACTTTGCACAAAACCTAGAGCACTGCCAAGGTTGAATAAGCCGTCAGAACTGCCAAATTTATAGGGGATCATTGCACCTGTAAGAACAATAGTTTTTTCAAGATTTGCTTCTGCGAGCATTTTTCCTGTTTCTGTCATCGTATCTGTCCCATGAGTAATTATAATTTTTTTTTCTTTAGAATGCTTACAGTTTTCAACAACTAAGTTTCTATCCTCAGGTGTCATTTCTAAACTATCAACCATCATCAGAGTACGAATATCCACATCAATTTTAGAGCGCCCAAGTTCAAGCATTTCTCGCATATGAGTATCTTTAAAAAACAATGAACCGGTAATTTCATCATATTCTTTATCAAAAGTACCACCCGTAATAAATATTCTTATTGTCACTTATATTAAATCCATTATGTTTTCTGGTGGTCGCCCGATTACTGCTTTATTACCTTTAACAATTATTGGTCTTTCAATTATTTTTGGATATTGTGTCATTGCATTCAGCATCTCTTGATCTCGATCTATCAAATTATATAGCTTATTATCTTTAAAGTCGACTTCACCTTTTCGGACAAACTCTGATGGACGTTTATCTAGCAATTTAGATATAGCTTCAAGTTCATTATGAGATGGAGGGTTTTTTAAATATTCAATAATTTTTGGTTCAATACCATTGTCACGCAATAGTTGGAGTGCTTTCCTACTCTTGCCTCAGCGTGGGTTATGATAGATTGTAAATCCGTCCATTTGTCCTCAATCCTTTGTCGGTTAAGTATAATTTGTTA
>ENA-UOXV01000222-UOXV01000222.1-marine-metagenome-genome-assembly--contig:-NODE-222-length-77028-cov-25.533785_pt1 | contig 77028 bp, 76 predicted proteins | sample MGYA00238165_ERZ766961 | MGnify/ENA primary metagenome ERZ766961 (study PRJEB28924, sample SAMN03173240) | marine metagenome | biome: Marine; feature: Water; material: Subsurface seawater | place: North...
TTGGAAAAATATTAGAAAAAGTATTTTGTGACGAATTTGATATTACAATTAATCCTACTTTAATAAATACAGCTGAAAATGCAGATAAAATAAAAGTTAAAGGATTAACTACTGAAATTACTGCATACAAAGAAAGTTTAATCACAGATAAAAATATTAGCGGAGAGGATTATGATGAAATGCTTGGTGTTTTAAATGACAGTGATGATAGAACCGCAGAAGCACGATTAGCAGATAACGACTTGCAAGATACTTTTAGTCAACTTGTAAAAGAAAACCTAAACGGTTTTGCTCCAAAACGTTCCGTTCCAACTGTAAGAGGAGCAATATACCAATGGTTCAAAAAATACCTTGGAATTAATTACCATTTGGAAAATGGAGTAATTCATATCCAATATTTGTTTTTACATAATAAGAATCTTGCTACATTCTCACAATTACTAAATAAAGCTACAGGAGAATACAGACCAATAAAAAAAGAAGAAGTAAAAAACAAAATTGAAGAAACTTGGTATAAATGGGATATCAAACTTGATGAGTTTTATAATCAACATACAGACGAAAAATTGGATTACAAATTATCTATTTATCAACCTTGTTATTTGAATTCAACTCGTTCCACACCTGAAAAAGAGTTTGAGAAACATATAGAATCTAAAACTGACAAGTTAGAATGGTGGTTCAAAAACGGAGAAAGCAAAAAGGACTTTTTTGGTATTAAATATGTTGAAAATGGTATTCCACAAACGTTTTATCCTGACTACATAATAAATTTAAAATCAGGTAAAATATTTATAGGAGATACAAAAGCAGGAAGTACAGCAAAAGAAGCCGGTTCAAGAGCAGAAGCTCTTCAAAAATACATAAAAGAACAAAACAAAAAAGGAAAGAATTTAATTGGCGGAATTATTATAAATGAAAAAACTGATTGTTCAGGTCATTGGCGTGTAAACCAATCGGACAGTTATAATTATGACAAGAATGATTTGACTGAATGGGAATACTTTGAAAATATGATTTAGCCAACGCTTAAAGCCATACACATTTGCAATTCGCACCAGCCGACACACAAGCCAAAAATTGCAAAAGAGTATGTCTTTGCCAACGCTGAATGACAAACGAAAAAATAAAGCCAGCAGGTAACAATGTATATAAAAAATAGGCGAAACAGTAATAAAATAAAGGGTTTTGGCTCGTATCAAACTTGGTACTTAACCGATAGTTCAGTGCTTCGAAATCGCCTACTTTTCATATACTAACCGTTGTAACAAATTAAAAAGAATTGCTAATGAAAAGATTTATTTTACTATTAATAATTTTACTAATTGGAATAAATTCGTTTAGTCAGAAAAAAGAAAAATTCAAGTCTGGAATTAAATTAGTTGAAAATACTATTATTTCAGATTTTAAATCTCCCAATTCAATCTTATTTATTTTTAAAGGAGATACACATTCGATTAATTTCTACCTTGATTTAACCAAAAGATTAAAGAAACTATTCAAAAAAACAAATAAACAAATTGATTTTAACTATGAATTATTTTCTGCAAAACCCTTTGAATCGGATTTAAATTCAATTCCAAAAAAAACATTTCTTAAAGCTGACTATGAATTAATCTGTTTGATTTCGACATCAAATCAAAAAGGACTTGACTCTTATTCGATTGAAAAAAGAAAACAAATATATGACTTGGATTTAAAACTAGAAAAAAGTGCAACGACTGAGTTAGTTGGAACTGCTAAAATAAATGTAAAAAGTTATTACACAATAATTACTCAAAATAAAAATTCTAGTAAACTGATTTATGAATTGATTAACGATTAAAAACTTGTTACAACAACTCATAAAATTTATGCTTACATTTAAACTAAATAACGAACCGACAAACATTCTAACAAACCGATTTGCTACAACCGAAAAATCTAACGATTTTTAGTCGCACAAATCTTATAAAAACACGTTGTACTCAATTACTTTGATATGAAGCAGTATTATAATTTAATGATATTAATAGTAATGACTGCAATATTTGTATCCATTTGCGGATGCAAAAACAATCACAGGGAAGAATTAGCCATTCACCCTAGAACTCAAAGTCTATATCAGGAATTTCATCGACCTCAATTTCATTTTACTCCTGAGTCGAAATGGATGAATGATCCAAATGGCTTGTATTATCATAAGGGGAAATATCACCTTTTTTATCAGTATTTTCCAGATAGTATAGTTTGGGGACCAATGCATTGGGGGCATGCCGAATCAAACGATTTGCTTCATTGGAAACATCTTCCAATAGCTTTATTTCCAGATTCGCTGGGATATATCTTTTCTGGTGGAGCTATTGTTGATAAAAATAATACTTCAAAATTAGGAACTAATGATAACCCTCCAATAATAGCGACATTTACCCACCATGATATCGCTGGTGAGAAAGCGAAAACAAATGATTTTCAAAAACAAAGTATTGCTTATAGCTTAGATGGTGGTTATGAATGGATGAAATATGCAGGCAATCCTGTCATTCCCAACACCCAAAAGATTAAAGATTTTAGAGACCCAAAAGTGGTTTGGCATGAACCATCACAAAAATGGATATTAGTATTGGCAGCCTATGATAGAGTGAAATTTTATGCATCAGCTAACCTTATTGATTGGGAATTTCTTTCAGATTTTGGGGTTGAAGGAGATAAACGCTTGTGGGAATGCCCCGATTTGTTTCCAATGAAAGTAGAGGGTACTAACGAATATAAATGGGTACTGATCGTGAGTATTCAAAAAAATGCGCCAAACGATGGTACCGCTACTTCTTATTTTGTTGGTCATTTCGATGGAACAGTATTTAAAAGCGAGGTTGAAAATCAAGAATGGCTAGACTGGGGGACAGACAATTATGCCTTTGTAACTTGGAATAATGTACCCAAAGATGACGGCCGAATACTAGGGATTGGGTGGATGTCCAATTGGCAATATGCCCAAATTGTTCCAACAGAAAACTGGCGAAGTGCGATGACTCTGCCAAGGGAATTAACTTTGGTGAAATCAAAATCAAAATATTCTTTGCACGGCTTACCCATAAGGGAGTTTCAAACGTTAAGAGGAGCATCTACTGCTCTTAATCAATTAGAGATCATTGGAGAAAAGGTTTTGGAAGGTTCATTTTCTGCTTCGCAAGTTGAACTAGACATAACGGTAAATTTAAAAAAAACAACAGCCAATTCATTTGGAATTAAACTTCAAAATGAATTAGGAGAAAACATTTTAATAAAATTTGATAAAAGGGAAGGGAAAATGTTCGTCGATAGAACCAATTCCCGTAAGCATAAGTTTTCCGAAGATTTCTTCAAAAATATTCATAGTGCACCGATTGCTTTTGAAAAAGAAAAAATGAATATACGCCTGATTATTGATGCTGCTTCTGTTGAAATTTTCATCAATAACGGGGAGTTAAGTTTTACAAGTATTTTCTTTCCTTCAAAAGAATTCAGTACTATTTCGTTATTCGCTAATAATGGAACGTTTAATATCATTAATGCTGAAATACATCCTTTGAAAAGTATTTGGAATAAAAAGGAGGAGGAAAACTGAGTACAACAATGGCTATAAGTAATTGCTTGTTCTCGCCTACTTCTGAAAATCCTAGGGATTTTCAGTCTGGTGTCTACTTGCTAAGTTAAGTGCTAACCCACGCAACTACTCATAGCCGGGACGTAATAAAGCAATGAGAAAACAAATCCATATATTAAACGGTGATGTACTTAAAGGTCAATTCCCAAAAACTATTGAGGGACAGCTTATTATATGCAGAGAATGTCTTGTTGAAGGAAATATTGCAGGAGATTCTATAGAAGAGTTATTCGTAAACAGAGCTAAATTTCTGAATGAAAATTATGGCGGTAAAGAGCATGAATATCAGGAGAAAGTTGCTTCTGAATTTCAGAACATTTTGAAAATCGAAAACTCAGATGTTAACCTCTGGTTCGAAGATGATTTATTTTGCCAAGTTAATTTTTGGTTTGTTACACACTTATTAGATACGAAAAGTAATGGTAATGCTGTTTATCTTGTAAGACCTCAAAAACACACTCAATATGGTTTTGGAGGCCTGAATGAGTCTGAATTAATTTCCATTTATGAGGAGCGATTAACGCTATCAGAATTGAACGAATTTTCAAACCTCTGGAGAGCATATCAAATTAATGATACAACAAAGATGTTCAAAATAGCTCAAGCGTTGGAAGACAAATATTCGTTCATTACTCAAGCAATAGAAGCTCATATTCAACGAATACCAACAGAAGGGTATTTAGGACGACCTATTGAGTCTTTGATTACAATTATGGACGAATTAAAGACAGACGAATTTGGACTAATATTTAGAGAATTCGGTAAAAGGGAAAATATTTATGGATTTGGTGATCTGCAAGTCAAAAGATTGTATGATCAAATAAAAAACCGCTAACACTATGTAAAATGCATAAAACGCAGTTTAGCTAAACATTGGCAACAAGTGAAAACCTGAACTATAAAATGAACTTTAGAAAAGCAACAGAAAATGATGTTTCTGAACAGAAGGAATTCAATTTAAACCCAATTGATACATTACTTCGAAAAGACTATCTGATTGAAAATTCAATGAAAATCTTTGTGATGTACAGGGTTCTTTCAACGTGTAGAGATATAGATAACGAAAAGCTTGTTAGTACTTTAGGATACCCCATAACAATATCTACTGATAACAATACAATAGTGTGTAACAATGGGTATATTGAATAGCGGCTTTCAGCACGCAACTATCCATAAACATAAACGTTGTTCACAATTTAAAAAATGAAAAAAGGACAAATATCTAATAAACTTCGAAAAATAGGACTTCTATATCCTCTTGATATGTTGAGATATAGGTTCATGCAATATCATAATTTAAAGGATAATCAAAAATTTAAAGTTGAAAATGCAAATATTGTACTACCGCCTGACTACTTTATGTACGAATCTTTTCAAATGAATTATCAAAAATATTATTTTGGTGGACGAGAAACTGCAGAATGGATATTAAAAAAACAATAGTTAAACGAAAGTAATTTTACTATTTTTCTTTAATCGATTGAAAATATCCATTGGTCGGTTTTAGAGTTTATATCATCGAATCATTGAAAACTAAAGTTATTAAATTAATTAAATTTAGTTAATGATTTTTAAATTTACAAAAAAAACTGACAATTTCCTTATGCTATTTGTAATCAATATAGCAATAATTTTAATAGTTTATATTCTATTCCCATCTGCTGAACCTTATCTTGTTAAAGAAAATAGCCTTATAGAAAATTTAAGCGCCATTTTCTTCGGTATTGCATCTTTAACAGGCTTCATATTCTTTTTTAAAAGTAAAAATCGATCAAATGGGCTTTTAATTTTATCTGTATTAGGTATGTTAGGATTTATGGATGAGATTAGTTTTGGCAAAGTTTTTATTAGCTATGATAGTCCATCCATTAATAACAAAACTATTGATTCAATTCATGATTTTCTAACAATTGCATATAATTTCTTCAAAACCAATAATCTTCTTCCATTATTAGTTTTCATATTCCTCCTTTTTACTTTTACCATTCTGTATTTACTCAAGAAAAAAATTTCTAAAAAGTTCAATACTGAAATTAAAAACCCTATGGGTAATCCAATCATCAGAATGGTGTTTATTATTATTTTCATCATAGCAACCTCTCAATTAATTGATTTAGGAGCGTTTAAAAGTTCAAATTTTAATCTAGCAATTCTAGAGGAGAGCCTAGAAATGAATGCAGGACTTGCTCTAGTATTTTTAACATTCATAGTCAGAGATGAAATAAAAATATAGAAATGCCATTAATTGAAATCAGTGGATAATTAACAAGAAATCTAACTTCTTTACTATAATAATCAGAACACTGTAACATTCATTTTCAAACAACTTCCTTTGCATTCTCAAAAGAAGGTTTTACAACAGACAATTATTTTAAATATATTGCTACTTACCTCTAAAAATACTCATAGATTTTTCAGAAGTTGACAAAAATGATAAACTGCATTTAAACGCAGCTTAACCAAACCGCCGTAAGCAATTAAACCAACCCAGATAAAAAGAGTCTAAGCTGAAATATAAATTAATAAAATATGAGGAGAAAAATCCTATTTTCAGCAATAACAATTTTATCTTTTGTTACCAGTTTAAAATCACAAGATACTCTTGTCTCAGCTTTTTTTGGACTTGATAATGGACTACCAGGTTTATTATGTAATCAACCAGGAAGTCTGCTAGATGGTATGCCTGTTAATTTTAAATTCCCATTAGATGCATCCACCTTGTCAGAATCTGATTTTGAAGTTGTAGATAACCTTGGAAATATACACATACCGATGTGTGCTGTTTTAGCACCAGCAAATGAAAACGGTGAAAATCGAACAGTGCTATTGATAGGTGAATTTGGAACTGCTATTACTAATCCACCTGTTGAAGTTAGAGTTGTAGGGGATTTATTTACAAGTGATACTTTTTCAGGAGAGTCTGCCTGTTCAGAAATCATAAACCTAAACGGAAGCATTACCACGAATGTTATTCCGCTTGCTGATGGACCAAGTTTATTCTTTGCCCAAAGAATTGATGGCAATCTGAATGAATGTAATTCAGGAACACAAACGATTCAAGTTGCTTGGAATGGTGGCATTACACCGTATATAAGTGGTGATACCGAATCTGACTTATTTCAGTACTATGTTGGCTATTCTGAAAGTTCTGGAGTTCTAATACCGCATGTACCTATTTCGATAGCAGATATAAATGACAATGACAACTTTCACCAACTTTGTTTTTCTACAAGTGATGAAATTGTTAAAATTTCAATGATGGCTAACACGGTCGAAGACCCAAACCAAGACCCAAATTTATTAAGTGAAATTGATGTTAGTTCCTGCATTACTTTGACAAGTATTGAAGAGAAGCTTATCGAAAAAGGGTATAAAATTTACCCGAATCTGTTTTCGGATGAAATTTTTGTTGAGAATCTTCTTGGTGATGAATACTTCATCATTTATGACTCTTTAGGGCGAAATATTATTGAAGGAAAATGTTCAGGAACTATAAAAATACCAGAAACAAAATCAGGAATATACTATTTGACCATTCTAAACAATACAAATCAGACAACCTACAAGTTAATTAAAAGATAACTGCACAACAATGTGTATATACAATTGCTAGCTTCTAGACTACTTTGGAAAATCCTAGCAGATTTTGCATTCAGTAATTATTTACTATTTTAGAGCTTAGACCACGCAACGAGATCATACACCAGACCGTTGTACGCAAGCAAACCATGATCGAATTCAGAAAATGATTATTTTAATAGAAAAAATGAAAAATTCAATTGTCACCCTATTTATCTTAGCCCCTATTTACTTATTCGCTCAAAGTTCAGATTATAGCGTTTCCTCCTATCTTACTGAGGGCACAAAGGCGCCAAATACCCATTACATTGGGGAAGCCTGGTTGAATGCCATAATTCATGATGATGCTGAATTGGGATATAATATTACAAAAGCGACTTTTAAAGCCAACTCAACTTTGGATTGGCATAAACATAGTTCTGCACAAGTTTTAATAATAGTGGATGGAGAAGCATATTATCAGGAAAGGGGAATAGAGCCTGTGATTCTGAAAACAGGAGACATAATTAAATGTGAAAAGGATATTGAACATTGGCATTCATCCACCAAGTCTAGTGATGTTACATATTTAGCTTTATATGGTGGTGGACAACCAACAACTTGGACTGAAGTAGTGACTCAGGAATACTATGACGAAGTTGCCAAAAAGTTGAAAAGCAACTGATTTGGGCAAAAAAAAATTAACTGGAAATAAAAAGCCAGCGTACAACAATGGCTATAATTCATTGCTAGTTGAAAGTTTAAAAACAAAAAGAATTGCTAATTTTAGACAAAACTGATAAATAAGTTGAATAACACTAAAAGCTATTTACAATGACAAAGGATATTAATGAAATTCAAGCTAAACTAATTGATATTCTTAAGGAGCAAATAGACGTACTTAAGATATCTGCAGAAACGGAAAATAAATTCGAAGTTTCGGGAACTATTGAAGCAATGCAAGGTAAAAAGAAAGTAGATGGTATTTATTTTGCTTCAGTTGTGCCAAAGCCAAAGGATGTGCGATTCTACTTTTTCCCAACGTATACGCATAAAGAGCAAATAGGCGAATTACCCGAGAATCTAAAAAAGGCACTAAAAGGTAAATCTTGCTTTCATGTAAAGTACATGGACGATGAATTTGAGGATAACATTAAAGAGTTAGTCAAAACCGCTGTTAAATTATACCAAGCTGACGGGCTCCTTGCCAAATAACTATCGCTAACAATATGTAAAAAGCATTGAAACGACTTTTTACATTTGACCGTTGCCAGTCAGGTAAAACGAATACCAATAATGATTACTAAAGTTAATGTTTCAACTATTTACGAATGTTCACTCGAAAGAGCATTTAAAACCCCTATGCTTTGTGATGTTTCTAAAATTCATACTGGATTCGGTATTATACCGAAAGTTACACAAACAACAGACGACAAGGATTGGGGAAAACCTGGCTCTTGTAAAAAAGTATATGTAGCAAAATCGATAACGCAAAAAGGAGGTTTTGCTTCAGTTGACAATCTAATTGAAAGAAAAGAAAATCAGCATTGGATAATTCAGGTAGATAATTTTCAATCTTGGATGCTAAGTTTTTACAAGTTTGTTGGAAGATGGGAAACGGAAAAATTAGAGAATGAAAAAATACGAATTAACTACACGTACTGTTTACATTCTAACAATCTTTTACTTTCACCATTTTGTTGGATTTTTGGAAAGAGTTTTTGGAAAACGTATATGAAAAGAGTTTTGAAAAACATTAAGGTAATGGCATATAATAAAGAGCCATATGAATATGAATAAAAGACCAAGAATAAAACTACAATTAAACCAAACTGACAAGATACTTGAGATCGTTGGTTGGATTTCTGTAGTTGGTATTTGGGCTTTACCATTAATTAACTATTTTGATTTACCAGAAATAATCCCAATACATTTTAATGGCGCTGGAAAAGCAAATGGATTTGGAAATAAGACACATATATTTGTATTACCTATTATTTCTACACTCCTATTTATAGGTTTAACAATTCTAAATAAAAGACCACACGTTTTTAACTACCCTAGTCAAATAACAAAAGAAAATGCTTTTCGTCAATACACTAATGCAACTCGAATGATGAGAGTTTTGAAATTAGTTATTGTATTACTTTTTGGATTAATCGTTTTCAGAAAAATTCAAATTATAAACGGACATGCAGACGGGCTTGGAACTTGGTTTTTACCGTTTACAATTGGCCTGTTTATAATCCTAACTATATATTTTTTAATAATATCAATAAAAGACAAGATTCAATAACAAAAAATACGACCAATTCTCAAGAGCAATAAGAATTTAGTTATTCTCAACAACTTCCGAAAAATAGACATAGATAGAAAAAACTAAAAGTTAATGTCTATTAACACAATTCGTTTCAATCACAAAACCCACAAATATCTTAATATTTTGCCAAAATTTAAACCCTTTGAATGGTATAAGGTCTAATTAAATATTAGTTACTTAATTTACAAAAAAAAGCATGTTATGAGAAACAACAATATATCATTAGGATTAATTTTTGGTGCAGGGATAGGGCTTAGTTTAGGCATATTAACAGACAATCTTGCAATTTATCTATCTATGGGAGCTGGAGCAGGGCTCGCTTTAGGTGCAGGTATAGATGCCTTCTTGAAAAAGGGAAGAAAAGACTGTAAAGATAAAAAATCTAATCCCAGTTAATTTTATGGAAAGTATTTATAAAATGGTAAAAATGATCCCTTTTGCTTTTTTGTTTTTGTCATTAACTGTTCATGCACAAAACACCATCAAGAAAGAAATTTCAGGAATTATTACATATGAAGGTACACCTTTATCTAACGTGAATATTTTGATAAAAAATTCAGAAAAAGGAACAAGCACAAATAATAAAGGTGTATATAAAATACGTGCTAAAGAGGGTGATATTCTTCAATTTACGCATATAAATATGAAAGCAATTGAAGTTCTAATTGAAGATATTACTACCATCTTGAATATTTCAATGAAAGCTGCTAACAATGAATTAGATGAAGTTATTATTTCTTCAAAAAAGAAAAATAAACAAACAGGTCTGTATCCTAAAAAGCCTAAAAAAATCTCTTCAGGTGGTTTTACTATAGATACAAGAAGAACTGGGTATTCTGTAAGATATATAAGTGGAGAAGAGTTGAATTTATCTGGCATTAGTATTGGAAGAGCATTACAAGGTAAGATTGCAAGTTATAAATTAGTAGTAGATGAATTTGGGAATGAATATGCAAAATTAAGAGATACAGGAACTTTGCTAACGGTAAAGTATGCTATTTGGGTGGTTGATGGTCAAGTTTATAATTTTGCTCCTCCGATACCATTAGAAAATATTAAAGAAGTTGCTGTTTTAAGATCATTAGCAGGTGTAAATAGGTTTGGATCAGAGGCAATAGGAGGTGCTATTATAATCAATACAACCGTTGGGAATTTTGATCCAGTAAAAGATGTGTATTCTGAAGAAAACCCCTACACAAATAAAGAATATTATAATGAAGATGCGGTTGCATATAATCTTTTAAGTAGTCCAAAATTAAATTATATTATAGAATTAGAAAGTATTTCCAACAGCAATAAAGCTTTCAAGAAATACCAAGAACTTTTATCTGAACACCAAGACAAGTCTGATTTTTATTTAAATGTTGCCAATTCTTTTAAATTTAAGTATAACGATTTTAAAAATTTTAAAAGAGTGTTATTGGACTCAGAAGAATACTCAAAATTAAATCCTGAAGAACTTAAAATTATAGCATATCTATATCAGCAAGAGGGATTTTATGAAAATGCGCTATCAGTATATAAAAAAATAATAAAATTACGTCCAAAACATATTCAGTCTTATAGAGATTTAATAAATGTCTACACAGAATTGAAACAGTATAAGAAGGCATTAAACACCTACAATTATTTTTTCAATAAAGGTTTTACAATAGAAGAAAATGGAATCGGCGAGATTATGGCTCGTGAGGCAGAGGCTTTAACAAGTAAAATATCAAAAACGAATCTGCCAGATGAAAAGACATTAGATACAAGAATTGTTTTTGAGTGGAGTAGTTCTGAGGCAGAGTTTACATTAGAGTTTATTAATCCTCAGAAACAAGTTTATAAAATAGAACACACTTTATCTGATAACAGCTCTCTTATCTTAGATGAGAAACTAAAAGGGTACACCTCAAGAGAATTTGTAATTGATGGAGATATCGGAGGAGAATGGTTGGTGAATTTAACCTATTATGGAAATAAAAAATATGCCCCCACCTATTTAAAGACAACTGTCTTTAATGACTGGGGGAGGTCTAATGAAATAAAAAAAACAACTATATTTAAAATGACTTTAAAAGATCAAAAAACACAATTATTTAAAATTAATACCTATTAAACTAGACTGAAAACTTAATATTGGTGAGATATCCTAATTAGAAACCCCTTTTGTTAAAGAGGTATTATGAAAACCATTAAAAGAGAATTACTGAAGTATAATGGTGAAGTTGAAATCATTAATTAATCAGATATTTAAAATATCTTGTAAAATTATTCTTTAATAAAGTCATCTATCAAAAATTTATAAAATGATAAAGAACCTTTTAACAATAATTCTATTTTTTACATTTGGTCTTTTTGGGTTTACACAATCTCTAAACAAAGAAAAATTAGACAACTACTTCAACACATTATTATTAAATAATAAGTTTATGGGGAGTGTTGCTGTTTCAAAAAATGGAGAACTTATTTATACAAAATCTATTGGTTACGCAGATATTGAAAACAACATTAAGGCATCAGAAAAAACAAAATATCGAATAGGTTCTATTTCTAAATCGTTTACCGCTGTTTTAATTTTAAAAGCAATTGAAAATCAACAATTAACTATTGATGAAACTATTGATAAATGGTTTCCCTCAATTACAAACTCTAATAAGATAACTGTAAAACAACTATTAACCCACAGAAGTGGCATACACAACTTCACAAATAACCCTGATTACCTTCTATGGAATACTCAATCTAAAACTGAAAAGGAAATGATTGAGATTATTAAAAAAAGTGGGATTGATTTTGAACCCAATACTAAAGCGGAGTATAGCAATTCAAATTTTGTGCTATTAACTTTTATTCTAGAAAAAACCTATAATGATTCATATGCTAACTTGGTTCAAGAGAACATTGTTAAGCCAATTGGCTTAACAAATACTTATGTTTTTGATAACATTAACCCCAATAACAATGAGTCTAAATCCTATAGTTATTTAGGTTCTTGGAAAGAAGAATCCGAAACAAATTTTACCATTCCATTAGGTGCCGGAGCCATTACATCTACTCCAACAGATTTAATAAAATTTGCAGATGCATTGTTTTGGGGGCAACTTTTAAAGCCTCAAAGTCTTGATATAATGAAAACTATTAAAGAAGGATATGGAAGCGGATTGTTTCAAATTCCTTTTTATGATGCTATTGGATATGGTCATACAGGTGGTATAGACGGTTTTAGATCAGTCTATGCACATTTCCCGAAAGACACTGTTTCATATGCCTTAACCTCTAACGGAACAAATATCAATAACAATGATATTTCTATTGCGGTATTAAGTGCGGTTTTTGATAAGCCATACCAAATACCAGTATACACAAATTATACCCTAACTTCAGAAGATCTAGATACATATTTGGGTGTGTATGCCTCTAAACAAATGCCTATAAAAATAACCGTAACAAAAAATAAAAATACATTAATCATTCAAGCAACAGGGCAGCAAGCTTTTGTTGTTGAAGCAATAGAAAAAGATAAATTTACTTTGAATCAAGTAGGTGCAACATTTAAATTTAACCCTGCTAAAGAAACAATGATCTTGTTTCAAGGTGGTGGGAAATTTATATTTACAAGAGAATAGACTATCTTACAAAGCTGAACTTGAGTAAATATGAAATCAATACTAATTCTAATTTTCTTACTCTTTAATTTTCTATCCTACTCTCAAGTAAGAGTTGCCATCAAGTTAAAAAACAACGAAGAAATAAAAGATTCTGTCAAACAAATTGGAGAAAAATTAATTTCATTAAAAACCGATAAAAAATACAAACTTAATAATGTAAATGAGATAACCGTTTTTAATAAAAACAGTATGAAACATTATTATATCCTAGATGTAAAATTAGACAAAAACGCTAAGGGAGTTCAAAAAGGTCTTGGAACAAAAGTTTATAGTAAAGGAGATATAGAATTATACCTTGTCTTATTTAATTCTAATATTAAAAATAAGCACCAATTTCATAGAAAAACCTACAATTCTAAAACAGAGATTTTTATTAAAAGAAAAAACAGTAGATACACTTATAACATTGGGTGTATCGATGGAGTTGGGTGCAACACAATTAAAAAACGCCTCTATAACTTTTTTAGTGATTGCCCAAGCTTACTTCAAATGATTAAAAAGAATGAACTAAAAGAAACAAATCTTATAAAAATAATAGACTACTATCATGAATCATGCAACAATTAAACTTGATTTTAGTACATTTATTTATTAATCATTTATTAAAGTCATGAAAAATAAAAGCATCATTCTTCTATGTACCCTCTTCATTTCTATAGCTGCTTCAGCTCAAACAACTAAAAAATCTGTTTTAAACCAGTTAGATACACAAAGGGAAAAATACGGTGCTATTGCCATGAAAATTTGGAATTTAGCAGAAATGGGATATTTAGAAGAACAGAGCTCTTCACTTTTACAACAAACATTATCAAATGAAGGCTTTACCATAAAAAAAGGTGTTGCCAACATTCCTACAGCTTTTGTAGCAGAATACGGCTCTGGACTTCCAATTATAGCGATTCTAGGAGAATTTGATGCCTTACCAGGCTTATCACAACAAGCACTCCCGGAAAAAAAATCTGCCAATGCTGAAGCGGGTCATGCATGTGGTCACCATTTATTTGGAACAGCTTCTTCAGCAGCAGCTATAGCAGTAAAAGAATGGATGGAAAACACTAAACAAAAAGGGACTATTAGGTTTTATGGCTGCCCAGCAGAAGAAGGTGGTGGAGCTAAAGTATACATGGCTAGAGAAGGATTGTTTGATGATGTTGATATTGCACTTCACTGGCATCCAGGTTCTCAAAATGCAGCAAGTGCAGCAGCAGCTCTTGCAAATATTTCTGCAAAATTTAGGTTTTATGGTGTTTCTGCTCATGCAGCTGGAGCTCCAGAAAAAGGAAGATCTTCTTTAGATGGTGTTGAGGCCATGAATGCAATGGTAAATATGATGCGTGAACATGTTCCACAAGAAGCAAGAATTCATTATGTAATTACAGATGGAGGAAAAGCGCCAAACGTTGTTCCAGATTTTGCTGAAGTGTATTATTATTCTAGACATTATAGCAGAGAAGTTGTGCGTAGTATTTTTAATAGAATTGTAAAGGCTGGTGAAGGTGCTGCTCTTGGAACAGGTACTACCATGAAATATGAAATAGTAAATGGTGTTCATGAGCTACTGCCTAATCTTACTCTTCAAAAGTTAGTTCATAATAATTTAACTTCTATTGGGGGGATAACTTATTCTCCAGAAGAAAAAGAATTTGCTGATAAAATAGCACTAAGTTTGGGGCAAAAAGAAGCTGATATTGATAGGGCTTTAAGTATACAACCCTACAAAGAAGAAGCACGTGCCTATGGCTCTACAGATGTAGGAGATGTAAGTTTTGTAGTGCCCACTGTTGGTTTTGGAACTGCAACTTGGGTTCCAGGTACTTCTGCTCACAGTTGGCAAGCTGTAGCTGCTGGTGGAACCACGATAGGAGAAAAAGGAATGATGGTTGCTGCAAAAACACTCACCGCCACTGCCATAGACTTATTTAAAAATAAAGAGTTAATAGAAAAAGCAACCGTAGAATTTAACAACAGAAGAGGTAAAAATTTTATTTATAAGCCTCTTTTAGGCAATAGACCTCCAGCATTAGATTATAGAAAATAACCTTTTACAAAATGATTTTAACAGCTATTATTTTTATTGTTTTAGGAGTATTAATAAAATATGGTAAAATGTATTTTTTAATAGCTGGCTATAACACGATGTCTAAAAAAGAAAAAGAAAAGTATGATATTAAAGGAATAGCAACTGTTTTTAAAAATGCTATGTTTGGGATGGCTTTTATGATCATCATTGGCTATTGTCTTTCACTATTTTTAAAAAATTTAGCGATTCAAAATTATGTTTTTTGGATTTCTATAGCCATAGGAACTCCTTACTTAATAATAAAATCAAATTCAAAAGAATTTAAACAATAACAATGAATTTAACTGTTTCAATAACAAACAGTAATATAGAAGATCTATCAGAAATTTTCAACCTCTACCGCTTAGCAACTGAGTTTCAAAAAATAAAATTTCCTGGTAATTGTTGGCCTACATTTAAAGAAAAATTAATTGTCAATGAAATTAATGAAAACAGGCAATTTAAATTAATCATTGAAAATAAAATCGCCTGTATTTGGGCCATTACATTTAATGATGTTGATATCTGGGAAGACAAAGAAAATAATTGTTCTTTATATATTCATAGAATAGCCACAAACCCAGAATTTAGAGGTAATAATTTTGTTGAGACTATTGTTGATTGGGCAAAAAAATTTGCGCTTGATAAGAATATAAGCTTTATAAGACTAGATACTTGTGGGAAAAATGATCGGTTAATTAAACATTACAAAAATTGTGGATTTAACTTTCTTGGAGTTAAAAAACTAAAAAATACGTTCAAATTACCTCTGCATTATCATAATGCTGATGTTTGTTTTTTTGAAATAAGCTTAAAATAAGAGCTATGAAAACTAAATTCTTTTCTTACCTAATAATAGCTTTTTCCCTTTTTTATTCGTGTACTAAACCAATGCAGAACAAAGTTTTAATTATAGGAATAGATGGCTGTAGGCCCGATGCTCTTATAAGTGCTTCTACTCCTAACATAGACAAACTATGGAAGAATGGAGCTTATTCTTTTCATACTAAAACTGACGATATTAGTTATAGTGGTAGCTGCTGGACAGGAATGCTAACTGGTGTTTGGCATGCCAAACATAACGTATTAAGCAACAAATACTTAGATCCAAATATTGAGGAATTTCCACACTTTTTTAATAGAGTGAAAACATTTAATTCAAATTTAAAAACCTATTCTATTACTCATTGGAGCCCACTTCATACAATCCTTCAAAATGGAGATGCCGATATTGCCTTAGATTTTGATAGTGATCAAAAAGTTACTAATGAAGCGGTAAAAGTATTGTTGCATAATGATGTTGATGCCATGTTTATTCATTTAGATGATGTTGATCATTCGGGGCACAGTTCTGGTTTTCATCCAGAAAATAAAGAATACCTTTCTACTATTGAAAACGCTGACATAAACGTTGGTAAAATGATATCCGCTTTAAAAAAAAGAGATCATTATCTAAATGAAAATTGGTTAATCATAATCTCTACAGATCATGGGGGGAGTGAAAAAACCCACGGAAAAAATACTCCAGAACATACAACAATATTCTACATAGTGTCTGGAAAAAGCGCTGCAAAAGGAAAAATTCAAACTCAGGTAAATATTGTTGATGTTGCCGTTTCTGCTATGCAGCATTTAGGGCTAGACATTAAGGATGAATGGAATTTAGATGGAAAGCCTATTGGGCTGATACATTGAGTAATTTTTAAATGAAAACAAGTAATTTACATAGTGTACTATATTTTAAATTCTAATGAAATCTTCTGGTTTGATTTGAATTTTATTAAATTAGATATTTGTATTATTATTCTCAACTAATTAATATTTCAAGGGTACTAATCAATCATCTTATTTATGAGTTTTATAAACAATCCAACATATGTTTTAACTGTATTAAGCCTTGTGGTCATTTTAGGTGTTTATGTAGGTAAAACTAAACTTGGTAAACATCTTGGAGCGGCGTTACTAATTATCATTTTTACAGCCGTACTAGCCAACTTGAAAGTGATTCCGTCTGCATCAACAAGCATTCCATTGTATGATGGTATTTTTACCTATGTTGCTCCGATTTCTATTTTTTACTTATTACTAAATATCAATATATCGTCTATCAAAAGAGCAGGAATACCAATGATAGGCTTATTCATCTTAGGGTCTTTTGCAACCGCATTAGGTATTCTTATCTCATGGTATGTATTAACCCCTGAAAATACCTTAGGTGAAGATGGTAAAATTATTGCAGGAATGCTCACCGGAACATATACTGGTGGTAGTATAAATTTTAATGCGATTGCCCTAGAGTATGGATTTCAAAAAAAAGGTGCTTTATATGCAGGAACGATTGCGGTAGATAATGTAATTACCACTCTGTGGATCATTGTAACTCTCGCGTTTCCTATATTTCTTTCTCGTTTTTGGCCAGCTAAAACAAGAATAAAAAGATCCCAAGAAAATGAAGAGTTTATTGAAGATGAAAGCATCAATTTAACATCACTTATGTGGTTGGTTTTTTTAGGTTTAGGTGCTTACTATGTATCTGATGAATTAAAAAAGTATGTGCCTCAAGTTCCTTCTATTATAACCATTTCAACCATAGGAATATTGTTAGCTCAAACATCATTTGTTTCTAAATTAAAAGGAAGCCATAATTTAGGGTTGTATTTAGTATTTCTATTTTTAGCGGTCATTGGAGCGTATTGTGAACTTGCTGCTGTAATAGACCTCAAAGACCTTGGGTTTACCCTGCTATTGTTTGCAGGTTTTTCGGTAGTATTTCACGGTGTAATTATTATCTTAGTTGGTGGGTTTATATATCGTGATTGGGAAATGATTGCAATTGTAAGTCAAGCCAATGTGGGTGGCAGTACTACAGCTATAGCTTTAGCAGAATCTTTTAACAGAAAAGAATTAATAGTACCCGCAATTTTAGTAGGATCTTTAGGAAATGCTTTAGGTACCTATTTAGGTTTTTTAGTAATTTATATACTTTAAAATTAAAAAAATCGAATGTCAAATAAACAAGACTATAGAAGTAATGAATTAATTGATAGACTGCCTAAGCACCTTAAACAGTTTATCAAGCCCCAAAATTACGAAGATTATTCTCCAATCAACCAAGCGGTATGGAGATATGTAATGAGGCGTTTATTAAAGTATTTAACTGAAGTAGCTCACTCATCATATTTAACTGGGTTAGAAAAAACTGGTGTTCGTATTGAAGAAATCCCAAACATGTATGGGATGAATAGAATCCTAAAAGAAATTGGTTGGGCTGCAGTAGCGGTAGATGGATTTATACCTCCTAATGCATTCATGGAATTCCAGGCATATAAAGTGCTAGTTATTGCTTCAGACATAAGACAACTCGAGAATATTGAGTACACCCCTGCACCCGATATTATTCATGAATCTGCTGGTCATGCGCCCATCATTGCAAATCCTGATTATGCAGAATATTTAAGAAGATTAGGAGATATTGGATCAAAAGCAATTCTGTCTAAACATGATATGGATTTATACGAAGCTGTTAGGAAATTGTCTATTCTAAAAGAAGCTGAGGGTATTAGTGAAAAAGAAATTCATACCGTAGAAATGGAGATTCATGGCCTTCAAAGTAAGAAAGTAGAGCTCTCTGAGATGGCACAAATGAGAAACTTACAATGGTGGACAGTTGAATATGGATTAATTGGAGATCTTAACAATCCCAAAATATACGGTGCTGGACTATTGTCTTCAATTGGAGAGAGTATTTCTTGCTTAAAAAGTGATGTGAAAAAAATACCCTATACATTGGCTGCTGCACAACAACCTTTTGATGTTACCAAGCCACAACCACAACTATATGTAACTCCAAACTTTCCTCATTTAATGGAAGTTCTTGAAGAATTTGCAGACACCTTAAGTCTCAGACGAGGAGGAAAAGAAGGAATTCAGAAACTGATAGAATCTCAAATGGTTGGTAGTATAGAGTTAACAACCGGGCTACAAGTATCTGGCAAGTTTTCCAGAATACTATTAGATGAAAATAATAAGGTTGTCTTTTATCAAACCAAGGGGCCTTCAGCACTTGCCTACAGAGAAAAGGAGTTAATCGGTCATGGAATAAACTATCATAAAAACGGCATAAGCTCTCCATTAGGAAAGTTAAAAAATATTGAACTTGCTATTGAAGATATGGGTCCAACTGATTTAAAATTGTATCATTTTTATGATGGAAAGTGGCTTTCCTTTGAATTTGAAAGCGGGATTAAAGTAGAGGGATTAAATATTACTGGCATTAGAAATGCTCAGGGAAAACTCATCTTAATACGATTGAAAGACTGCACCATTACTTACAAAAATGAATATTTATTTTTACCTGAACACGGAATCTATGATATGGTTGTAGGAAAGGATATTGTCTCTGCTTTTGCCGGTGCTGCTGATAGCAATTCATTCCCAAATTTATATGCAGAATCTTCAACCTTAACAATTAAGCCTTCAAAAAATAAGGCTGTCATTAAACTAGAAAAATATTATGAAGTAGTTCGAAATTATAGAAAAGAAAAGAAAAATGATGCCGAATTATTAAAAAAATTGTTTGAGGAAGTAACTGCTCTGTATCCCAAAGAATGGCTTCTTTTTATTGAAATTATTGAACTATCTAATGATGTAAAATTAAATCAGTTGATTAAAAACTATTTTAGTGAACTTATCTCTTTACACCCCGATTTAGATTCACTCATTTCTGACGGAATTAAAATGATAAAAAAATAGGTTTAATTTATTAAATTGGAGGTTCTATAAGAAACAGATCTCACAATAAAGAAAACATCACCGTTTAAATATTAATATTTATGAAAAAAATAATTCGTTTAATTGTCACTGCTGCTGTCATTATTATAGGTGTTTTACTTTTTAACACCCTAATGCTAAAGTCTAAACAAGTAGCATCAGAAAATCTAGAAAAAATAGCACTTCCAAATGATGTCTTTCAAAATCTTTCAAAAGGATTGCAATACCCTACAATTTCTTATAGTGAAAATGCAATCCCTGATTCAACAGCTTTTTTTGGTTTTCATCGTTTTCTTGAAAAAGCTTTCCCGATAACTCATGAAAAACTTTCGCTTGAAAAAATTAGCACCTATAGTCTTCTTTATACATGGAAAGGATCAGATCCATCAAAAAAACCAATAATATTGATGTCACATCAAGATGTTGTGCCTGTAGATAAGCCCACTTTAAATGATTGGGAAGCTGGCCCATTTGAAGGTAGAATATCTGAATCATCTATTATTGGACGAGGTGCCATTGACGACAAAGGTACTCTAATTGGATTGTTAGAAGCAGTTGAAAAGCTTTTGGAAGAGTCATTTACACCAACACGAACAATTTACCTTGCTTTTGGTCATGATGAAGAAGTAGGGGGTGCAAATGGAGCTGCAAAAATAGCTTCATACTTAAAATCTAAAGGTGTTCAAGCAGCGATGACACTTGACGAAGGTGGGTTTTTAGCAGAAGGATTGGTTCCGGGGGTTGGTAAAACTGTTGCCATGGTAAATTTAGCCGAAAAAGGCTTTGCTTCTTTTGAACTAACAGTAGAAACCAAAGGTGGACACAGCTCTCAACCACCAAAAGAAAACACTATTGGAATGTTAGCTCAAGCTATCGTAGACCTTGAAAATAATCAATTGCCTTATAAAATGGTAGCCCCTGTTAATTACCAATTTGAGTATATGGGTGCAGAAATGCCTTTTTTTAGTAAACTAGCATTTGCCAATCCTTGGTTATTTAAAAATACCATTTTAGAAGCCTTAAATGCCCATACAACTACAGCACCAACTATTATAGGTGGTGGAGTTAAAAATAATGTGATTCCCACTGTTGCTAAGGCAACTATCAATTTTAGAATTCTTCCAGGGGAAACCATTGAGTCTGTTCAAAAACATATTGAAAATACCATCTCTAATAAAATAAAGGTTGCCTCTGTTGGCTTTTTAACCAATCCTTCACCGGTTTCAGAAATTAACTCCGAAGCCTATAAAGTATTAGAGAAAACAATAAGAAGTATGTTTCCTAATAGTATCGTAGTTCCTGGTTTAGTTGGAGGTGGAACTGATGCTCGATATTTTTATGATATTTCAGATGATGTATACCGGTTTTATCCTATTAGGTTGAGTCCAGAAACAAGGACTCGTTTTCATGGAATTGATGAAAAAATAAGCAAAGAGAACTACAAAGAAATCATAGAATTTTCATACCATTTAATTAAAGGTCTCAATTAAAATTTAGTTGATTTTATACATTAGAAAAAAATTAGTAAAACATCTTTATGAATTAAAGTAGGGTTACTTATAGAATAAAAGTGATGAAAAATATCCTAATTTATATCTGTGTGTTTGCTTCGTTTACATTAATGGGGCAAGAAATTCATTTCAAATCAAATTCTAGATTAGTTCTTGGGGTTGAATCGAATAAATCTGCTTCAGTAAGTGCAGGAGATATAGATAATGACGGAGATATAGATATTGTTGTTGCAAATGGGAGGCATTGGCCTCAGACTAATAATATATTCATCAACAACGGGTTCGGAAAATTTACGGTAGCTAAAAGCCTTGATAATAATAAAGAGACAAGCTATGCAACAGAATTGGCAGATATAGATTCTGATGGAGATCTAGACATAATAGTAGGAAATGACATGGCTCCAAATGCAATTTATTTTAATGATGGAGTTGGGAATTTTTTAAGAAGCACTTATGGTTTTGGTGAACCTTACTCCTCAACTAGAAATATAAAAACAACAGATGTAGATGCTGATGGAGATATTGATATTGTAATTACTAATCGAGGAAAAGAGAATGAAATATGCTTAAATAACGGAAAAGGGGTGTTTTTTAAAAGTATCAAATTTGGTTCAAACAAAGATGCTACCATAGATGTTGATGTTGTTGATATGAATAAGGATGGTTACAAAGATTTAATAGTAGCTAATAGAAACAAGCAGCAAAATTTTATCTATTTAAATAATGGAAAAGAGGAGTTTTCGACAAAAATTCCTTTTGGTAGCGGATCTGACGAAACAAGATCTTTGGGTGTTGCAGATATTGATAACGACGGGGTTTTAGATATTATTACTGCTAACATTAATGAACCAAATGTGATTTATTTTGGAGATAGTGAAATGAGTTATCAAAAAAAGATTGTTTTTGATTCTTCCTCAAGCAACTCCTATTCATTAGACTTTGGAGATATTAATAATAACGGAAATATTGATATTGTTATCGGTAATTCTGGAGAGCCAAATACTGTTTTCTTAAATTCTAAAAAAGGAACCTCTTGGGAAAAAATTATATTAAATAAAAAAGATTTTTTTACCTATGACATCATTCTTTCAGATTTAAACAATGACCAAAAATTAGATATCATTGAAAGTAATTCTGATGAAATTAATTACTATTATATAACTCTTTTGAAAAAATAAGTATGAATTATAAAGTCAATAGTTAGATTTTCTATTTGTATTTTATTTGGTAACTTTATTTTTTAAACCCAATTTGTACTCTTAATAACAACCTACCAATATTAATTTCATGAAAACACTCAAACTTCTTTTTATCTGTCTTCTTATCATTCCAATTACCGTAAACTCACAAAAAAGAAAAAAGAAAATAAAAAAACCTGTTATTGCTATAACTGATTCTTTATATCATGGTTTAAAATGGAGAAATATTGGACCATTTAGAGGTGGTAGAAGTGTAACTTCAACAGGGGTTATTGGCAAACCTCACACCTACTATATGGGGTCAACAGGAGGGGGTGTTTTTAAAACTACAGATGATGGAATTACTTGGAAAAATATCTCTGATGGATTTTTTAAGACAGGCTCTGTTGGTGCTATTGCTGTTGCTGAAAGTGATCCTAATATTGTTGTTGTAGGAATGGGAGAACATGCAGCCAGGGGAGTTATGACTTCAATGGGAGATGGCGTATACAAATCTATGGATGCGGGAAAAACATGGTCTCATCTGGGGCTAGATAAAACGCGTCATATCTCTGATGTTGTTATCCATCCAACGAATCCAAATATCATATATGTTACTGCACAAGGCGCACAATACGCTCCCTCAAAGGAGAGAGGAATTTACAAAACTACAGACGGAGGGAAAACCTGGAAAAATATTCTTTCTGTGAATAATACCACTGGAGCTTCTTCTTTATCTATGGACATGACAAACCCTCGTATTTTATATGCTGCTATGTGGCAGCACCAAAGATATCCTTGGGTGATGGAATCTGGTGGTGAAAATTCTGGATTATTCAAATCTACAGATGCAGGAACTACATGGACAAAGATGAAATTAGGCCTACCAAAAGATTTTGGAAAATCAGGAATTTCTGTTTCTAGAGCAAATCCAGATCGAGTTTTTGCTGTCATTGAAGCCGCTGGTAAAAAAGGGGGGGTATACCGTTCAGATAATGCAGGTAAAACATGGAGGCAAGTAAATAGTAATCGAGTTAATATTGCCAGATCTTGGTATTATATGGAGATATTTGCTGATCCACAAAATGAAAATACGGTCTATGTTTTAAATGCACCCGTTATGAAGTCTATAGATGGAGGAAAAAGTTTTTCAAATATTCCTGTTCCACATGGAGACAATCATCATTTATGGATAAACCCAACTGATAACAAAAACCTCATCAATTCTAATGATGGTGGGGCTAATATATCCTTCAACGGAGGGAAAAGCTGGAGTACGCAACAAAACCAAGCAACCTCTCAATTTTATAGAGTAATTACAGATAATCTAGTGCCTTATAATGTGTATGGCGGACAGCAGGATAATTCTGCAATTGGAATTGCTAGTAGAACCAATGATGGGGGTATCGACTGGAAAGATTGGTATTCTGTAGCTGGAGGAGAAAGTGCTTTTATCGCTTTTGATCCAGATGCCCCAGAGTTGGTTTATGGAGGTACCTATCAAGGAAACATTAGTACTTGGTCTAGAACATCAAGAGAACAAAAATCAATTAAAGAATATCCAGAATTAGGACTAAGTATTGCTCCAAAAGATTCAAAATATCGATACAATTGGAATGCTCCAATAATTACATCTCCACATAACAGAACTACTGTTTATCACGCCGGAAACGTTGTTTTTAAAACTACTGACCAAGGAATTAATTGGACCGTTGTAAGCCCAGACCTTACCAAAAATGAGGTGGACAAACATGGCCCAGGTGGAGCTCCGTATACAAACGAAGCTGCTGGTGGAGAGAATTATAATACACTTACTGCTTTGGTAGAATCTCAGCACGAACAGGGTGTTTTATATGCCGGTAGTGATGACGGACTTTTACACGTTACAAAAAATGGAGGAGAAAGCTGGACCAATATTACACCCGCTGGAATTAAAGACGGTATCATAAATAGTATAGACATTTCCCAACACAACCCTGCAACTGCCTATGTGGTAATTATGAGATACAAATCTATGGACTTAAATTCTCACATCTTTAAAACCAATGATTATGGGCAAACTTGGACTAGAATTGTAAACGGTTTAAATGATCCTAATGGTTTTGCAAGAGTAGTTAGAGCTGATAAAAAGCAACAAGGGTTATTGTATGCTGGAACAGAAACTGGATTATATGTTTCAAACGATGATGGTGCATTTTGGCAGCGGTTAAAATTAAATTTACCGGTAGTAGCTATCAACGATTTAATTATCCAAGATAATGATTTAGTGGCTGCAACATCGGGAAGAGGATTTTGGATTTTAGATGATTTAGGAGCACTTCAAAATAACAGTAGTTATTCAAAAGCTGTTAAAATTGTACCCCCTAAAGATGCCTATCGCATCTTCGGAGGAAACTCGAAAGCTGTTGGGCAAGGGCAAAATCCAAGAAGTGGGGTTACCTTTGATTATTATTTAAAAAATAATATTGACTCCTTGCCGCTAACCTTAGAGGTTTTGGAAAATGATAAGGTGATAAGAACCTATACCAATAAGAAAGATGCTAATTTTAAATCATGGCCAGGAGGCCCTTCAAAACCTCAGATTTTACCATCAAAAAAAGGAGTTAACCGTTTTACTTGGGATTTTAGAAGAGATGCATTGCCATCAATACATAAAGTATTCATTTTTGGAGGCTTGGCTGGATCTAGGGTGGCCCCTGGAAAATATACGTTAAGAATGACGTTAGGGGATGTTATCTCTGAAACTGAGATAACTATTCTTCCAAATCCAAAAGTTGTTTCAAGCCCTGAAGATTTTATAGAGCAACAAAAGATGCTAGTTTCTATAGAAAATACAGTCAAAGAAATGCATGAATCTGTGAACCAAATGCGTTCTGCAAAAACACAGCTTAGCCACTATACAAAGCTTTTAAAAGACTCAAAAAATGCCGATTCTTTGATAGAAAAAGGGAAGGAATTAACTAAGCGCATTAATAGCTGGGAAGAAAATCTAATACAGGCAAAGCAAAAAACGTTTCAAGATGTTATTAATTTTAACAATAAGTTAAATGCTCAATTAATTCAGCTAAAAAGTTATGTAGACCAAGCAAACCCAAAAGTTACTAATGGTGCTAAAGAACGATTTGATGATTTAATGAAAGACTGGCAAGTTTACAAGAATGAACGTGATACTATCATTAATACTGAAATGAAAGCTTATAACGATCTTTTCAAAGCCTTAGCCATTCCTGCACTTATTCTAGAGGAAAAACAATAAATATCTATATTATAATTAACTATAGGTTTGTTTACTATCTTGGCTAAAACGTAGTCATAATCACAATAAAATAATTAACCTTAAAAACATACAAAATGATGAAAGAAAATAAAGAATTAATGGCCGAGGCTAGAGCGTCTCTCTCAGGAAACTGGGGACTGGCAGTGGGTACCTTTTTGGTATACATAATAATTGTTGGAACTCTTCAAGTAATTCCTGTAATTGGAGGTGTAATAGGGCTATTTATTGCTGGACCCATGGCGGTTGGTATTTGTATGTTTACCTTAAGCCTATCTAGGGATGAAAATGCACGGTTAGAACAAATTTTTGAAGGTTTTAAAAATTATGGCACTGTTTTAGGTGCCTATCTTTTAATGGTTGTATTTATTTTCCTTTGGGCATTATTATTAATAATTCCTGGTATAATTGCAGGTCTTGCTTACTCACAAACCTTTTATATTTTAGCAGAAGATGATACCATTGGTTCAATGGACGCGCTTCGAAAAAGTAAAGAAATGATGAATGGTTATAAATGGAAATACTTCTGTTTAGGATTGCGTTTCATCGGTTGGGCTCTACTTTGTGTACTAACGCTAGGAATTGGATTTTTATGGCTAAGCCCCTACATACAAGTTAGCTATGCAAAATTTTATGAAGATTTAAAAAAGAATCAAGCAGTAAGCTAATACCTGTTTTACATAATTAATTGTTTTAATGATGAATTATAAAGAGTTAATCACATTTTCAATTATCCCTTGGATAAATGTTTTAATGCTATATACGTTAAACTTTTTTAAAATTGAGCACACATTAGTTGGGGTTTATCATGAATTAACAATGCTGCCCTCTCTACTTTTTGGATGTATTTTCCCTGTCCTATTGGCAATTAAATTTTTTAGAAATTTTTTTACACCTAGTTGAACCTATTTTTGAGACTAAGTCTTGAAAAATTAAATACTATGAGATGTATTTAATGGTTAAGAAACTCTTTTTAATTTCTTTCTGATGTTTAAATTATGACTCATATTATAAAAAATAATACACTAGAGGTTGCTATTGATACACCATTAGAAAACTATAAAGGCTCAAGATTTGATTGGTCTGGGAAAATTTCTTCTATTAAGTTTGAAAACCTTCCTTTAACTACTGTCGAAGATACAGAATCTAAAAATATTGATTTTTTAGGGAAAGGGCTTTTTAATGAATTTGGGATTAACAGTCCTTTAGGTTTCGAGGAAACTCCTATGGGTGGATGGTTTCATAAAATAGGTGTTGGCCTTATAAAAAAAGAACATAAGGAATATCTTTTTCATAGGAATCATCTTATAAAACCCGCACATTTTGATATTACTTGTGAAGACCAAAAAATAATAATTGTTTGTAAATCAAAACCTGTAAACGGCTATTCCTATGTATTAAAAAAAGAAATTACAATCTCTGAAAACAGCTTTACTATTAATTATCTTCTCCACAACACTGGTGAAAAAAAAATTGTTACAGATGAATATGTTCATAATTTTATGGCGATTAATAATGCCTTAATAGGTGAAGACTATACGCTGAAATTTCCTTTCCCAATAAATCCATCACTTTTTGACGAAACTTTAAATAGTGAAAATAAAGTTGAAATTGGTCTTGATAATATCACCTTTAATAAAACTCCAGAAAAACAATTCTTCTTTAGTAATCTAACTGGAGGAAAAGAACTAGAAGCTGAATGGGCATTAACTAATCTGAAGGCCAATCTTGGCATAAAAGAAATTGGGAACTTTAAAACAAATAAAATAAACCTATGGGGCTGGGGTCATGTAATTAGTCCAGAATTGTTTTTTAAAATTTCAGTAGATCCAAAAAAAACAATTGAATGGTCTAGAAAATTCGAAGTATTTAAAATTAATTCCTAAATTTAGAGGATCACTAGAATAATTTTCAATCTATAAAATATCACTTACATGAAACCATCAATTTCTGTTATCTGTCTTTTGTTATGTTTTAATCTTTGTCTTGGGCAACGATTAAAGACACCTACACTGAGTCCTTTTAGTAAAATTTCACAACAAGTTGGTCTTACAGAAGTGGCTTTACAATACTCTAGGCCTTCAGCAAAAGGAAGGGTTGTTTTTGGAGAACTGGTCCCTTATAATAAAGTTTGGAGAACTGGAGCAAATGCGGCTACAAGAATTACATTTAAGGAGATTGCAAAAATTGGAGGAAAAACAATACAGCCAGGAGAATATGCCATTTATACCATTCCTCGTGAAAATCGTTGGACTATAATTATTCATGCCAATACTTCATTAAGAAGCATTGCTGGAGGCGCTTACAAACCGTCAAATGACGTCTTCAGGTTTGAGATAGCTCCTGAAAAAAATACCTATGTTGAAACGTTTACCTGTCAATTTTCAGAAGTTAAAACAAACGCTTTGAAGCTTGATATTACATGGGAAAACACCTTAATTTCTATTCCAATTGAAGTTGAGGTAGATAAAAAAATTGAATCTCAAATGCAGGTTTTTATGAAAAACCCTGAGAAGATACCTCACAGAACCTACTTTGAAGCTGCCCAATATTATAGTAACAATGGTAAAGATTTAAAGGATGCACTAAACTTTATTGATAGTGCTCTTAATAAAAGTTCAGAAAATTTTAGATACGGATTACTTAAGGCAAAAATCCTTGCAAAAATGAACAACTATAAAGAAGCTTTGGCCGTTGTTGAAATTGCAAATAGCTGGGCAAAAAATAAAAATAATGCCAATTATATAGAGCAAACAAGATTATTTTGGGACTCACTATTAACTAGAAAGTAATGTTAGACATTTATCAAATAGATGCCTTTACAAATTCTATTTTTGGAGGAAACCCTGCCTGTGTTGTTCCTTTACCCTCATGGCTTCCTGATGAAATCTTATTAAAAATTACACAAGAAAATGCCGTTGCAGAAACTGCTTTTTTTGTTCCAAAAGGAGACAGATTTCATCTACGATGGTTTACACCAGAAATTGAAATGGATTTGTGCGGGCATGCAACTTTGGCAACTGCTCACTGTTTAAAAACAATTTTAAAATATCCTTCAAATGATATTGTTTTTGAAACTGTAAGTGGAAACTTATCTGTTGCTGTAAAAGATGGTTTTTATTTTTTAGATTTTCCATCAAGAATCCCTGTTCCTTCAGCACTTCCTGAACTCATAGAAAAATCTTTAAACATTCCTCCAAAAGAGGTGTATAAGTCTAGAGATTATGTCTTAGTATATGATACTGAACAAGAAGTAAAAAACATTAAAATAAACAGGGAAGTTTTTGACCAAATAAATCTCGGCACAGGTGGGGTAATTGTTACCTCTAAAGGAACTAGCTGCGATTTTGTCTCGCGTTTTTTTACTCCACAGGCATCTATTTTAGAGGACCCTGTTACTGGATCTGCTCATTGTTCTCTGACACCTCTTTGGGCGAAGAAACTTCATAAAAAAGAACTCACCGCACAGCAACTTTCAAAAAGAAAAGGCGTACTAAATTGTTTAGATAAAAACGACAGAGTTATTATAAGTGGTCAGGCAAGAACCTATTCTATCGGTAAAATATGGATTGATTGACAGGAAACTAACTATATTTTACTTTTCTAAAAATACGCATTGCTTCTTTATATTTTATGTAGCTAGTTTTATCTTCTATGCTTTTAATATACTCTTTCGCTTTTTTTAATTGCTGAACCGCATCTGAGTATCCATGTAAAAAACATAGTAAATAATTTTTAGGTAACCTTAATACATCTTCGTGTTCTAATACTGAAAGCGAAATTCCTGCTTCAATTTTAGAGATAATTACATTATTATTATGGTAGATATGTTGAATCATAATATCATCAAACAACGGGGACTTGAATAAAAATTCTGTAACAATATCATGTTTCCCATTTTCCTTAAAATTGATAATCGTTTTTTCTAAAGGATAATATTTTTCCTCCTTGTCTAAACCAAGGGAAATATATTCTGTAATGATGAATGAATTTTTATTATACCTTATTTGAACCTCATCTAACGATGAAAAAAATAATCGAACTTGCTCGTTTATTAATTCAATATCTACACGTGTAAAAAACTCTTTTCCTTCTAAAAGTTTTTTTTCTCCTGCCCAACACAACACAAATTGCTCATTAAAAACCTTGTATTGAGGGTTATATTCTGGCTTATGATTATTAAAAAAATCAAAGACACCGTCTAGGGTTAACTCAATGTTGTTGTTTGCATTCTTTTCTATAGCGTCAACTGTGTGTTTATTAGTGTCTCTTAGCTCAAAGTTTTTAGATGCAGGCATAGAATTACTACCTCTTCTATAGAAAATAGTGTCTTTTCTATATTTCCAGGCATTTTTTAATAAAGAGGTAATATTGCTATTACAGTGAATCGTTACCAATCCAATTACTTTATGTCGAGGTAAACTTGGAAAAGGAACATTTTCATAAGTAATTTTAGGTGGATTTTTTAAGTATGCATTTACAAGATTCTGTATTTTACTATCGTCAAAAAAATCGACCCCTAAAATCTTATTTTCTTCATCTTCAATACCAATTATAATATAAGAATTGTTCGTTGGGTTAGAATTGGAAAGGGCACAAATGTGCTTTAGAAATTTACCTTTTCCTTCTTTGCTTGTTAAGGACAGCTTCATCTTTTTATCATAAAAACTATTCTCATCGTTATGACTGAGTAAGTTCTTGATTAAAAGACGTTTATTAATCATTTTACGGAACTTTATGGCCTTGACACTCTACTAATAAAGTAAACCAATCTTCAAGCTCTAGATTAATGTCTAAGGCTTTTGTGGCATTTTCCAACCTCACTTTTGAAGTTGTTCCAACAACAGGTAAAACTCCTGAGGGATGTTGTAAAATCCAGGCCAACAATAATTGATCTTCTGTTGCATTGTATTTTTTTGTTAGCACATCCAACACTTTTTTTATTCGTTTGTTTGTTGCATTTGGTTCTTTAAAATAAGATCCTAAAGGACTCCAAGACATCGGTATTGCCTCTTTTTGTAATAACTGATCTAAGGTTCCGTTGTGCATTGCTGAATGTTGTGTTAGAGAAAACTCTAATTGATTTACAGAAATGGAAGTTGTAGAATCTATTAAATTGAATTGTGATGGCGTAAAATTAGAAACTCCAAAATCAATAATTTTACCTGTCTCTTTTAATATTGAAACGGCAGCTGCAATCTCATCTGGATGCATTAGTGGGCTAGGTCGATGAAGTAATAGTAGGTCTAAATAATCTGTTTGTAAATCTTTTAATGACTTTTCTACGCTCCAAATAATGTATTCTTTTGAATAATTATAGTGTTTTATTTTATTGTCTCTTGTGCCACCATCGTGTTGTATTCCACATTTAGAAATCAATTGAATTTTATCTCTCTCTACACCACTAGTTGAAAAAGCTTTGCCAAACTCTTGTTCAGTTGTGTATTCCCCATAGATATCTGCATGATCAAAAGTGGTAATTCCAGACTCTAAAGTTGTTTTTATTTGAGAAATCATTTCTTGAGTAGAAAATTGTCTCCCCCATGCTCCCCAAGACATGCATCCTGCTATGATTTTTGAATACCTACTCATTTATTTTTGTTTATCATGGTTGCACTTACTTGAGCAGAAGGATATACGACCAAATCTTCAATATTTATATGATAAGGTCTGGTGATTACAAAATGGATAATTTCGGCAATATCTTCTGGCTGTAAAGCTTTATATCCCTGATATACTTTTTTTGCTCTTTCTGCATCTCCTTTAAAACGCACATCCGAAAATGCGGTTTCTACAAGCCCAGGGTGTATGGCACTAACACGAATGTTATAGTTGTTTAGGTCCATTCTCATTCCTTTATTAATAGCCTCTACTGCAGACTTAGATGCGCAGTATACATTCCCGTTTGGGTACACCTCTTTTCCTGCCGTTGAGCCAATATTAACAATAAACCCTGTATTCCTTTTAATCATATTTGGTAAGATTGCTCTTGAAACATAGAGTAACCCTTTTACATTAATATCTAACATGGCATCCCAGTCATTTGTATCTCCATCTTGAATGGAACTTAAGCCATGAGCATTCCCTGCGTTATTAATTAATACATCAATGTTTTTAAAATTCTCAGGTAGATTTTCTGTAGAGTTAAATACATCAATTTTATTTCTAACATCAAATTGAAGTGTAATTACATCTGTTTGTTTCCCTAAAGATTTTTCTAAATTTTGTAATTGCTCCTTGTTTCTTCCACAAAGAATTAATCTATAGTTATGTTGTGCTAAAAATTCTGCAGTAGCTTTTCCTATTCCTGAGGTAGCTCCAGTTATAAAGACAGTTAAACTCATGATATTCTTTTTTTTAAAGATACTTGATTTTCGTGATATGTGAAATGGTAAGTTATTTTTAAACATGAAAAAACCGCTCTACCTCTAGAGCGGCTTCCTTCTTGTTGATTATAAAGTATAACCAACTAAGAATCAACTAACCAAAACGTTATTATGAATTAAATTTCTTTTTCTTTTTTCTTACAATCTTAGTTCGCTTTCTCACATCATTATCTAGAGTAGGTTTAGATTTTTTTCCATCTCTTAAAAGCTGAATAAACCCTCTTCCTCTGAATTCGTAAGTTGTCCCAGAACTAGTATGAAACAACTCTATTACTTGGTCATTAGCAACAGTTAGCTCAAATTCTTCAATATCTCCGGAATTATACCTAAGTGTAAGAATTTTTAAATTATCAAACCCTACTACATCAAAGACTTCGTAATTTCCTGTGAAATCCCAAAACAAATCATCAATATTTGTGCCAAACAAATCTTGAGACGAATAAAATGTAGTGTTATTTTCTGGTGTAAACTGTAAATAGTGCTCATTATCAAATGGATTTAGGGTGCCTGTTACACTTATAGCTGTTCTTTCCCATGCAGAATACTCTTGCAAGAAGTATTCAATATTATCATAAAATAACATATCATAATCAAATTCATCTCTTTGATAGCCAACCAAAACATAACTTACATTTTGAACCGTATCAAAAATTCTTATTTCATTTAAAGACAGCTGAACAACTTCAAAATCATGTCTTCCATCTATATCGTGAAATGTTTCTAAGTATGGGCCAAAGGTATCGTACCTTCCAACTGAAATTCCAAAACCGTTTCCTGTATAACCAACATCAACAATGTTGTTATTAGCATACATAACTCCATTATAAAATGATAAGGTAAATGCTATTGACACAAAAGGTACGTCTCCATTTCCTGTTGATCTGTGAATATCTACATACCACAAATCATAACTAGACATTAATTCTTCCAATGAAATAGCATTATCAATTCTATCATCTGTTATTTCATAACAAGAGCTCAATAAAGCTCCAGCGAAAAGCATCACTAAAAATATTTTGACTGTTTTCATAAGGTTCAATTTTTGGTTATAAAAACTTCATTTCAAATTGCGTGCCAAAAAAAAAGAGCGCGTCTATGACGCGCTCTTTTTTTTAAAAAATTCTTATCTTAATTTTTTAATGCTTCTGCTCCACCAACAATCTCTAAAATTTCATTAGTAATTGCAGCTTGTCTTGCTTTGTTGTAAGTTAACAGTAACTCATCACGTAATTCTGTAGCGTTATCTGTTGCTTTGTGCATTGCAGTCATTCGAGCTCCATGTTCAGCAGCAAAACTATCTCTAACAGCCTTATATAACTGTGTCTTTAAAGACTTCGGTATTAATTCTAAAACAATCTTTTCTTTAGACGGTTCAAAAATATAATCAGCAGATGCGTTGGTATCTCCTTCTACGGGTTTAATAGGCAAGAATTGCTCTACTTGTGGAATTTGAGTTGCTGCATTTTTAAATCTATTGTAAATGATTTCTATTTTATCATAGGTTCCATCTGCATACAACTTCATAATTTTTTCAGCAACTTCTGCAACATAATCAAACGTTAAGTTATCAAAGATGTCATTTCTAGCATCAATGACTGGATATGATTTTGATAAAATATCATTTCCTTTTTTCCCAATAGTCAATAAATCTACATCAACGTCTTGGTAATTGGCTGCAATGTTTTGAGTAGTCTCTTTAATTACAGAAGAATTAAATCCACCACACAATCCTCTATTTGAAGTTACAACAACCAATAATGCTTTAGAAACTTCTCTTTGCTTAGAATACGCACCACCAGCATCACTATCTAATGTTGCACTCAAATTTTGTAATAGCTCTGTTAGTTTTGAAGAATAAGGGCGCATCGCTGTGATGGCATCTTGTGCCTTTTTTAACTTTGCAGCAGAAACCATTTTCATGGCACTAGTAATCTGCATCGTAGATCCGATGGACGATATTCTATTACGTATTTCTTTTAAGTTTGCCATTTCTAAATCTTTAAGCGTTTAGTATTTAAGCAAATTTTGCTGTGATTTCTTTTGCGGCACTTTCTAGTGTTGCAATTACTTCGTCTGTTAACTTTCCTGATTTTAAAACATCTAAAGCGTCTCTATGCTTTGCGTTTAAATAATCTATATAATCTCTTTCAAATTCTTTCACTTTCTTTACAGGAACATCCTTTAACAAGTTCTTAGAACCTGCATAAATAATAGCTACTTGATCTTCTACTGTGTAAGGATCATTCTGTGCTTGCTTTAAAATTTCAACATTACGTTGTCCTTTAGAAATTACACTCATTGTTGCAGCATCTAAATCTGATCCAAACTTTGCGAAAGCTTCTAATTCACGAAACTGTGCTTGATCTAATTTTAATGTTCCAGATACTTTTTTCATTGATTTAATCTGAGCATTTCCACCAACACGAGATACAGAAATACCTACGTTAATTGCTGGACGAACACCTGAGTTAAATAAATCTCCATCTAAGAAAATCTGACCATCTGTAATAGAAATTACATTGGTTGGAATATAGGCAGAGACATCTCCCGCCTGAGTTTCAATAATAGGTAAAGCTGTTAAAGAACCTCCACCTTTTACTATTGACTTTAAAGTGTCCGGTAAATCGTTCATTTCACTAGCAATCTTATCATCATTGATTACTTTTGCTGCTCTTTCTAATAATCTAGAGTGAAGATAAAATACATCTCCAGGGTATGCTTCACGTCCCGGTGGCCTTCTTAATAATAAAGAAATTTCACGATACGCAACTGCTTGCTTAGATAAATCATCGTAAATAATTAGTGCTGGTCTACCAGTATCTCTAAAATATTCTCCAATTGCTGCTCCTGCAAATGGTGCATATACTTGCATTGCTGCAGGATCTGATGCGTTTGCAGCAACTATTGTTGTGTAAGCTAAAGCACCTCTTTCTTCTAACATATTTGCAATTCCTGCAACAGTAGATGCTTTTTGACCAATAGCAACATAGATACAGTACACTGGCTGTCCTGCATCGTAAAATTCTTTTTGATTTAAGATGGTGTCTAACGCTACAGTAGATTTCCCTGTTTGGCGGTCTCCAATGATTAACTCACGCTGACCTCTTCCAACAGGAATCATTGCATCGATAGATTTAATACCTGTTTGTAATGGCTCTGTTACTGGCTCACGATAGATTACCCCTGGCGCTCTTCGCTCTAAGGGCATTTCATACGTTTTTCCCTCTACAGGACCTTTACCGTCAATAGGGTTTCCTAAAGTATCAACAACTCTTCCAACGATTCCTTCACCTGCTCTTAAAGAAGCAATTCTTTCAGTACGTTTTACTGTTGATCCTTCTTTAATAGAAGTTGAAGCTCCCAGTAAAACAACTCCAACGTTGTCTTCTTCAAGGTTTAATACAATCCCTTCTAATCCGTTTTCAAACTCAACTAACTCACCGTATTGTACATTAGAAAGACCGTAAACACGGGCAATACCATCTCCAACTTGTAGAACACTTCCTACCTCTGCCAATGATGCATTTGCATCAAAATTTGTTAATTGTTGTTTTAAAATTGCTGAAACTTCAGCTGGTTTAATTGCTGCCATCTTTTAGATTTTGATGTAGATTTAAATTTTTGGAATATAATGACTGTTGTCAAATTCCTTTCTTAATTCATTTAAATGATTAGAGATACTTGCGTCGTATTGCACATCTCCAACCCGTAAAATAAATCCTCCTAAAATAGACGGATTTACAATATTTTCTAAGCTAGCTTTGTTATTGGTTAGTTCAACAATTTTTGCCATTACCTTAGTTTCTAATTCTGTTGTTAATGGAATTGCTGTAGTAACCTTTGCTACCTGGATGCTCTTTGAATAATCATATATGATTGAATATTGTTTGGCTATGGATAGCAACATATTCATTCGTTTATTTTCTTGTAACAAATCAAAAATCCCTAAAGAAATAACATGTATTTTATCAGAAAATATTTTGATGAGAGCATTTTTCTTATCAGAAGACTTGATTACTGGACTTTTAAGCATAATTTCCAAATCAATATTCTCAGAAATAGTGGATGCAATTAACTGCATATCTGCATTTACTTCTGTCTCAACCGATTTCTCTTTGGCTAGATTCAAAATTGCTTTTGCGTAACGTAATGCGGGTCTTGCGTCTTTCATTCTTTTACTTTAAAGTAACTTCTTTTAAAATTCCTTCAACTAGTTTTAGCTGCTCTTCTTTAGAAGTTAATTCTTTTTTAATCACTGTTTCTGCAATACCAATAGACAAGTCAGCTACCTGCTTTTTTAATTCTGCTAAAGCTGCTTGTTTTTCCTGTTCTATAGATACTTGTGCGTTTTCAATGAGTTTAGAAGTTACCTCTTTTGCTTCTTCTTTTGCATCAGAAATCATTTTGTCTTTAATCTCTCGTGCGTCTTTCATTAATGCATCTCTCTCTGCTCTAGCATCTTTTAATAATTGCTCGTTGCTAGCATTTAAGTTTTGCATTTCTTTTTTAGCATCCTCTGCTGATGCTAAAGCATTTTTAATTCCGTCTTCTCTTTCATTAACAGAATCAAGTATTGGTTTCCAAGCAAACTTTTTTAATAAAAGAACCAATCCTACAAAAAGAACTAGTTGCCAGAAAAACAATCCAACAGAAAAATCTCCGATTAATTTATCCATAATATCTAATGTATACTGTTTTTAAATATTTTTTGTTTAATGTGAGTAAAAAGTCATAGCCAACCGCTATGACGTTTTACTCTAAAATGTTAGCTTATACTGCAAATAATGCAGCAAATCCAATACCTTCAATTAAAGCCGCTGCAATAAGCATCGCTGTTTGGATCTTCCCAGTCGCTTCTGGCTGACGAGCAATTGCTTCCATTGCTTTCCCTCCAATTTGACCAATACCGATACCAGCTCCGATTACTACTAATCCTGCTCCGATGTAATTTAAACCTGTCATAATATATATTTAAAATTAAAAAATTCTTTTTGTTGATCTCAACTTAATGATGATCGTGTTCTTCAACTGCTGACCCAAAATAAAGAGCAGACAACATTGTGAAAATATAGGCTTGTAAAGCCGCTACTAATAATTCTAGTATTCCTAAAACCATGGCCAATAAAAATGACAATGAACCACCCAACCAATTTTGAGCAATAAAAATCATTCCTAAAATACTCATCAAAACTATGTGCCCTGCGGTAATGTTTGCATACAAACGAATCATTAAAGAAAATGGTTTGATAAAAGTTCCTAACAATTCAATTGGCATTAATATAAATTTCATAGGTGTAGGAACTCCTGGCATCCAAAAAATGTGTTTCCAGTAATCTTTTTTAGCCGTGGCAGTTGTAATGATGTAAGTAATGATTGCCAAACAAAATGTAATGGCAATATTATTGGTAACATTTACCCCTAACGGAGTTAACCCTAATAAGTTAATAATCCATATGAAGAAAAATACCGTTAGTAAATAGCTCATATATCTTTTGTAATGCTTTTCGCCAATATTAGGTCTAGCAATATCATCTCGAATGTAAATAACTATTGGCTCTAACAAACGACCCATTCCTTTAGGCATAGACTCGTTATTTTTATAAGCCTTCGCCATACGGCTAAACATAAAAAACATGAGTAAGCCAACCATCATCACTGTAAAGACATTTTTTGTGATAGAAAAATCTAATGGCTTACTATTTGTTGCGTGATGATCTGCATCATATGTTATGGTTCCTACAGCATCTGTTTTATAAATTTTACCGTGATCTAACTTATAATAATTTTCTCCTGACTTTGCAATGGTTTCGCCGTGGTGAAACTCTGAAGACATAAAAACGTTTAATCCATTATCCCATAAAATTACCGGCAAAGGAAATCCAAAATAAACATGCTCTCCATTATCACTTGTGTAAGAAAACAAGCTAAAATCATGTGAATCTAAAAGGTGATGAGGAATATACTCTTCTACTTCTTTTTCTCTTTGCTCTTTTGTTTTTTCTGTCAAATGAGCTTTTTCTTCTTCTGAATTATCTATTGCAAAAGATGCAATTGAAAATAAAAAGAATACTAGGGTTAACGCTTTTACAGTTATTTTTCTATGCATTTCACTCTTAATAATAGTGGCTTAAAAATCGATGCAAATGTAAGTCTTTCTCATAAAAAGAAAAACTATTTTAAAATTTATTTTAATAGGCTTTGCCTAGGAAGTTATAAGGGTTTATTATTAAATATTGTTTAGCCATTTTGATAGGCTAAAAATCTCTATTGTGTGCGTAAAAAAGTAAGGAATAAAGAACGTAAAAAACTCTGCTTTTGAAATAAGGCCATCGGCATAAAATGGTTTGTATAAAAATAAAATAAACAGCCCAAATTTAATGACGCTCCCAAATAAAAAAATAAACCCTAACTGATTTTTAAATTTATTTCTCAAAAGGAAAAGCATTAAAAAAATTATAATTGCTGATGCAACATTAATGACATAAGAAAAAACTATCTCGTTATTAAAAAGAGGAAATTCTAAGGTATTTAAAATACACAGGTGTATCACAAAAACAAATGCTGTGAATACAATTAACCTCACTAAAAATTTTATAAGTATGGGGTTCATTAAGAATTGGTCCTATTCAATTGTTTGACCGTAAGATAAAGTGAAATTCCAACACCAACCAAAGTACAAACTATAATATAAGCCCTATCTCCATTGTTGTAAGTGCGGTCTAGCCATTTTCCTAATGATACAAAGAGATAAATTGTTGCCCCCATTTGAAAAGCAACACCAGTAAGTATCATCGCGATTTTAAGCGGTTTTCTCGGAGAGTTTTTGTTGCTCATTGGGCTTGTTAAGTTCTTTTATTGCGCCTCTCATAGAGCAAGATGCATTAAATGTTGCCCCTGGCTCTACAGAAAGTTTCCCAATAACTACATCTCCAGAAATAATAGCGGTTGCTTTAATAGTAAGTGTTTCTTGTACTTGTAATTCTCCTGAAAACTTCCCTTCTATATCTGAGTTTACAGCATCTATTTTTCCTTTTACAGAACCTGAAATGCCAATAATAACACGCCCTTTTGTTTTGATGTTTCCCTCTAAAGTTCCGTCTATTCTGAAGTCTCCCTCAGAAGTAATATCTCCAATGATAGCGGTATTTTTTGCGACTACATTTATTTCCATAACCTTCGGTTTTTGTGTTTTTTCCTTATTGCTGAACATAGACGTTTTTATTTTAGTCTTTTCATAATTTCCAAGGCTTTTTTACCTTGCTCTGTTTGCGGATAACCTACCGCAACTTTCTCTAAGGCAGCAATATACGAATCTTTATTTTGAAATTTTCCTATCGCATATGCTTTTAATAACTCAAATTTAGAAATTAACGTAGATCCTTCTTCAAGAGTAGGAATTGTCATGTCTATAAAACAAATGGTTTCTTCAAAAGAATCGTCTTTATACAAATGATATGCTATTTCATATACTTCGGAATCTAGATCTATCTTTATTTCTTTTGAAAGCTCTATTTCTGGATTCAAAATAATTTTTGCAAAAGGAGATTCGGGAAAATTTTCTAAAATATAGTTTTTATATGTGACTGCTTTTGAGTTGTTTGAAGAAGAGTATAATTCAAATAAATGATAGTTTGCAGGTAAAATTAACTCTTTATCCGGTTTTGAAACTAGGAGCCTTTCTAGATTTGATATTGACTTAGGTTTGTTTTTAAATTGTTCTTTATAAATTAAACCCAACTCAAAAAGAGCCGTATTTCTATCGTAAACCAAAGAATCTATTTCCTTACTTGTTGTGGGTACTGTTTCTAAATAAGTTGAAAGTTCATAGCGTGCTATTTTTTGATTCTCTCCAGCCTCTTTTGCAACAACATCTGAAGAAATAATTGATTTATCGGATATTCTCCAGTTATCTTCTAAAGGCCTATTGCCCCAAACTCTTTTAAACTCCCCTTTTCCAAAACCTAACGATTGTGTGTTATAAAAATACCACTTACCTGCTGTATCAATTGATAATGAGCTGCCTCCAAAAGAACTCCCAAAAGATAGGGCATTCAGTTTTTTCTGGGCTAACGCTTCGTCTTCTTTTTTAATTTTATTGATATACTCCTGAAAATATTCTTCTAGTGTTTCTTTTGGCATTGATGCTAATAAAAGAATGCTATCATTTCTTTGAAGTAACTTTTCATTTTTTGTAAGTGAAGTTAAGTTCTTAGACCGCCTTTCTATTCTTTTTATTCTTAGGGTTTGTTTATTTTCTGCTACTTTTAAGATACTATCATAATAAGCGCTTGCTGTTACATAGTCTAAATTCTTAAAATATATATTGGCTAACTTTTCATAGCTAAACGTTTTTTGTTTGGCCCCTCCTTGCTTAGCTCGTAATGAGTTGTTATAATTTAAAACTGCAAGGTTAACACTGTCTTTTTTTTCCTGTAAAACAGCTATTTGATAATAAATTTTATCTAGGTAGGGTCTATTATCTCGGTTTTTAATTAGCTTATTATATCGTTCTATAATTGCTGATGAACTAGAATCTGAAACTGAATTTTTAGCTAATTCTATCTCGGCGTGAACTCTAAACTTATAAGGAGCTTGTTTAAAGTTAATTAATTTTTTAAAAACAATAGAAGCAGTATCTTTTATTCCATCTAACCCATACAACTGTCCTAAAACGAATAAGTTTCTAGCTTTTTGAACCTTGTTTTTTGAAGTCTCTGTGGCCTGCCATAAATATTTTCTTACTAATTCTATAGTATCTGCTTTGCTGTAGGCCATGGCCAAGGTGGTAGCTGCCTCTTCTCTTATTAGATCAGATAAATCTGGCTTCCTAAGAAGAATTTCTAGTGTTTCTATCGCTAATTCTTCATTCTCTAATCTAATATGAGCTTTTGCTCTCCAAATTTTTGTTTCGTTAAGTAAACTTGCGTTTGGGTAATTGGCAATGATATAGTTATACGCATCTATTGCTGGAATAAAACGCTCTGTGTAGTATCTAGATTTTCCTAGCAACAAATAAGCATCGTCTATTTTTTTGTTACGTTCTTTTCCATAAATATTCATGGAATGTTTTTGAATTGCTTTTACTGCTTTTTGCTCTGCAATATCAAAAGGTGTTAAAGACTCTTCTTGTTCTGGGCTTTCCTGAAACCCTTTCCCTGGTTTATTTGATGAGGAAGACAGTTTTGGAAGTCTAAACTTTTTATTTTTAAATGTTAGAGGCTCTATGGGTAGTAATTCAAAAAAATCATCTTCATACGATGCATTGATCTCTTGAAGCCCTTCATTAAAAGCAACACCTCCATTGTATAAAATGTTATATTGGGTGGTGAGAGCATTGTAATTCCTATTTAAAAAAGCATCTTTCTTTGTACTACAAGAAACGATAAACATTAACGCTCCAAGCAACCCTATTTTTTGACTGTTTTTCATGAATTATAACACTGGTTATTACAACAGATAATCGGTAAATATATTGCAATACAGTGTGTAAAAATAGGAATTAGTTTCTTAAACAGAAAAATAACTCTCTAGCTCTTTTAAGGTTTCTTGAGAAGTTTCAATGTCTTTTACCAAGTGACCTTTATCTAGTACAACAATTCGTTCACAAACCTCAGTTACATGGCTTAAATCATGACTAGATACAAGAACAGTGATCTCTTTGTTATCGGTGAGCGTTTTTAAAATTTTCTTTAACCGTATTTGGGTTGTAGGATCTAAGTTTGCAAAAGGCTCGTCTAACACAACTACTTTTGGATTTCCCATCATGGCAGCCACAATACCTACTTTTTTCTGATTCCCTTTACTTAAGTCTCTTAAATACTTTTTCTTTTCTAAAACCTCATCATTAAAAAACTCATCAAATTGACCTAAAAATTCCTTTATGTCCGCTTTATTAATTCCTCTTAAATCTCCTATGAATTGAAAATACTCTTCGGGGGTTAAGTAACTAATTAAAAAACTCTCATCAATAAAAGAACCTGTAAATCTTTTCCATGATTCACTTTTATGAACAGAAATATCATTATTAATTACCGAACCAGTTGTGGGTCTTATCAAGTCTAATAAAATATTAAACAATGTTGTTTTCCCAGCACCATTGTTTCCAACCAAACCAAAACTTTGACCTGTTGGGATCTCCAAAGATTCTAAGTTTAAGACTTCTGCTTTTCCGTATTTTTTTGAAACTGTATTAATTGTAATCATTGTTTTATCTTTAAAAATTATGCTTCTTTCCCAAAAGCGTTAATCATGGCGTATTTATCTTTAATGTATTTTTTTTCAATAAAATTCATAAGCGTGTTTTTAAAAACAAATGCTAAAAGACCTACAGAAGCTACCGCTATAAAACCTGAATTATATCCAACAAATGCATCAAAGCCCCAAAATAAGAGCATCGGAAACAACATTAAAGGAATAATAACAAGAAATTGTGTAGCGCTAGTTCCTTGCGTATTTCCAAAGGCACTCTTTGTTAAATCTATTCTTTTTCTGTTGAAGGAACCTGCATACAATAAAAAGAGAGAATTAAAACCAATATTAAAAATTGCGCCGGAGGTAATCATTAAAAAAATATCGACACCAAAATACAAATAGGGAAAACTTAGAAGATATAATATAGACGTCATTGAAATCATTAAAACCCACTTAGATTCTAAAAATTTTCGGTATCTAAAACTTTGACTCATTAGCATTTTATAATGAGCACTATCCCAAGCTGGTATGAACTGTCCATAATTTAACGTAAACCCACCTGTTATAAATAGGGAGGCAAACATTAGCAATGGTTTCATGTCTTTATAAACATCCGATGTGAAAAAAATCAACCCGTATAATAGTAATAAGAAAGACATTAAAAATACCGTCTTCGTTCTTTTATTTCTCCAAATTAATCGAATATCATTTTTGATAAAAGGAGCAACATCACCTAACCTATCTGTCCACGATAAATCTACCGATTTAGCTTCTTCTACTTTTGATGCAATAGCTTCGTCTAAATAGACTTGATTTCTTAATTGTTTAAAATTTAAACGATACAAGGCTGCGACGATTAAAACACTAATTAAGCAATAGAGAGGTGTTGCATAAATAGCATCAAAGAACCGACCTCCAAGTGAAGCTACATCGACAATTTCAAAGTTTTGAAGCCCAACTAAAGTTACTAACAGCCCTATGATTACTGTTAAAGCTATCATGCTTTTATTGATTAAAAAATTTAAAAAATTTGCAGACTGAATAATTAAAATTAAACTAAACAACCAAGCCAAAACTCCTGTTATATTATACCCTTTAATGATTAAAACTATAGAAAATGGAACATAAAAAAATAGTCCTAGAATATTAAAAAAAGAAACGGAAGATTTGCCTAAAACATAATGTACCAAGCTGTCTTTATTTAGAGGTAAAGGAAGCATTGGTTTGATGTTCATGATTGGTAACTTTTGCATTAAATACCTAAAGATCAAATCTCCAAGAATAGCAAATAGCAAATAGGAATTAACAATCTGTAAAGGATCTGAATCTGGGAAGGTTTTCTTTAAAATAAAGAAACTTCCCGCACCAATGACTGAAAAAGAGAGGATAAAATACAATGCAAAAAAACCTATAATTATCTTTAAAGCAATGCTTTTACCAAATGTAGCTGATCGAACAAATTGCTTCCATTCAAGTTTTAGAAATTTAAAAATCATGTAGTTAGTTTATTTAATAAATATTAGAGGGTTTAAACGTAATTATGTTACAAGAAAATCTTTAAATTTCTACTTTTAACACTTCTTTAATTAGTTTGTGTAACTCTTGTTTTGGCAAAGCTCCGTTAGCCATTTGAGGTTGTCCGCTTATTGGAATAAATAACATTGAGGGAATACTTCGTATCGCAAATGCTGCCGCTAATTCTTGCTCTGCCTCTGTGTCTACTTTATAAATGTTTATTTTACCAGCATACTCATTACTTAGCTCTTCTAAAACAGGGGCGATCATCTTACAAGGACCACACCAATCTGCATAGAAATCTATGATGGCAGGCAACTTCCCTTCATACATCCAATCTTTATTTTTTTCGTAATTAAACACCTTCTCTAAAAAGGTTTGTTTTGTTAGGTTTTCTGTCATAATCATTTTTTGTGGTACAAAAGTAATTGTTTTAGTTTCATAAAAAAATATCATACTTTAGAAGTCACTAATATTACTCACTTATGAAAAACTCACTTACCCTTATTATTTGTTTTGCTATGATGTTAAACGCCTGTAAAGAAAAACCTTCAGAAAGAAACCATGTTTTAAATTATCCTGAAACTTTAAAAAAACCTGTTGCAGAAAACTATTTTGAAACCGAAGTAATAGATAACTATCGATGGCTAGAAGACGATAGAAGTAAAGAAACCGAAGATTGGGTAAGTGCAGAAAATGAAGTTACTTTTGATTATTTGTCTAACATCCCTTATAGATCACAATTAAAAGATCGATTGGCTGAATTATGGAACTACGAAAAAATTGGCGCTCCCTTTACCGAAGGTGACTATACTTATTATTACAAAAACAATGGTTTGCAAAACCAGTATGTGGTATATAGAAAAAAAGTTGACGCTGATGAAGAGGTTTTTTTAGATCCAAATACCTTTTCTGAAGATGCAACCACATCGCTCAGCGGGTTAACTTTTTCAAAAGATGGAAAAACAGCTGCTTATTCTATTTCAGAGGGAGGAAGCGATTGGCGTAAAATTATAGTTATTGATGTTGATTCAAAAAAAGTTAAAGAAGATACCCTTATTGATGTGAAGTTTTCGGGTATTTCTTGGAAAGGAAATGAAGGCTTTTATTACTCAAGCTATGACAAGCCTGAAGGAAGTGAGCTTTCTGCTAAAACAGATCAACATAAATTATATTATCACAAACTTGGAACCTCTCAAAAAAATGATGAGGTAATTTTTGGGGCAACTACAGCGCAAAAACACAGATATGTTGGTGGTTCATTAACTGAGGATGACCGATATTTAATCATTTCAGCCTCAACCTCTACTTCCGGAAATAAACTTTTTATACAAGATTTAACAAAGAAAAACAGTTCTTTAATTCCTATTGTAAACAACTTTAATAGTGATACCTATGTAATTGACAACCGAGGAACAACTCTATATTTAGTTACCAATCTTAATGCACCAAATCAAAAAATTGTAACTGTAGATGCAACTGATCCTGCTCCTAAAAATTGGAAAGATTTTATTCCAGAGACGGAGCATGTGCTTAGCGCTTCATCTGGTGGCGGTTATTTTTTCACTGAATACATGGTAGATGCTGTCTCTAAAGTCTTACAATATGATTTTGACGGAAATAAGATTCGCGAAATAACATTGCCTGGTGTTGGAAATGCAGGTGGCTTTGGTGGTAAAAAAGATGCTGTTATAGATTATTTTTCATTTACCAATTACAACACCCCTTCTAGTATATACACCTTAAATATAAAAACAGGAGAAACTGAATTGTATTGGAGTCCTGATATTGATTTCGACCCTAATGATTATGAGAGTAATCAAGTGTTTTATCCCTCTAAAGATGGTACTAAAATTCCAATGATTATTACGCATAAAAAAGGAATGAAGCTAGATGGAAAAAACCCAACGATATTGTATGGGTATGGTGGATTTAATATCAGTTTAAACCCTGGTTTTAGTATTACTAATGCCATATGGATGGAGCAAGGAGGGGTCTATGCTGTTCCAAACCTACGAGGTGGTGGAGAATATGGTAAAAAATGGCATGACGCAGGAACTCAAATGAACAAACAAAATGTATTTGATGATTTTATCACAGCTGCAGAATATCTAATTGAAAACAACTATACTTCTTCAGAATACTTAGCAATTAGAGGAGGCTCAAATGGTGGCTTGTTGGTTGGGGCAACCATGACACAAAGACCAGATCTAATGCGAGTAGCTTTGCCTGCTGTTGGGGTTTTAGACATGCTGCGCTATCATACGTTTACAGCTGGTGCTGGATGGGCTTACGATTATGGAACCGCAGAACAAAGTGAAGAAATGTTTAACTATTTAAAAGGATATTCTCCAGTACATAATGTCAAAAAAGGAATTGCTTACCCTGCAACACTTGTGACCACGGGAGATCATGATGATAGAGTAGTTCCTGCACATAGTTTTAAATTTGCTGCAGAGTTGCAAGACAAACAGGCCGGTAATAATCCAGTATTGATACGAATTGAAACAAATGCTGGCCACGGTGCTGGAACCCCTGTCGCAAAAACTATTGAACAATATGCTGATATATTTGGGTTTACTTTATACAATATGGGTTTTGATAGATTACCAAATCCTCCAAAGGCTAAACTTAAAAGTTAACTGATACTTTTTTCAGTATTTTTACACCGCAAAACAAGTTAAATTATTTGCGGTTTTTTTATGCTAAAAGTCTCTAACATTTCATTTCAATATGCTCCTAAAAAAGAGATATTATCTGCTATTTCTTTCACTTTAGGAGAAGGGCAACACCTTTGTGTTATGGGAGAAAGTGGCTCAGGAAAATCTACTTTATTAAAAGCAATTTACGGTTTGCTAGACTTAAAAAAAGGATCAATTTATTGGAAAAGCCATAAGGTTTTAGGCCCTGCTTTTCATTTGGTTCCGGGCATGAGCTTCTTTAAATATGTGGCTCAAGATTTTGATTTAATGCCTTACACAACAGTTGCTGAAAATATTGGAAAATTTTTGTCACGGTTTTATCCAGAAGAGAAAGAACAAAGAACCAAAGAATTATTAGACGTTATAGAGATGTCTAGCTTTGCAAATGAGAAAGTGAAAACCCTAAGTGGAGGACAGCAACAACGAGTAGCAATTGCGAGAGCCTTGGCAAAAGAGCCCGAACTTATTTTGTTAGATGAGCCTTTTGGCCAAATAGATAATTTTAAAAAAAACTCACTCAGAAGAAAGCTTTTTAGCTATCTAAAAGAGAAAAATATTTCATGTATTGTGGCAACACATGATGGAGATGACGCACTTTCTTTTGCAGACCAAATGATGGTGATTAAAAACAAAAAAGTGGTTGCATTAGATTCTCCAAGAAACTTATATAAAAACCCTTCCGAACACTATGTCGCGGCTTTATTTGATGATGTAAACGAACTTTTTGTAGACGGAAAAAAAAGACTGATATATCCGCATCAAATTCAAGTTTCTAAAGATTCTTCGCACAAGGCTGTTGTAAAAAAATCATTCTTCAAAGGGTCTTTTTGGTTGATTGAAGCTACATTTAATTCTCAGACTATTTTCTTTCAAAGTGCTAAAAATATAGTTTCGGGAAAAGAGATTAATCTTTGCTTTGTTGACTAAATTATTAATAGTGATGGAGCTATAAAACACTCTCTATTGTAATTTCTTTTCCGTTCCAAGTAAAGGTGTCTTCAGCTTTTTTCCCCACTAATAATTTGCCAATTGGCGAAGAGGTGGAAATAGCAAAATAGAAAGTTTCTTTATCTTTTAACTTTCCTGCAGAAATACTCAAAAAATAACATGCTGATGAGGTTTTTATAACAGACCCTAAGGCAATGTTTGCTGAGGGTGATAAAGTGTTAATCTTAGCTAGTGTTTGTTGCATTTGTTGAACGGCAGCTAATTGTTGCCCTGCTTTTTCCATTTCTAATTGTAACATTGCCCTGCCTGTTTCATGCTTATCTCCTGCAGAACTTTTAGTTTCTGAGCTCAATGCCTTTTGATGAGAAAAAATAATTATCTGTATGGTTTGAAGACGTGTATTTACAAAATCTTCACACTGTTGAAAAAGGGACTCTTTTAGCGTTAACATTTTTTAAGCCTGTAAAAATGAATACGCTCCAAACTTACCATGGTGTGTAATTGAGCATGATGAGGTAAGAAGTGTTGTTTTATAATAATAACTAGGGACCCCATTTTTTGATTTTTTTTGTTGAATTTCTGAAATTTGTAATGCTGTTAATTCGTTAAGCTTGCTCTTAATCATTGTGTCAATTTGATCTGGAGATACCATTTCTGAATACGGGCTCTTTTTATTTTCAATAACTGCAATAGTAAAAATACAATCCTGATTTACTTTTGTTCTTGTGTAAAAGTTTTGACCCTTGAAACTAACCACACCCTTAGAACCTTGTGTCAATTTACATTCAAATTTTTTTGGGGCAAAAAAACGAATTTCTTGGTGTTGTGTATAAATTTTGTAAGCAGCTTCCTTCATGCTCCAGAGCCTCCAAACCATTTCAAAAGAATTTGATGCCTCTAGGATAAGTTGTTGCTCATCATTTGAAAACAGCTTTTCTAAAAACCCTTTTCGCTGCCAATTACTTTGTGTTTTAGCAAGAGATAAATCTATAACATCATTGCCTATCAAGAAGCTGATAATTTGGTTTCAATAATTTCTACAGCCGCTTTTACTGAAAGCATTTTTTCCATAGAATCATTATCAATTTCAATATCAAACTCATCCTCTACATCTAAAATAACATCTACTAAATTCGCCGAATTAATCTTTAAATCATTAATAAAATCTGTCTCCTCAGATAGGTTGTTAAATGCATTTTGATCTTGTACATAGGGCTTTACAATTTTTTGTAATGAAATAATAAGGTCTTCTCTTGTCATGAATTCTTTTTTAATATTTCTTAAAAATAACACATCCATTTACATCTCCAAAGCCAAAGCTTGCTTTTGCAATGATCTTTATTTTTTTTGGTGTGTATTTGGTTGGTATTTTTTCTTTTGAGATTAATTTTAAAATATCTGGATGCACTTCTTCGCAATTAATATTTGGAAAGATAAATTGATGTTTTAATTGCAATATTGTTGCCACATTTTCTATGGCTCCCGCAGCTGCAAGACAATGCCCAACCATAGATTTTAAAGAATTTATCATTGGAAATTTTTGCCCAGTTCTCCCTAAAGCTTTTGTCCAATTTTCTATTTCTACAGGATCTTTTATAGTAGCAGTTAGGTGCCCATTAATTGCATCAATTTCTGAAGCTGCTATATTTGCGTTTTTCATTGCATCTACAATACATTTTTGTACGGCTTCAGAATTTGGTGCTGTCATCGTTCCTCCGTTTCGTTGTCCTCCAGAATTTATATTTCCGCCCAATACTTCGGCATAAATAGTTGCTTTTCTTTCCAAAGCACTCTCTAAAGTTTCTAACACTAATGCACCAGCACCACTGCCAGGCACAAAGCCTGATGCATCTGCACTCATGGGTCTAGACCCTTCTTCTGGTTTTTCGTTGTGCTTATAGGTCATCACTCTCATTGCATCAAATCCGCCCCATATATAGGCTCCATCATCACTACAACTTCCAACCAGCATTCTTTTTGCCTTTCCTGCCTGAACACGTTCAAAACCCATAAGTAAAGCTTCTGTGCCTGTAGCACAAGCAGATGAGTTTGTGGTGACTTGATTTCCCGCTCCTAAAATACCCCCCAAGTAAGCACTAACACCGCTTGCCATTGTTTGAACAACAACAGTACTGCCTAATCTTTTTACCTTTTGGTCGTCTAGTTTATAAACAGCCTCTCTAAATTTTTCTACTCCCGAAGTACCTGCTCCAAAGACCAGTCCAGAGTCATAATCTACGGGTAGGTTTTTATCAATATCAAAGCCTGCATCTTTCCAAGCGTCTATCCCTGCAATACACCCATATAAAATTCCAGCACTATCAAATCCACGCAATTGTAGTGGTGTTAGATACTTTTTTTTCATCTCTTCTGATATTGAAGGAATTCCTCCAATACAGCAAGAAAATTTTAACTCTTGAAGTTTTTGATGGAATGTTATTCCAGATCTTCCTTCTTGAATTGCCGCTAAAAAGTTGTCTATGCCAACGGCATTTGGTGCTACAACCCCCATCCCCGTTATAACAACTCTATGCTTCATTATTCATTGATTTTAACATTCCTGAGATAGTTCCTCTGCAAACCAGTTCATTTTTTTCATTAAACAACTCCACCTTACATTTTAGTTTATTAAATCTAAAATAACTTTTTTTAGAAACTACCTTAACACGTTCTTTAGGATAAACTGGGAGAAAGAAGTCGATATTATTTGAGGTTAATGCAATTTGTGGTTTTATTGTAGTAGAAATTTGATCTCTTAATAAGTATATTCCTAAGCAAACAACCCCAATTTGAGCCATTACTTCGGTTAAAATAACTCCAGGGGTTATTGGATTGTCTTTAAAATGGCCTTGATAAAAATACTCGTCTTCTTTAAAGGTGTAACACCCCTCGGCACCAAGTTCTGATAGAGATATTAGTTCATCTACAAACAAGAAGGGTGTTTGATAGGGTAAGAGCTGTATGATTTTTTTATAGTTCAAGTTGTTTAGCTTATGTGTTCTCCTCCATCTACAGGAATAATTGTACCATTAATCCAAGATGCTTCGTCTTTAGATAAAAGATAAACAACATTGGCAACGTCTTCTGGAACTGTTAATTGATGAAATGGATTACGTAATAAAGAATGTTTTTTTATTTCATCGCTGCCAGGAATCATTCTTAAAGAAGCAGTATCTGTAACTCCTGCTTGAATGCAATTTGCTCTAATTCCAAAGGGTGCATACTCTAAAGCAATATTTCTTGTAATTGCTTCTAAGGTTACTTTTGCTGCTGAAACAGCGGCATAATTTTTCCATGCTTTTGAGTTTCCTTCACTTGTAAAGCTGATAACTCGCGCATCATCTGAAAATAATTTAGCTTCAAAAACAGCTTTAGTCCAATCATATAAACTAACTCCCATTGCTTGAATTGTTAATTGAAAATCGTCTGTTTGTAATGTTGGAGTAGTTTTTGAAATCATGGGTTTTAAATTTCCCTTGGCCACGCTGTGTACAAGTGTTTTTATAGAGCCACCTTTTAATTCTTTTTCTAAATCGTCTATCAATGCAGCTCTCTTTTCTGAATGAAAAGCATCTGTATTATAGCTAATAAAATCAACCCCCTCTTCGGTAATTTTTTTAAACTCTTTTTCTATTTCTGCTTGTTGTGATCTAGAATTTCTATGAACTACACAAATATTCATCCCATGACAAGCTAACTTTTTCGCTGTTGCCAGACCTAAGCCACTTGAGCCTCCTAAAATCAGAGCCCACTCATTTTTATCTTTAAATTCTTTTACCATTCTAATAGTATTCTTTGTGCAGAAAAGCCTGGTCCAAAACTTAGCATCAGTCCTTTTTCTCCGGGTTGTCTATCTCCATCCATAAATCGTTCTAAAACGTATAAAACTGTTGCGCTAGACATGTTTCCATACAATCTCAAAACCTCTTTTGTGTCATTAATGTTTTTTCCTAAAGATCCAAATAAATCTTCTACTGTCTGAACAATTTTCTTACCTCCTGGATGAAAAATTAAATGGTTTATATCTTCTATTGTTAGATGATTTCGCTCTAAGAAAGGATGAACAATCATTGGAAAGTGGTTAGAAATAGTTTCTGGAACAGACTTATCTAAAATCATTTGTAAGCCAGTATTTACCAATTTAAAACCCATCATATGGGTTGCGTTATAAAAATGATACATAGCTTCGTCTAAAATTTTTGGCCCCTTGTCTTCTTCGTAAGATGATAAAATAACACTTGCAGCACCATCACCAAAAATTGCAGCACTTACAATATTTACCATAGAAAAGTCTTCTAGCTGAAATGTTGCTGTTGGAGATTCTACCGCTACAACAGCCGCTCTTTTATTTGGGTTGGCTTTTAAGAAGTTTTTTGCATAGATTATTCCTGATACTCCCGCAGCACATCCCATTTCCGTGACCGGTAGTCTCACAATATCTTGCTTCATCTGCAAACTATTAATTAAATAAGCATCTACAGAGGGTATCATAATTCCCGTACAGCTAACTGTAATAATATAATCGATATCTGTGGGTTGTAATCTTGCTTTTTTTAATGACTTTTCTAATGATTGCTCTGCCAAGGCTGTTACCTCTCGAGAATAGATATTGTTTTTTTCTTCAAAAGACGAATTTGAAAAAACCTCTTCTGCATCCATAATAGAATACCGCCTATCTACACCAGCCCCTTCAAAAAGCTTTAATACTTTTCGTTGAAATCTTTTTTCCTGACCCTGCATCCATAGCTTAACAAATGGAATAATGTCCTTTGTGTCTCTAGTATACTTTGGTAATTGTTTTGCTACTGAAAGTATTTTTACGCTCATGATATATCCTTAATAATCAGCTTTTTTTCTAATTAGGCTCCTTTTTTAAAATCCATAAATAACGAAAAGCCCATTTCCAATGAATGGTAAAAGGCACTTGTACTTTTGTTAAAATAGTCTTTATTTCTTTTTTTTTGAATGCTCTTAAAACGGATGTTAAACCGTCTTCTCTAACCATCTTATTCTTAATAAAAACTCCAATCATCTTAAATAAATAATAGGCTATTCGATGCCTGTGTAAATCATTAACAACGGCTCCAATGGTAGCTTTTTTAATAGCGGTCTTTAAAAATGATATGAGTTCATCATTCTTAAAATGATGCAAAAACAACGTACATAAAACCACGTCATAGCTTTGTTTTTTAAAATCTTCTGAAAAAATATCTATTGTTTCAAAACTCAATTCTGAATAATCTTTAGAAAGCTCTCTAGCATATTCTATGGCGTCAGGATTTGCATCAACACCTACTAATTTAAATTTATACTTGTTTTTTCTGCCAAACTTGGCAACATCTCTTAGGATGTCTCCGTGACCGCAGCCCAAATCTATAATTGTGATTGTCTTCGTTTTTGTTTGTGTGCATACTAATTTTTTTAGGCCTTTTATAGTTACTGAATTGCCTCCTAATAACCTGTTAATAATCTCCAATTTGTCTAAAGTGTCTCTAAACTCAACTCCTTCAAGAGTAAAGTCATCCATCATCTCTGTAGCTGAAGAACGGTGGGAGGTATCAACTAAAAAACTCATAGTGGTTGTATCTGTTTTCCATGGGTAAATTTTATTATTTTGGGTAGCAATGATGGAATTATTTTTAAAATTGAGTAGGCAATTTGAGAAAAAATGTGATTTCTAAATAACCACGCAACAAAATGACCTGTTTTTAATCGCAATTTAAATTCTTTGTTCCAATCTCTAATATACTGTTTTTCTAAATCTTCTCTTGTTTTTATTTCGCCATTTAGAAACTGAAAAATTCTTCTGCTTGCCAACCTGGCACTAGAAATAGCCATTCCCATTCCGTTGCCACACAAGGGGTGTATCATTCCAGCAGTATCGCCACACATAATAATATGATTTTCTACTGGTCTTTTTGTTTGAAAAGAAATTTGGCTAATTGTAAGTGGCTTTTCAAAAAGAGAAGATGAAGTGGTAAATATTTGTTTAAGGTATTTATTGTTGAAAATAACTTTTTCTTGAAAGTCTGAAATATTTTTATACTTTTTAAATGATTTATATGTTGTTATATAACAAATATTAATCGCATCACTTTCTACTTTGGATACCCCGCAATACCCACCTTTAAAATTGTGTAAAGCAACTAGGTTCTCTGGAAATACCCCCTTCACATGTATTTTTACAGCTAGATAAGGTGATTTTTTTTGGATAAATCTCCTCTTCATTTTTTGATCTAGTGTGGATCTTTTCCCAAAAGCACCAATCGTTATTTTACTATTAAAAATTCCTTCATTTTTTGTTGAAACTGAAAAACAATCATCTTTATAGTGAATAGACTCTACAATGTCTTTTAAAATTATTACGCCGTTATCTTGTGCTTTTCTGAATAATAGGCTGTCTAGAAAATACCTGCTCATTCCAAAACCCCCTAAAGGTAATTCTCCTTTTATTAAATTATTTTTTGTGGTGCTTATCTGAACTTTTGAAATTTGTTTAGCGCCATTACTTATTGGATCTATGCCGAGAGAATTTAAATATAACAGAACTTCATTAGAAATATATTCTCCACAAACTTTATGCTTAGGGTAGGTGTTTTTTTCAATTAATAGCACCTTTTTTTTAAGTTTAGATAGATGAATAGCGCTTGTTAGACCGGCCAAACCTCCTCCTACTATAATTACATCAAAAGTTGTTGTTCTATTCAATTTTATTTGGTTGCAGAATATTCTACTTGAATTTTTACATTATTAGACAATAAGATGCTTCTACCGCCAATACTAAAATTTTTGCGGTTTACCATCATCGAAGCTTTTAATACTATCGTTGAGCTATCTTCAAAAACCTCTAAAGGAATTTCCACCTCTTCAATAATACCTTTGATACTTAACTTTGCAAAAAGAGTAATATTACCATATATATCCTTTGTAAGTTTAGATGATTTTAGTATAATTTTTTTATGGTTTACAGCATCAAAATAATCTGTTTCCAATAAGTGTTCGTCTCTTGCTTCTATACCTGTAAAAATAGAATTCACAATAATAGTTGCATTTATATAGCTATTAGATAAGTCTTTAGTGTCTAAATTTGTCTTTATATCTGTAGTTTTAAAACCACCATCTACCGTTATTCCAAAGTTTTTAATTTGAAATAAAACACTGGTTTTCTTATTGTCTTGAATCCATTCTTGAGAAGATACCATTGATGTGGTTAACAATAAAAGTACAAGTTTTTTTTTCAACATTTTAAACTTATTTAATCAAGTAGGCCTGCCAATTCTTTTCCAACCAGCGAACCAAGAGCAACACCCATACCGCCAAGACGTATACCGCAATAACTGTTTTCAGAAAGTTGTTTTACAATGGGAGTTTTTTGATTTCCAACACCCATAATTCCACTCCAACGGTGTGTGATTTCAAAAGCTGTATTTGGCAAAATAGTAGTTTTTAATAGATTTTCTAATTTATTTTGAATGAGTGTAGTTTCACCAAATTGAGTGGTTTCTTCAGTCTCGAAATCTAAATTTCTTCCACCTCCTAGTAAAATTCTGTTATCTATATTTCTAAAATAATAATATCCTTCCTCTAAGTGAAAAGTACCTTTAATGTGTAAATCCTGAATTTGACTTGTAATCAACACTTGAGCTCTTGCAGGTGAGATAGATTCTTTGAGAAGTTCTCTAGAAAAACCATTGGTTGCAAAAAAAACTTTAGACGCTGAAACCTCTCCTTGACTTGTGTTAATCTTTACTTGATTTGTGCCCTCTGAGAAACGTAGGACAGAAATGTTGTTTAAAACTTTTACTCCTTTCTCTTGAGCTTTTTTTAGCAATTGTGAAACCATTTTTCCTGTATCTATCTGAGCTTCAAATTTATTTATCAAATACGTTGGAACTATGTTTTCGAAATTAAACTTATTGTTAGCTAAAGAAAAAACATTTTCCTTAAAAAGAGGATATAATAACTTGTTTAATTCCTCTGTTTTATTTTTACACTTTTCAAAAAAAACTTCATCAGAAAATAATTCATATCCATAGTTATGTTGATAATCAATATTTTTATCTCCCAGTAAATTTCTTAAAAGCTGAAGGCCGTCCCATCTCTTTTTTACCAACTGAAAAACTTCTTCCTTTGAATGGTTTTTAAGATCACTTAATAACTCTGAAGTACTTCCAAAACAGGCAAAACCTGCGTTTTTTGTACTTGCTCCTTGTGGAAGCAATCCTTTTTCTAAAACAATAACTTTTGATTTTGGAAAGCGTTCTTTTAAATGAATTGCACAATTTAATCCAACAATTCCACTGCCAACAACAACAAAATCATTGTTGGTAAACCATTCTTTATATTCCCAATAGCTGAAGTTCATTATACTAATTTTTCAAAACAATTACTATCTTCCATATGAATGTACTGCCCGTAATTTGGAATGCTTTTATATCCAGCTTTCTTATAAAACTTAATTGCCTCTACCTGACGATTTCCTGTTTCAAGAATGCATTTTTTAAAACCTTTTTCTGAAGCCCACAACTCTAAAGAGTTTAAAATAGCTTGTGCTGTTCCAGAACCTCTGTGAGCAAATTTTACATACATTCTCTTAATTTCAGCTGTTTCTTCATCAAATTTTTTAAAGGCACCACAACCAATTGCTTGGTTGTCTTGGTAAGCAATTACGACATTCTTTATTTTTTCTAGAGTATTAAACTGATTGTAAAATTCATGATCATCTCCATCAGTTATCCTTAAATAAGCATCTAATTCAGATATTAATCTTAAGAAATCAGAATTTTTTGTGTCTGTTCTAATGATTTTGTTCATAGTACTAGATTCTTGATTCATACCTTCATCTAAAATACAAAAATGGTAGTGGTTTTAAAACTCTAACTTTAACTGAACCCAAACAGGGTCTTTTTTTTCAGTGTCTAAGTTAGAAAAAGATATTCCTAAAAGTCTTACAGAATTTTTAAACTTTTCTTGGTATACTAATTCTTTTACAATAGGCATGATTTCGTCTTTCGTTTGCAAAAAGCTTTGAACGGTTTTGCTTCTTGTTTGTTGAGTAAAATCACTGTACTTTATTTTTAAGGTGATTGTTTTCCCTTTTGTTTCTGATTTCATCATCCGCTTTTCTAATTCTTCTGCTATCTTATCTAACCTCTCTAACATGAATACTTCTGAGGAAATATTTTTGGAAAAGGTTCTTTCTGCAGCGATTGACTTTCTAACTCTGTTTGGTTTTACAGGACTATTGTGAACACCTCTAACAATATTATAATAGAATTTTCCTGACTTTCCAAAGAGCTTTGTTAGTTCTTCTAACGATTTATTCTTTAGATCTAATCCTTTAAAGATGCCTAAGTTATTCATTTTTGCGGCGGTTACCTTACCAACTCCGTAAAATTTATTAACCGATAATTCTTCTAAAAAAAGAATCACCTCTTCAGGATTAATTGTTTTTTGTCCGTTTGGTTTATTAATATCTGAGGCTACTTTAGCAATAAATTTATTAATAGATATTCCTGCGGAAGCTCTTAAATTTAGTTCATTAAAGATGCGGTCTCTAATTTCTTGAGCTATTAAACTTGCTGATGGATTACCTTTTTTATTTTCAGTAACATCTAAATAGGCTTCATCTAATGAAAGTGGCTCAACTAAATCTGTATAGTCGTTAAATATCTGTCTAATCTTTACTGAAATTTCTTTATATCTAGAAAACCTTGGTTTTACAAATATAAGGTGGGGGCATTTCTTTTTTGCTAAAACACCACTCATTGCAGACCTTACGCCAAACTTTCTAGCCTCATAACTTGCAGCGGCAACAACACCTCTTTCGCTACTACCACCTACTGCAACTGGTTTTCCTTTTAACTCTTTATTATCTAGTTGCTCAACTGATGCATAAAAAGCATCCATATCTACATGAATTATTTTTCTATATACTATCGTTGATTCCACTTTATAAAGTTATAAAAATTTGATGTTCTAAGGAATTGGTTTTTTACTTAAGATTCTAATTGTTAAATAGATTGATGTCTGTTTTCTTATGGCTAAAAGAAGTTTCTATAAATATAAAAAGCGCCTTAAAAGGCGCTTTCTTAACTATTTATATCTAATTGTTTTTATTATACGATTCCTTGAGCTAGCATGGCGTCAGCAACTTTGACAAAACCAGCAATATTTGCTCCTTTAATATAATCAACGGAGCCATCTTCGTTTTTACCGTATGTAACACACGACTCATGAATGTCTTTCATAATCTGCTTTAATTTTTCATCTACCTCTTCTCTAGTCCAACTTAGACGTAAAGAGTTTTGACTCATCTCTAACCCAGATGTTGCAACACCTCCAGCATTTGAAGCTTTTCCAGGGGCAAATAATATTTTCGCTTTTTGAAATTCATAAATTGCTTCTGGTGTAGAAGGCATATTTGCTCCTTCTGCCACACAAATACATCCATTATCTACTAGTTGTTTTGCATGTTCTCCATTTAATTCGTTCTGTGTTGCACAAGGTAAAGCAACATCACATGCTATAGTCCATGGTTTTTCTCCTTTAAAAAACTTAGCATTTGGATACGCTTTTACATACTCGCTAATTCTTCCTCGTTTTTCGTTTTTTAACTCCATAACAAAAGCTAGCTTGTCTTCATCTATTCCATCTTTATCAAAAATATACCCTGAAGAATCAGAAAGTGTTACCACTTTTGCGCCAAGTTGAGTTGCTTTTTCTGTAGCATATTGAGCTACGTTTCCAGAACCTGATACCACCACTGTTTTCCCTTTGAATGAATCTCCTTTTGTTTGCAACATATTTTCTGCAAAGTACACATCTCCATATCCTGTAGCTTCAGGTCTTATTAAAGACCCCCCCCATGAGGCACCTTTACCAGTTAAAACGCCTGTAAAAGAATTCTTAAGTTTTTTATACATTCCAAACATAAACCCTATTTCTCTCCCGCCTACTCCAATATCTCCTGCTGGGACATCTGTATTATGACCTATGTGTCTGAAAAGCTCACTCATAAAAGCGTGGCAAAATCGCATAATTTCATTATCAGATTTACCTTTTGGATCAAAGTCTGAACCTCCTTTTCCTCCACCCATAGGAAGCGTTGTTAAAGAGTTTTTAAATACTTGTTCAAAAGCTAAAAACTTTAAAATACTAGCATTAACTGTCGGATGAAATCTAAGACCACCTTTGTAAGGCCCTATCGCTGAATTCATTTGAACTCGGTACCCTCTATTAACCTGAATCTCTCCAGTATCGTCTACCCATGAAACCCTAAAAGATATTAACCTTTCTGGTTCTACCATTCTAAGTAAAATATTCTTTCCGTGATATATATCATTTTTAACTATATAAGGAATGACAGTTTCAGCAACCTCTTGAACTGCCTGTAAGAATTCTGGTTCATGATGATTTCTCTGTTTCACCAAGTCCATAAAAGCATTTATTTTTGCTTCCATATGTTTGTTTTTGATTTGTGGTTTACTTGTTCAATTTTACGACAAAGATATATATTTTAAGACATCTTAATCATACTTTTTACGTTTTGTTTCGGTCTGAAACATCAGTATTCAATCGTTTTCGTTTGGATTTTAGTTTTCAAAAGGAAAATGAATCGCTTTCCTTATAAAAAATGTAAATTTGCATAATATTTATTTCATTGCAAAACATGTTAAACAAAGTTAAAGAACTCATAGAAGAAGTTCATTTATTTAAAGCAACTTCTAAAACAGATATAGAAACTTTTAGAATTAAATTCTTAGGAAGTAAAGGAGTATTAAAAGGGTTGTTTTCTGAATTTAAAAATGTTGATGCTGAATTACGTAAAGAATTTGGACAGGCTTTAAACACTCTAAAAAAAGCAGCAGAGGATAAAGTAACTTTTTTAACTACCTCAATAGAAAATTCTGAAGAAGATAAAAAGTTTTATGGTGATTTAACAAGGCCTTCTGAACCTATACAATTAGGCTCTAGGCACCCTATTTCTTTGGTGAAAAATCAGATCATTGATGTTTTTAATCGCATTGGTTTTACTGTGTCTGAAGGTCCTGAAATAGAAGACGATTGGCATAACTTTTCCGCTCTAAATTTACCTGAATATCACCCAGCTAGAGATATGCAGGATACTTTTTTTATTGATAAAAAACCAGACACCTTATTAAGAACACATACATCTTCTGTTCAGGTGCGTTACATGGAAAATAACAAACCTCCTATTAGAACTATTTCACCTGGTAGGGTTTTTAGAAATGAAGATATTTCTGCAAGAGCTCATTGTATATTTCATCAAGTAGAAGGCTTATATATAGACACAGATGTTTCTTTTGCTGATTTAAAACAAACCTTGTTGTACTTTACAAAAGAAATGTTCGGAAAATCTAAGATTCGTCTTCGCCCATCTTATTTTCCTTTCACAGAACCTAGCGCAGAGGTTGACATTTATTGGGGTTTAGAAACTGAAACAGATTATAGAATAACTAAAGGTACAGGTTGGTTAGAAATTATGGGATGTGGTATGGTAGACCCTAACGTACTTAAAAATTGTAATATAGATCCTTCTATATACAGCGGGTATGCTTTTGGTATGGGGATTGAAAGAATAGCGATGTTATTATATCAAATTCCAGACATTAGAATGTTTTACGAGAATGATGTTCGCTTTTTAGAGCAGTTTAAATCTGTGATGTAGGTTTGTATATCAATTCATTAAAATAATAACTAGCAACCCTTTTACTTCAGTGAAAAAAGACATTCAAATTCCGATAATAACTGGTATTGAAATGGCTGTTGTTTTTGAATACAATGATATTTACAAGACAGATGACTGGAATGTATACATTATCAACCAGAAAGATATTCATGTAGAGATGGTTGTGATTGTGTCTAAAGGGTTTAGTAAAAAAAAGCAAACCTCAATAATGCGAAAAAAAATTGATGTTTTATCTGCAAACTCCTTTGCAAAAGTTGAATGGATGCAGCCAGAACTTTTTAAACTTACCAATCAATTTCAAGTTACTTTTTTTGCTAATAATACATTATACGACAAGACATTTACTTTTAAAAAAAATACTATACGAGAAAATGGTTTAAAGCTAATTCCAGAGATTAACAAAAGAGGAATTCTCGCAAAATAAATTCATACCTTGTAGAATCTATTTTTATAAAAAATAATAGGTAACAAAAAAGTATCTTTCATTGGTCTATCCGAATAAACCTTTTGAAATTTAATCTCAATAAAATTTGTTTTGTAATTACTAGAGTTTATGAATAGCTTTTCTTTCTTTGATAGAGAAAACACCTTCAAGGAATTAACTTCAAAAGAATTTGATGTGTTAATTGTTGGAGGCGGCATTACAGGTGCGGGAATTGCTTTAGATGCTGCTTCTAGAGGAATGTCTGTTGCATTAGTAGAAAAAAATGATTTTGCTTCAGGAACAAGCAGCAAATCTACCAAGCTCATTCATGGCGGTTTAAGATATTTGAAGCAATTTGATTTTTGGTTAGTAAAAGAGGTTGGAACAGAGCGGGCTATTGTTCATGGTTTAGCGCCTCATCTAGTTATTCCAGAAAAAATGATTTTACCGTTGGTTGAGGGCGGAACTTATGGTTCATGGCTAACTTCCATTGGGCTTAAAGTATATGATGTTTTAGCAGCTGTTGAGGGAGACGATAAACGAAAAATGTTAAGTAAAAAAGAAGCATTAAAGATAGAGCCCTTACTTCCTGAAAATATTTTAAAAGGAGCTGGGTACTATGCAGAATATAGAACCGATGATGCTCGTTTGACGCTAGAGCTTATAAAAACATCTTTACGTTATGGAGCAAAACCACTTAATTATTTAGAAGTTACAGATTTCTTGTACGAGGACACTAGGGTTTCGGGCGCTAAAGTGAAAGATACGTTAACTAACAAAGTATTTGATATTAAATCCAAATACGTTGTAAATGCAACCGGACCATGGGTAGACGGTTTGCGGCAGAAAAACCAATCTAGCGCTAATAAAAAACTTAGATTGTCTAAAGGAGTTCATTTGGTAGTTAATCACGATAGATTTCCCATTAATCAATCTGTATATTTTGATATTCCTGACGGCAGAATGATGTTTGCTATACCAAGAGGGGGAAGCACTTATTTTGGAACTACAGATACCAATTATCAAGAAAATAAAAACGACGTAAGAACAAGTTTAGTAGATGCTATGTATCTTATATCTGCAGTAAATAACATGTTTGGTGGTGTTTCGATTTCAATTAATGATGTAAAATCTTCATGGGCTGGTTTACGCCCTCTTATTCACGAGGAAGGAAAACCAGCCTCGGAATTGTCAAGAAAAGATGAAATATATGTGTCCAATACTGAATTAATTTCAATTGCTGGAGGAAAATTAACTGGGTATCGAAAAATGGCAGAACGAATTGTAGATTTAATCAATAAGAAATATTTACGCCGTTTTAGTAAGGTGTTTCAAGAAGTTAAAACAGAAAAAATTGTACTTTCAGGGGGTTCTTTTACAAACCACCAAGAGGTTTTAAGCTATATAAAAACGATTCAAGAAAGGATAACAAAATTAGGTTTTGAAGAAAAGATTGCTGCTTATTTTGTGTATAATTATGGCAAACAAACGGATGTTATTTTAACGAAATTCGATAAATTAAGTGATGCAGACATAGAACAAAGAATGATAAAAGCTGAAGTTTGGTTTAGTATTTTATACGAGTCTGCTTGTTCTCCTGTTGATTTTTTTATGCGGAGAACCGGAAGAGCTTACTTTAACATAGACAGCGTTTATAAGCATTTGAACCTTGTTTTAACAGAATTTTCGACACATTTTTCTTGGAATAATGAAATCCTTAATAAAAAGAAAGATGAGTTGAATAAAGAACTAAAATCAATTACTTCATTTACCTAATTTACTCACTTTTTTCGTGTTCTTCTAAATCTTTTGTAAGATCCAGATTTCTTAACGTTGGGTTTACAACCCCTGTAACCACTACTGTTATTAATGTCATGGTGCCGCCAAAAACTACCGCGGTAACGGTACCCATTAGTTTTGCTGTTAATCCACTCTCAAAAGCACCTAGCTCGTTAGAAGACCCTACAAACATTGAGTTAACAGAAGAAACTCTTCCTCGCATTTCATCGGGTGTTTTTAATTGAAGAATTGTTTGTCTAATAACCATAGAAACTCCATCTGTGACACCACTAAAAAATAAGGCAACTACAGATATCCAGAAGACAGATGAAATTCCAAAGACAATAATACAAATACCGAAACCAAAAATAGCTGCTAATAGTTTCTTTCCTGCGTCTTTACTAATTGGAATATATGCTGTGACTAACATTGTTAAAAAAGAACCAATAGAGGGTGCTGCCACTAAAATACCAAAACCTTGTGGTCCTACTTTTAAAATATCTTCAGCAAAAACTGCTAGTAAAGCAATTGCTCCACCAAATAAAACAGAAAACATGTCTAAGGTAAGCGCTCCTAAAATTGCTTTAGTTTTAAACACAAAGCGAACACCTTCTTTTAGGCTTTGTAAAACAGGCTCACCAATTTTTGGGTTTAAAACAGGCTTTCTTTTTATTTTAAATAATACAAAAAAGGAAAAAGTCACTAAGAAAAAAATAACACTTAAAGACCAATGAACGCCAATCCAATTAATAGAAAAACCAGCAAAAGAAACTCCTAAGACTCGAGCCATTTGCCATAAAGAGCTGTTCCATGTTGCTGCATTTGGGTATATTTTTTTGGGAACTATTAAGGCAACTAAAGAGAAAATAATAGGCCCAAAAAACGCCCTCAAAAAACCACCAAAAAAAACAAATGCATAAATTATATATAAAATTGTTTGTGTAGAAAGTGTGTTGCTTATTGCTTCTGATGTAACCCAAAAAAGACCAAAGCTTATTAAAGAAAAAGCAGCAATGCATAATGCTAGTAAATTTCTTTTTTCTTTTTGATCTACAATATGTCCAGCGAACAAAGCCATTGATAAAGCGGGAATTATTTCCATTAACCCAATAAGACCTAAGTATAAAGGATCTCCTGTAAGTTCATATACTTTCCACTCAATAACAATAAATTGCATTGACCATCCAAAAACTAAAGCAAAGCGTACCAATAAAAAAATATTAAACTCTTTTATTCTTAATGCTGCATATGGGTCTTTTTTTTTCATTTAGTACAAAATACTAATATTGCCTTAGTAATATTAGTGGTTTTTATTATATATAAAAAATGTGACTACATTGTAGCCACATTTTTTCAAAAAGAAATATCCTTTTATTGTTATTTAGAAATAATAACCCTCTTTGTTGTGCTTCTATTTCCTTGAATTGCTCTTAATAGATAAATTCCATTTGATAGCGTTCTGGTGTTAATAGATTGATTGAACATTGACTGATTATTGCTGTTTTGCTTAGACCTGAAGACTTTTCTTCCTTGTAAATCAAATAAAACTATCTCTACAGCATCATTGGATGTTGTTTGAAAGCTAACGTTTATTAATCCATTAGACGGATTTGGATAAACAGAAAGATTTGACAATTCAAAAGAATTTGTGCTTAATGATGTTGCCTCTAAATTTATTTCTTGGTTTGCTAACCAACCATTTAATGAGTTAGTTATATCAACTTTAAATTGATCATTAAAAAGTGATGTTTGAGTATTTGAATAAGCAACATTCCCTGCGTCTATATCTGCTTGTGTAAATGTTCCTCCAGTAGATAAAGCAACTCCATTTTTTATAATCTCTCCTTTTGTTGGAGCTACAACAATCGTATACGTTTGTTGTTCTGCAGTTTCTGAGTCTGATGATGCAGTCATATCAGAGGCTGTAAAAACCGTAGTTCCGTTTGCTGTTATAGAAATAGTGCTAGAAGAAAAAGTTGGCACAGATGTATTTGCCTCTGCTGTACAAACTGTAATAGTTGCACCATCTAAGCTTCCTGAGGTAAAAGTTCCTCCATTTTGGAACGTATTGTCATTTGCTACCAACAACCAAGTTCCTAAAGAACTTTTTCCTGCAGAACTTGCTAAGCTTTGTGCGGGTTTAATGGTCCCTGTAATTGCTGGGTCTGCTGTTCCGCAAACCAAGTCTTCTCCATTATCGTCAAATATAGCACCTGTAACATTAGCTACTTGGTCACAAACGTTTTCTAATAAAACTGTAGTGTTTGCGCCTAAAACTTCTGGCTCTTGAATCAGAACTTCTAATTCCCCAACTGCAACATGTGAAATGTCTACATCTACCTTTAGTCTGCTAATTGTTAAATCGTCTGTAATCTCAATTGGTAAAAAGGCTGTCACGTTGCTTCCTCCCCCTAAACGATCATCATCAAAGTTTGTAGCAGTGTAGGTATTAGAACAGTCTTCTGTATTTGCTGTTTGAAAACTATATACAATAGGGGAAGTTGCCAATCCGCATTGGTTAGTTGGGTTTACCCTCCAGTAATAAATACTGTTTTCTACTAAACCTGATACTGTAAACTTTAACTCTGTTTGTGTTGAAGTTGAAAGAATATTTGTAAAAGAAGGATTATCTGAAAGCTCAACAGTATATGACTCTGCATTTATATTGTCTTCCCATTCTAATTCTATTGCAGGAAATAAAACGCCTGTTTCAGCATTTGTTGGTGAGGATAGAGACATTGGGTTCTCTGTAAAATCTGGATGTACAACTCTTAGTTCTACTTTTTTAATTTGAGTTTCATCTCCGTTTGTTGCAGTAACTCTCAGGTCATATATTCCAGCGTCAACGTTTTCAAGATTTCCAACAGTCATAATCACCTCCCCGTCTGCACTTATTGATGAGGGTGAAAATGACGCTGTTGCACCTTCTGGTAAATCATCAACTGAAATTGTTGTTGTTGTCTCAATTTGTTGTGTATAATCAAATTTAAACTCTGCATCTTCTGTAGAACACTGAATAATAGAAGGAGTTGTACTTGTTAAGTTTATATCAGACAAAGAACCTGTTACAATTAGAGAAAAATTTTGCAAATCGTTTACGAGTGTTCCTTTGTGAGAAATTGTAATGGTATATTCACCTGATGCATCTGCTATATCTATTCTTTCAAAAGGATCCACTAAATTATCACCTAATTCATTTGTGTTTACAGAGGTTAATTTCCAAGGTAAAAATTCTGTTGTTTCATCATCAATTACTTGAGAAACTCTGATGTCTAGATCATTTACTAAAGCAGGTGTAGGATCATTCGCAATCCCGCTTGCTATCTCTCCAGCTAAGTCTGTCCATGATATAGATAATTTTAACGGGTTTTCTCCATCAGACTTAACATTCATAATAAACGTGTCTTCGTTTTCTAATGTTAATTCTTTTACAACACTTGCAAAACCAATTTTATTTAGTGTTTCTGCTGCAAATTTTGTGTTTAAAAGACCCCATCCCGTTGTTGCATCTGGACCAATAAGAGATTGAGTTGGTGAATTTGAATTATCTGGAGTTATATCATCTGCCGTATGAAGAGCTAATCCTTTTAGAGTAGCTGCTTTCATAAACGAACCGTATATGTTATTATGGTGTTGTTGTAATAATAATAGCGAACCCATTACATTAGGGCCAGACATAGAAGTTCCTGAGTAATTACCATAAGAAGCATCGTTTCCTACAGGTGAGATAAGCCCAGTTCCGTTTCCTATAATATCTGGTTTTACTCTTAAATCGTCAGTAGGTCCTTCTGAGCTACCGTTATTTCTATTCATAGAAACCAAGTTTCCATCTTCGTCTATTACTGCGTCTTGACCATTGGCAACTGTTAAATTGTTTTTGGCTGGTGACATTCCACTTAATTTATCAAATAAATTATTACCCTCTAGTGGGTCTCCATTAGATGATCCATCACCTCCATCGTTACCAGCAGACACCACTTGTAAGTAAAAAGGAGCGTTATACATAATGTCATCAAAGTCTCTTGCATCATACAAATAAGCTCCAATGTCTGCATCTGCTAAGGCAGATAAATCATAACCATATGAGTGGTTTGATAATAACATTCCTTCTGCTGCGGCTGCAGATGCTTCTGGAACATCTTGATTCCATCTAAATGATACTCCATTTGCTTGGGGTGCCATCCCTTTTGCCTCAGGGTTTACTCCTGATGCTAGAATAGTACCCGTAACGTGTGTTCCATGATCACTATATTGAGATTCATCGTCTCCAAAAATAACCCTATCATCTCCTCCTGGACCATCAAATTCTTGATGCTCTAAATACACTCTTCCTCCATCCCAAATATGGGCTGTCATTCCTTGCCCATCTAAATCTAAACCAAGGCTTCCTTCAGAATTAAGGTGATTTACTCTAGTTGATATTGCCGCATTTTGGTTTAATGTTTTATAATAAACTGGCTGATTGTCTTTAGTTAAAGACATTAGTTCATGAAAAGAGCCGTTTTCAGTAAATGTGATAGGCCAGCCTTTAATTTGAGCCATTTGTAAAGCCTTTTCTTTTGCTTCAGTAACTCTAATTTTAGAGGATTCTTCTATACTTCTTAGGTTGGCTAGGTTGGTTTCTTGTTGAATTTTCTCTATTTGTTTTTTTGTTTGAGAAAAAGTTAGGGTAGTTGTAAAAACTAACAAAAAAGTTAACAAACTATTCGAGTAGATTTTTGCCATTTGTAAATGTTTAATGTTTTGGAGCGCTAATATAAAGATTTACATCCTATTATGTAAATTTTTAACACCTCTTAACTACCTTTTTAAATCCATTAATATGGCAAAAGCTTTGTTGATGTCTTTTTCTTTAACCACTAGTGTCATTTCGTTTGTTGTAGATATTACTTCTTGCAAAGGTATATTTGCCCACGCAAGTTGTTTTAAAATGAAATAATATACCCCAGGTTGTTCTAGGTTTTCTTTTGGTAATTTAATTGTAATTGAGGCTAAATTCTTAATGTTGTGAATTAACTTTTCTTTAATAAAAAACTTTTTTACATACGGCAACATTGCTTCACCTACAACAACATTTGTTTCGAAAATACCTTGTGAAACAGTAATAAATGATTCGCTATTATTGGCAGCTTCATTTAAAATTCTTGCAATCTCTTTAAAGAGTGTATTGGTATTCTTAAAGGTAAAATCACTAAGGTCTGAACGCACAATAAAATCACCTAAAGAGAGGGTGAATTTTCTGATATTTTTTCTTATTCTTAACTCGTTTGCTGGAGATAGTCTATTAATAGCCATCATAACGGCGCCAACCTTTACTTGTTTGTTTAATAAGGTTGAAACCTCAGGAAGAATAACTCTAGCTAAAGAAGAAACATTTATAAGTTTTTCGTTAAGTGCTTCCTCTAGAAAAGGGGTTTTTCTAATTGTGCTTTCAACTGCTTCTTGAATTGTTTTCACTGTAATTTTATTTTTTACGCACTTTTTTAGAGCGTTAATCTATCTGTTTTGTTAGCTCTTCAAAAACTCTTTTTACATCTTTTCCTTTATAAAGAACAGAATAAACTGCATCTATTATTGGAGTTACCGCTCCATTCTCTTCTTTTATTTTTTTTGCGCTTTTGGTTGCATAATACCCCTCTGCCACCATACTCATCTCTAACATTGCAGATTTAACTGTGTAGCCTTTACCAATCATATTGCCAAACATTCTATTTCTACTAAAGGTAGAATACCCTGTTACTAATAGATCACCTAAATATGCTGAATTATTTATATTTCTTTTCATTTTATGAACTTTTTTTATGAAACGTTTCATCTCGCGTATCGAGTTGCTCATAAGCACAGACTGAAAATTGTCACCATAGCCTAAACCGTGTGATATCCCTGCTGCTATAGAGAAAATGTTTTTTAACATTGCAGCATACTCTGTTCCTATAATGTCATCCGATATTTTAACACGTATGTATCTGCTTTTTAAACATTCTCCAACCTTCTTTGCTTGGTCTTGATCTTGGCACGCAATTGTTAGATAAGAAAGTCTTTCCATGGCAACTTCTTCTGCATGGCATGGGCCTGTTATTACCCCAATATTATTGTATGGAGTATTATAATTTTTAAAAAAGTGTTCTCCAACAATTAAACCTGACTCAGGCACAATGCCTTTAATGGCTGAGAAAACTACTTTATCAGTTAAAGGGGTGGTTAATTTTCTTAGCTCTGATGATAAAAATGCTGAAGGGATAGCAAACACTAAAATATCGTAATTCTCTACTGTTTTATTTATGTTGTTTGATAAAATTAACTGATTAGGGTGAAGTTCTGCTGAACTTAGATAATTTGGATTGTGTTTATTAAGTTTTATATGTTCTACAACATATGTACTTCTCATATACCAGCCAACAGTCTCTAGATTTTCACACAACATTTTCACGATAGCAGTTGCCCAGCTACCCCCACCTAAAACCGCGACTTTTGGTTGATTATCCATTCTAAGTTTTTAAATATTTTTTCAAAAGTAATAATTCTTGTATCTAATATCTATTACTAGGTTGATTTATTATATTTGTTTTAATCAATACTACTATAATGACTGTACAAATAATCAATAAATCTAAACATCAAATACCTTCTTATGAAACGCTTCTTTCTGCTGGAATGGATATACGTGCTAATATCAGTGAGTCTATAACATTAAAACCTTTAGATAGAGTAATTGTAAAAACAGGGTTGTTTATTGCGTTACCTGCTGGTTTGGAAGCTCAAGTAAGGCCAAGAAGTGGTTTAGCTGCTAAAAAAGGGGTTACTGTATTAAACAGCCCAGGAACTGTAGACGCAGATTACAGAGGAGAAATAGGGGTGATATTGGTTAATTTGTCTAATGAAGACTTTTTAATAAAAGATGGGGAACGAATAGCTCAATTGATAATCGCTAAACATGAACAAATTACTTGGGAAGAAGTTTCTGTTTTAGATAAAACAAAAAGAGGTAAAGGTGGATTTGGAAGTACTGGTGTATAAAAAAACCACTGTTAATACAGTGGCCTTTTATTGGAATTCTATATTACTGATTATCTATAGCTTCTTTAATTTTCAGTTCTAATTCTTCTGATAAATCTGGATTATCTTTTATTAATGATTTAACAGCGTCTCTTCCTTGTCCTAATTTAGTTTCTCCATAGCTAAACCAAGACCCACTCTTTTTTACGATTCCAAGCTCTACACCAATATCTAAAACTTCTCCAACTTTAGAGATACCCTCACCGTACATAATATCAAATTCTGCTATTTGAAATGGTGGAGCAACTTTGTTTTTAACAACTTTTACTTTTGTTTGGTTCCCTATTACCCTGTCTCCATCTTTTATTTGTGTTCTTCTTCTTATATCTAGCCTTACAGAGGCGTAAAACTTTAATGCATTACCTCCCGTGGTTGTTTCAGGGTTACCAAACATAACTCCTATTTTTTCACGTAGTTGATTTATAAAAATTACAGTACATTTTGTTTTACTTATTGTTCCTGTTAGCTTACGAAGAGCTTGAGACATTAAACGAGCATGAAGACCCATTTTTGAATCACCCATTTCTCCTTCAATTTCTGATTTAGGTGTTAAGGCGGCTACAGAATCTATCACAACAATATCGATTGCTCCTGATCGAATTAAATTGTCTGCTATTTCTAAAGCTTGTTCTCCGTGATCTGGTTGAGAAATAATTAAATTATCAATATCTACGCCTAAGTTTGAAGCATAAAAACGGTCAAAGGCGTGCTCTGCATCAATAAAAGCAGCTATGCCGCCTGCTTTTTGTGCTTCTGCTATTGCGTGAAGTGTTAGTGTTGTTTTACCTGAAGATTCTGGACCATATATTTCTACAACCCTTCCTCTGGGGTAACCACCAACTCCTAAAGCTAAATCTAGACCTAAAGAACCTGAAGAAATTGCTTCTACTTCCTCTACAACAGAGTCGCCCATTTTCATAACAGACCCTTTACCATAAGTTTTATCTAATTTGTCTAATGTTAATTGAAGCGCTTTTAATTTTGCTTGTTTTTCTTTATCTTTTGACATAAATCTAGTTTGTTTTTCCTGTTTGTATTTCTGTATCACAAGATACAAAATTAGAATAGTTTTTTTTATTAGAAAAAGATTATTTTTGATACGTTTTTTTATTTTAATGAGTACTCACAGACACTTTAAATTTCATAAACCTTACGGAACTATTTCTCAGTTTATAAATCCTAATAAAAGGAAAAAGAAACTGCTAGGAGAGCATTACAATTTTCCTGAAAAAACAATGGCTATAGGAAGATTAGATGTTAATTCAGAAGGGTTGCTTCTTTTGACTACAGACGGAAAAATGAGCGAATTTATAAGAAGTAAAAAAATAGAGAAAGAGTATTATGTACAAGTAGATGGTAATATTACAGAAGAAGCGGTTAAGAGATTAAGACAAGGTGTTGAAATAGGTTTTGATAAACAAAAGTATATAACCAAACATTGTAATTGTTCAAGTATAAATAAACCTAATTTTAAAAATAGAACACAGAAAATTAGAGATGATAGGCATGGACCAACTAGTTGGATTTCTATAACTATAAGAGAAGGTAAGTTTAGACAAGTTAGAAAAATGACCGCAGCGGTGGGTTTTCCTACCTTAAGATTAATAAGGGTTAGAATTGGAAAAGTTTTACTAGAAGGAATTAATTTAGGAGAGGTAAAAGAGGTAAAAAGTTTTACTTAACATTTTAACATTTTAATATGAGGAATATCATCTTCTAAATATTGTTCTCCTTTTTGAACGAAGCCTAAGTTATTGTAAAAATTTATAAGATAGGCTTGAGCAGAAATTAAAATTTCTTTTTCTTTGAATTTTTTTTCTATAAACTCTATTGAGTTTTTAACTAGATGATCTCCATATTTAAATCTTCTATATTCTTTTTTCACTATAATTCTTCCAATGCTTGACTTTAAAAAATAATCTCCTGGTTTAAAAACCCTCGCATAAGCTATTAATTTTGAATCTTTATACCCTAACACATGATATGCTAATTGATCTTTTCCGTCTAAATCTAAATAAACGCAATCTTGTTCTACTACAAAAACCTCAGATCTTAATTGTAAGACGGCATACAAATCTTGAGTAGATAATTGATTAAAATCTTTTATTTTGAAGATTAACTCAGACATCCTATAATTTTATCAACTCTTTTCTGGTGTCTTCCTCCCTCAAATTCTGTGTCTAAAAAAATTTCTACCATTTTAATTGCTTGAGGAATAGAAGTAAATCTGGCTGGTATACATAAAATGTTTGCGTTATTGTGTTGTCTTATTAATTCTACTATTTCTTTCGTCCAACATAAACCAGCTCTTACCTCTTTATATTTGTTTGCTGTCATAGCAACACCGTTAGCACTTCCACATATTAATATTCCTAGAGAAGATTTTTTTGAAACAATATCTTTTGCTACAGGATGAACAAAATCGGGATAATCTACACTATTATTTGTGTCTGTACCATGATTGTTTACTGATATATTTTTACTTTTTAAAAAATCTACAATAGCAAATTTATAATCTGTGCCAGCGTGATCGTTCCCTATAGATATATTCATAAACTATTTATTTATATAATATTTATAATAAACAAAAATACAAATAGATAAGGTTATCAACAGTTGTAGAATTAGTATTTTAAAAAAATATTATTAACTTTTTGTTTATCAATTAATTAATACTTTTACCTTAATTGTTAAGAACTAACAACAATCTTTTAAAAAAAAATTTTTATTATTCATTTAATTTTTTGTGTAAACTATTAATTAAAATAATCAAAATAACTTTTCATTTTTTAATATGTATTTATAAACATTTTTAATGGGTAAAAAGAAGAGTTATTAACTATTAATTAATTAAAAATTATTGTTTATATTATAATACATATATGTTAATAAATATAAAAATTAATTGATTTAAAAGATATTAACTATCTAATAAGATGTGAAAGGTTTTTAATAAGTAACAAAAGCAAATTATATAGTTCTTTTATATATTAACTATTCACAATACATAATATTAATTATATAAAAAAATTTAAATAATTAAAACAAATAATAATAATATAGATTGTTAATAAAAGTCTTACTATGGAATTAAAAATTGAATAGCGTTAGGTATAATAGATATATTAAAATTATTAATTCCTATTATTTCTCCATCTGCTTCTATAAAAGAGCTACTATTACTTATATTTTTTACAATTATTTGTTTTGTTTTGTAATTAATCACTTTTTTATGATTTACTATTTTTCCATTATATAGATTTGGTATATTAAAGAGTAATTCAAAGAATGAAAAATTTTTTACTACAGTTATATCTAGTAAACCATCTAATGGATTTGGATCTTTTGTTATCTGTAAACCTCCTCCAGAATACTTACACAAACCTACAAGTATCATTAAACATTTATTACTTAAAGAAAGATTGTTTATTTTAATTTCATATTCTTTATTTTTATAAAAAAATAATCCATATAAACCACTTATTAAAAAAGCAATTGAACCAATTTTTTTAAGAGAAGTTAGTTTATTAACTATATATCCATCATAACCAATCCCTGCTAGATTGTTAAAATATTCTATTTTATTATCTATCATATTTATACAACCAATATCTTGGTATATTGTCTTATTATTAATAATAATATTGATTGATTTTTTTATAGAAAGCGGAATACCATATGTTTTTATCCAATCATTACCAGTTCCTAATGGAATTACCCCAAGTTTTATTTTAGATGTTTTTATATATCTTTGCTTCATTATTCCGTTTACAACATGATGTAAAGTGCCATCACCTCCAACAGAAATAATATTCCTATAACCTTGTTTAATAGCTTTATCAACAAGAATTACTTCGTGTTTTCTGTATTCTGTGAAAGAATAAGAAAAATTAATATTTTTTAATTTTAGAAAATAAGTAATAGTTTCCCATGATTTTTTAAAATTAGTATTACCAGAAGAAGGATTAACAATAATAAAAAATGAATTTAACATAGATAACAATATAAAAGGAATATGTAAGAATGAATGATAATTGTTTAATTGTCTTACTTACATATATAATTTTGTATTTTTCTAAAAATATATAAAGATTGAAGATTTATGAGTAGAAAGAAAAAAATTTACAAAAAAAAAGGTAAAATAATAAAAGATTTAACTAAAAACATATTTAAAATACTTAACACAGATTCTAGTAAACATTATAATTACAAACAAATATCTGCCAAACTTGGTGTTTCTGATACTGATGGTAAAACACAAATCCTTCAAAAACTTGTAGAACTAACAGGATCTAAAAAAATTAAAGAAATAGATAGAGGAAAGTTTCAAATAAATAATGATAGAAAATATCACATAGGAACTTTAGATATTACATCAAACGGTAACGGTTATTTTATATCAGATGATTTTGAAAAAGATATATTTATTCCTTCTAATAATTTAGGAAAAGGATTACAAAATGATACAGTAAAAGCTTACATATACAAAAGAAACAGAAGTAATAAACAAGAAGCAGATATTGTAGAAATTATTGAAAGAGATAAAACATCTTTTGTAGGTGTTTTACAATTAAGTAAAAACTTTGGTTTTGTTATCTGTGATAACAATAAAATGTATACCGATATTTTTGTCCCTAGATCAAAAATAAATAATGCTGATCATGGTGATAAAGTACAAGTAACAATTACAGACTGGCCGGAAAACTCAAAAAACCCATTTGGTAAAATCACACAAGTATTAGGTAAACCAGGGGACCATAATACAGAAATACATTCAATTTTATTAGAATATGGTTTACCCTACGAGTTTGAAAAAGAAGTAGAAGAAGAGGCTAATAAATTATCTTTAAATATCACTAAAGAAGAGATATTAAAAAGAAGAGATATGCGTCAAGATTTAACATTTACAATTGATCCAAAAGATGCCAAAGATTTTGATGATGCTTTATCTTTTAAAAAATTAGATAATGGAAATTTTGAAATAGGAATTCATATTGCTGATGTGTCTCATTATGTTCAACCAGACACAATATTAGACACAGAAGCTTTCAGTAGAGCAACTTCTGTTTATTTAGTAGATAGAGTTGTTCCTATGTTACCAGAAATTTTATCTAATGGTGCTTGTTCCTTACGTCCAAATGAGGAAAAATTAACCTTTTCTGCTGTATTTGAGATAAATAATAAAGCTAAAATTATTAATAAATGGTTTGGTAGAACAGTTACTTACTCTGATAAAAGATTTGCATATGAAGAAGCTCAAGCGATCATAGAAACTAAAAAAAATCACGTGCCTTCTAATGTTTCAATTACAGGAGAAGCATATGATGTTAAAGAAGAAATATCTGATGCTATTTTAAAATTAAATGAATTATCTAAAATATTAAGAGAGAACAGAATGAAAAATGGAGCCATATCTTTTGATAGGGTAGAAGTAAAATTTAATTTAGATAAGGATGCAAATCCTGTTGGAGTTTATTTTAAAGAAGCTAAAGACGCTAATAAATTAATAGAAGAATTTATGTTATTAGCTAATAGAAAGGTCGCAGAATTTATAGGAAAAAAGAACAATCAACCAAGTAATAAAACTTTTATATATAGAGTTCACGATGAACCAGATATTGAAAAGCTAGCAACTTTACAAAATATTGTTTACAATTTTGGTTATAAAATGGATACACAAACCAGAGAAAGTACTACACAAAGTCTAAATAAACTATTAAAAGATGTTCATGGTAAAGCTGAAGCAAACATGATTGAAACTCTAGCAATAAGGTCTATGAGTAAAGCTGTCTATACCACCCAAAATATTGGTCATTACGGATTAGCTTTTAATTACTACTCTCATTTTACATCACCCATTCGTAGATATCCAGATGTAATGACTCATAGATTATTACAACATTATTTAGATGGAAAAAATTCTCCAAAACAAGATGATTACGAAGTAAGATGCAAACATACTTCAAAGCAAGAAGAACTAGCGTCAAAAGCAGAAAGACAATCTATTAAATATATGCAAGTTAAATACATGCAAGATCATTTAGATGAAGAGTTTACTGGAGTAATATCAGGTGTTACAGAATGGGGTATTTATGTTGAAATAACCTCTAACAAATGTGAAGGAATGGTAAGAATTAGAGACATAAAGAATGATTATTACATTTTTGATGAGAAACAGCATGCTATAGTAGGTCAAACAACTAAACATATTTATCAACTAGGAGATGAGGTAATTATTAAAGTAAAAAACACAGATTTAGAAAGAAAACATTTAGATTTTACACTTATAGAACAATAGATAATTGAAAAAGAAGTTTATTTAATAAAGATTTGATAATTAAAAAAAATGAAAAATTACACCCTATTACTTATTATATTAATCAATACATCATTATTTTCTCAATCTACTAAAACAACATCTCTTGGTGATTTTTATAAAATAAAAATATTTAATGGTATTAAATTAGAATTAATAAAAGACAAAGAAAATAAATTAGAAATACTAGAGGATAAAACAGATAAGGTTAGATTTAAAAACAGTAATGGTATTCTAAAAGTAAGTTTAAAGTTTCCAGATAATTTATCTGTGAATGAGATAAAAGTTAAGTTATATTACAAACAAGATATCCAAGTAATAGATGGGAACGAAGGATCAACAATTACCGGTAACAACATCAATCAAACATATTTAGAAGTTAAAGCACAAGAAGGTGCAACCATCCAATTAGATATAAGCACCAAACACCTAAAGGTTAAATCAATAACAGGTGGTATCATTCAACTTACCGGAAAAACAAAGAACCAAGAATTAGAAGTAGATCTGTATGGTGTTTATCATGGATATGGTTTAGAAACAACAGATAATACAACAGTAAAGTCTGGAATTGGGTCTAAAGCGGAGTTAAAAACTGGAGAAACTCTAAACGCTAAAGTAAGTTTTGGTGGGTCTATTTTATATAAAGGAACTCCAGAAGTAAAACAAACAAAAAAAGTAGCAGGCGGAATTATAAAGCAAATGAATTAATTCATTGAAACGTTTTTGTATCTTTGTTAAATAAAATAACAATTAAACAATGACTTTCAATATATTTCTTTTAGGTATGCCAAGCGTAGGTTCTTGGGTAATAATAGCTTTAGCTCTTTTATTATTTTTTGGTGGAAAAAAAATACCAGAACTTATGAAGGGTTTAGGTGGTGGTATCAAAGAGTTTAAAAAAGCTTCAAAAGACGACAAAAAGGAAGATGAAAAAATAGAAGAAAAGAAATAACTTTATTAAAAACCTAAGAGAAAAACTTAGGTTTTTATAATTTTACAGCAGTTCCTGAAGCTGTTACCATTAACATACCTCCGTTTTTACCAACTGTTT
>ENA-UOXV01000224-UOXV01000224.1-marine-metagenome-genome-assembly--contig:-NODE-224-length-76956-cov-177.172065_pt1 | contig 76956 bp, 68 predicted proteins | sample MGYA00238165_ERZ766961 | MGnify/ENA primary metagenome ERZ766961 (study PRJEB28924, sample SAMN03173240) | marine metagenome | biome: Marine; feature: Water; material: Subsurface seawater | place: North...
CAATTATTGCGCCCATTTGCAAAGAAGCTCCAACCAAAACAGCTGTTTTTAATTTGATCATATTAATGTAACTGTCAAACGTCACATTTGGATCTTTTTCGAAATCCATATCAAATTGTTGACCTTCACAAACTTGAAGAGCCGTAGTGTTTAAAACATTATTTAATTTCTTAAAAATATTTGGGCTATAGTCTTCTAACAATTTATAAGAGTAAATTAGTAATGCATCGCCAGAAAGTATTGATTGATTTGTATCCCACTTTAAATGGACAGTTTCGTTACCTCTTCTAAGAGCTGCTGAGTCCATAATGTCATCATGCATTAAAGTAAAATTATGGAAACATTCAACTGACAAAGCAGCGTTTAAGGATAATATGGGATCTTTTCCAAAAGTACTTGTTGACATTAAAACCAAATAAGGTCTTATTCTTTTGCCTCCAATATCTAATATATATTTGATTGGATCATATAAAGATTTTGGGGTTTTTGAAAAAGACAAATCTTTTAGACTGTTATTAATTAACTCGGCATAAAATTTGATATTATTCAAAATATTATTTTGATTCAAAAATACATCTTTTACAATTCCTATTATTAATTAAACATAAAACTTTGGAAACTATTTGCGTTTTTAAAGTTTCCTGCTTATATTTGCACTCCAAAAAAATAATACTTGAAAGATTTAATATTAGAAAAAACAAGAGAACTTTTTCTCACCATAGGATTTAAAAGCATTACTATGGATAACATTGCTAATTCAATGGGAGTTTCTAAAAAAACAATTTATAATTTTTTTGAAAATAAAACTGAGCTTGTTAAAGAGGTGTCTAATTACATGTTTGTAAGCATTACTGGAGGGATTACTGAAATAAAAAAAACATCAGATGATCCAATAAGTGAGCTTTATGACATTAATTTATTTTTAATTAAATATCTCAAAAGAGAAAGTGTATCACCTCTATACCAACTTGAAAAATATTACCCAAAAATTCATAAAAATTTAAACAATAAGCAATTTGAGTTTATTACAAAGTCAACTAAAGAAAGTTTAGACAACGGAATCAAATTAGGTTTGTTTAGAAAAGACATTAAAATTGATTTTATTTCCAGACTTTATTTTAAGGGTATGATGGGTATAAGAGATTTGGATACCTTTCCAACTAAACTTTACGATCCAGTTAGCTTAAAAACAGATTTTATTGAATACCACTTAAGAGCTATTGTGACTGATGAGGGATTAAAAAAACTAAACCACTTTATAAATAAGTAATGAAAAAAACAGTTGTATTTATATGTCTTCTTCTTCTAAGCACTGACATTAAAAGTCAAGATTCGTTTTCTTTAGAAGATGCAATTAATTATGCTTTACAAAACAACAGGCTCTCAAAAAATGCAACTAGTGACCTTGAAATTGCTAATGCAAAAAAATGGGAAACTATAGCAACTGGACTTCCTCAAATAAGTGCTTTTTTTGATTACTCAAATAATATTAAACAGCCTATCTCATTAGTACCTGCTGAATTTTTTGGAGGAAATCCAGGGGAGTTTGCAGAGCTGTCCTTTGGTACAAAACAAACATTAGATGGCTCACTCACTCTTAGACAATTACTTTTTGATGGATCATATATGATAGGTTTAGCCTCAATTGAACTTTTTATGGATATTGCTAAAAAGGCAAAAATTAAAACTGACATTGAAGTAAAAAAAGCTACAATCTCTGCATATGGTAATGCGCTTGTTAGTCAAGAAAGAGTTGAGATATTAAAAAGAAATCTTGAAAATGTAAAAAATAATCTAGAGGAAATAAATAAAATTTATGATAGTGGATTTACTGAACTTGAAAATGTTGAACAGCTTACTATCTCATACTCTTCTTTAAAGAATTCACTCGATTATTCAATTAAGCTAAACAAGACCTCTTTAAATCTATTAAAGTTAATTATCGGATTTGATATTGATAAAGAAATTATTTTAGAGGATAATCTCATGGGTTTGATCTTAAAAAACACAGACTTAACTATGCCTATTGAAGATTTTGATATAGAAAAAAATATCGATTATCAGCTGGCTTTCAATAACAAAGAATCTCAGAAAACTCTATTTAATTTAGAAAAATCAAAAGCTCTTCCTACTCTATCTGCGTTTATTAAAGGAGGTTATGATGGCAATAGTGATTCTTTTGAGTTTTTTAAATCAAGTCAAAAATGGTATGGATATTCCTTTGCAGGAGTCACAATGTCTGTTCCTGTTTTTAGTTCGTTAAGGAGATCTGCAAAAACACAACAAGCAAAATTAGAATATGAAAAATCAAAAGTTGATTTATTGGAATCTAAAAAGACTATTTTAATTGAACTTGATAATGCTAACAGTGAATACCAGTTTGCTCTAAACTCTTATAATAATTCGGTTGAGAGTCTTAAACTAGCAGAAAAAATTGAAAAGAAAAATCAGATTAAATTTTTAGAGGGATTAATTTCTGGTTTAGATTTAAGACAAGCTCAACTTCAGCTTTACTCTATCCAAAATCAATTGCTTCAATCTATGGTAGAAGTAATTACTAAAAAAATCAATCTAGAAATAATTTTAACTCAGAATTAATTTTAAAATGAAAAACATATTTATACTCTTTCTTATCGTTTCACTAATATCATGTGAAGATAACTCCACGCTAAAAAGCATATTAGAATCAAATGATGTTGAACAAATAAAGCTCAAAAGAAAACAAATTGCAGCAGCTCAACAAGATTTTTCCAGCAAGCTTCAAATTATTGATAATAAATTGGAGGAACTAAATACAAATCCACAATTACCAATAGTTGAAGCATATAAGGTTAACCCTATTGCATTTGATCATTACATACAGGTTCAAGGAAGCGTTAACTCTGACGAGTTAATCAATATTTATCCAGAATTTTCGGGTATTGTTAAAAATATATACGTAAAAAGTGGTGAAATAGTAAAAAAAGGTCAGCCCTTAATAAAAATTGATGATGGCGGGCTAAAAGAACAATTATTTCAACTTGAAATTGGATTTGAATTAACTAAAACAACATTTGAAAGACAGCAAAGATTATGGGATCAAAATATAGGAAGCGAAATTAAATTCTTGGAAACTAAATCAATGTATGAAGCTCAAAAACAAGGTATAAATCAACTAAAAAAACAAATCAAAAAAACACTAATTGAAGCGCCTTTTAGCGGAACAATTGATAATGTTGTAGTGAAAAAAGGCGAAGTAGTTTATCCGGGAAGATCTAATTTGATGATGCTTTTAAATCTAGATAATTTATATATCGAATCCAATGTTCCTGAAAAATATATAGCTTCTATTAGATCTGGCAATAAAGCTATTGTTCACTTCCCTCTACTTGACAAGACTATTTCAACAACAATTCGACAATCGGGCAGTTATATAAATCCAATAAACAGAACATTCAAAATTGAAATGGATATAGCTAAAAACAATTTGAATATTAAACCTAATTTAAACTCCAAAGTAAGAATAAACGATTATTCTAATTCATCTGCTTTGATGGTAAATCAAAACTTTATTAGTATTGATAGTGACAACAAAGAATATGTATATAAAATTTCTACAAGTAATAACAAAAATTATGTTTCAAAAACAATTGTAAAAACTGGAAAAAATGACGGAGCAAACGTAGAAGTTATTTCGGGATTAATTTCTGGAGATATGATAGTTTCTGAGGGCATTAGAAAATTAGTAGATAAAGCAAGAGTTAAAATAATCAATTAAAAAATTACTGAATTGAAGAATAAAGAAAAAGATTTTGCACCATCATCCTGGGCAATAAATAACAGCACTACAATGTATGTTATCATGGCGTTAGTTCTTTTTTTAGGTATTGATTTTTATTTTAATATGCCTAGAGAAGAATATCCTGAAATTAAAGAAAATATAGTATTTGTCAGCTCTATTTATCCTGGCAATACAGCTGAAGATATTGAAAAGTTGATAACTGAGCCCCTTGAAGATAAGCTTAAATCTGTCAATAATATTATTGAAATAAAATCTTCCTCTAAAGAAAATTTATCCTTAATAATAATCGAGTTTGATGACGGAATTGGATACACTGAAGCTAAACTTAAAGTAAAAGATGAAGTTGAATCTGCAGTAGCCAGTGAAGATTGGCCTATGTTTAACAATGTAAAAGTTGACCCTAATGTTTTCAACATGACTTTTACAGAAGAAATGCCAATTGTGAATATTAATATTTCAGGAGATTATTCTACTGAAAAGCTTAAAGAATATTCTGAAATTTTACAAGATGAAATTGAAAGTTTAAATGAAATTAAGAAAGTTGATATTTCTGGTGCTCTTGAGAAGGAAGTTGAAATTGCAGTCGACATTTATAAAATGATGGCTTCTAAAATTTCGTTTTATGATGTTATGAATTCTATTCAAGCTGGAAATATTTCCGTTTCTGCTGGAAATATAAAGGCCAATGATCAAAGAAAGACAATTCGAATAATTGGAGAAATAGGCTCTCCCTCTGACCTTGAAAATTTTGTCGTTAAATCATCATACAATAACTCAGTTTTACTGAAAGATATAGCCGAAATAAAATTTAAAGAGAAAGAAGTGACAACTTATGCGCGTGAAAAAGGCAAACCCGTTGTAATGTTAGTGGTCAAAAAAAGATCAGGTGAAAATACCTTGCGGGCAGTTGAAAAAATACGTTCTATTGTAGAGAAAAATATCGAAAATATTTTTCCAAAAAACCTAACTGTTTCAATAGCAAACGACCAATCTGAGTTAACTGAAAACCAAGTGACAGATTTAGTTAATAGTATAATATTTGGGGTTGTTATTGTTGTGTTAGTATTACTATTTTTCTTAGGTTTTAAAAATGCACTTTTTGTTGGTATAGCTATTCCAATGTCAATGTTTATGTCAATTGCAATTCTTGGTGCCATGGGTAATACATTAAACACTATGATTCTATTTGGTCTTATTCTTGGGCTTGGATTGTTAGTTGATAATGCTGTTGTTGTTGTTGAAAACGTTTACAGATTAATGGAAAAAGAAGGCATGAACAGAATAGAAGCCACAAAAAAAGGTATCTCTGAAATTGCTTTCCCAATAATAATTTCTACTGCAACTACAGTTGCTGCTTTTATTCCACTTGGATTATGGCCTGGAAGAATTGGTAAGTTTATGGTTTTTTTCCCAATTACTCTATCAGTCGTGCTGTGTTCCTCACTGCTTGTAGCTATCTTTTTTAATTCGGTATTAGTTTCAAGGTTTATGAAAATTGAAGACACCAACATGCCTGTTAAAAGAATTATTAGACTTACGGCAACACTCGGAATTTTTGGAATTTTATTTTTAATATTAGGCTTCACTATTGATAATTTAGAGTCTAGTAGAGTTTATAGGTTTTTGGGATCTCTTACTATATTTGTTTCAATAAATTTTTGGATTTACAGGTTATTTCTTAGAAAACTAGCTAATAGTTTTCAATCAAAATTTCTGCCTATTCTTGATGCTAATTATGAAAAGTTACTTAAAATAATTTTAGTTGGAAAAAGGCCGTATTTAATTATACTTTCAACGTTTTTAAGTTTAATATTAGCTTTTATCAGTTTTGGGAAATCTGTTAGCAGTCAAAGAACTAGCATAGAATTTTTTCCAGATGAAGATCCAAGACAAATAATAGTTTATGTTGAATATCCCGAAGGTACGGATATCTCTAAAACTAATAGAATAGCCAAATTGATTGAAGCAGATATAAATTCTATAATATACTCAGATAAATATTATGATGACACAGGCTATAATTTCATGGTCCAAAATAATATTTCACAAATTGGAGAAGGAACAGAAAATCCTGATAAAGAGCTAGGGGGATTGCAAGAGCTTCCTAATAGAGCTAAAATAACTACCTCTTTTAGGGATTTTAAATATCGACAAGGATTAAGTTCAAGAGAAGTTAGAAAAGAGATACAGCAAGTATTAAAAAACAAATATCCTGGATTGTCCATAGCAGTTGAAAAAAATCAATCGGGTCCACCCGTTGGATACCCTATAAATATTGAGATTACAGGAAAAGATTATACTACTTTAATTGAAAAAGCAGAAAAAATTACTGAATATATTAATACAAGAAATATTCCTGGAATTGAAGAGTTGAAAATAGATGTCAATAAATCAAGAGTTACAAATCTGGTGAATATTGATAGAGAAAAGGCTGGTGAATTAGGTCTTAGTGTTGGTCAAATAGGTCAACAGTTAAGAGCAGCTCTATTTGGAACAAAGGCTGGGGTTTATAAAGAAAATGGGGAAGATTATGAAATTAATATAAGGTTCAATAAGGAAAACAGGTATTCTGAAGATTTACTATTTGATCAAAATTTAACTTTTAGAGACCCTAATAATGGAATGATTAAAGAGATTCCTATTTCAAGTGTAACTAGTAACTCTAGAACCACCACTTTTAATGTCATAAAACACAAAGATTTTAAAAGAATTGTTACAATATATTCTGGGTTATCTTCTGGATATGTAGATGCAGGAGCTGTTGTAAATCAGATTGTTTCTGAGATGAAAAATTTTAATGAAGACATCAGCATGGTTGATATTGATTATACTGGTCAAATCGAGGAACAAAATAAAAATCAAGCTTTTTTACTCAAAGCTTTTGCAACCGGTTTATTATTGATTTTCTTATTACTAATTTTTCAATTCAACTCTATAAGTAAACCTACAATCATCATGATAGCTATCATACTAAGTTTAATTGGTGTATTTGGATATCTCGCTATTTCTGGAAATTCTTTTGTAATCTTAATGACTATGATGGGTATAATTGCTCTCTCTGGAATTGTGGTTAATAATGGGGTTGTATTACTTGACTATTCGGAAATTTTATTAAACAGAAAAAAACAAGACAAGTCTAATAAAAGCAAAAAATTAATTGAATTAAAATACGATTCTATTGTTGAATCGTGCAAATCAAGATTAAGACCTGTACTTCTAACAGCAATTACAACTATTGGAGGGTTAGTTCCATTATCAGCTGGATTTAATATAAATTTTTATACTCTTTTTAGTGATTTTGATCCAAATATATATTGGGGAGGTGATAACTTTGTTTTTTGGGGTCCACTGGCAACTACGGTAATATCAGGTTTAGTTGTGGCAACATTCTTAACATTATTTGTTGTTCCTTCTTTGTTTATGATGATTGAAAAATTTAAATTGTGGATTGGTTTAAGATATAGATAATATCTTCTTAAATTTGCATCATATTAATAAAGAATGTACAGAACTCACAATTGTGGCGAGCTAAGGTTAAAAAACTTAGATCAACAGGTAACTCTTTCTGGATGGGTACAAAAATCTAGAAATAAAGGGTTTATGCTTTGGATTGACTTAAGAGATCGATTTGGAGTTTCTCAACTTATTTTTGATGAACAAAGAAGCTCAAAAGATCTTTTTGAAAAAGCGAAAACATTAGGAAGAGAATTTGTAATTCAAGTAAAAGGATCTGTTATTGAAAGGACTTCTAAAAATCCCAACATTGCTACAGGTGAGATTGAAATTTTAGTTTCTGAACTAACTGTACTTAACGAATCCCTTACCCCGCCTTTCACAATTGAAGATAAAACTGATGGTGGAGAGGAATTAAGAATGAAGTATAGGTATTTAGATATAAGAAGAAATTCTATCAAAGAAAAATTAATATTCAGACATAAAGTAAGCTCAGAAATAAGAAATTATTTGACTGCTTTAGATTTTATTGATGTTGAAACTCCATACTTGATTAAATCAACACCTGAGGGTGCTAGAGACTTTGTTGTCCCCTCTAGAATGAATCAAGGTGAATTTTATGCCCTTCCTCAATCGCCTCAAACTTTCAAACAACTATTAATGGTTGGTGGTATTGATAAATATTTTCAAATTGTAAAATGTTTTAGAGACGAAGATTTAAGAGCCGACAGACAACCTGAATTTACTCAAATTGACTGTGAAATGTCTTTTGTTAATCAAGAAGATGTTTTAAAAACATTTGAAGGACTGGTTAGACATCTTTTAAGCTCTATTAAAAATATTAATGTTGATGATTTTCCTAGAATGACATACGATGAAGCGATGTCTAAATACGGTTGTGATAAACCTGATATTAGATTTGGGATGGAGCTTGGGGATTTAAATGATGTTTCAAAACATAAAGATTTCAATGTTTTTAATTCATCTGAACTTGTTGTAGGAATAGCGGTTCCTAATGGAAATGCTTTTACAAGAAAACAAATTGATAGTTATACAAATTGGGTCAGAAGACCACAAATTGGAGCTAAGGGATTAGTTTATGTTAGGTGTAATGATGATGGAAGTTTCAAATCATCAGTAGACAAGTTTTACGATCAAGAAGATTTAGGCAAATGGGCTAATATAACCGGAGCTGCAAAAGGAGATCTGATTTTTATTCTTTCAGGGGAACTTTCACAGGTTAGAGCTCAAATAAGTGCCTTAAGACTTGAGCTTGCTGAAAATCTAGATTTAAGAAAATCTGATGAATTTGCTCCTCTTTGGGTTACAGATTTTCCGTTACTTGAATGGGATAATGAATCGCAGAAATATCATGCAATGCACCACCCATTTACATCTCCAAAGCTTGATCAATTAGACCTTTTAGAAAAATCACCTGAAAAAATTAAGGCAAATGCTTACGATTTAGTTTTAAATGGAAATGAAATTGGAGGTGGGTCAATTAGAATTCATGATAAAAAAATTCAAGCGTTAATGTTTAAACACTTAGGGTTTTCTGAAGCAGAAGCAAAAGAACAATTCGGATTTCTGATGAATGCCTTTGAATATGGAGCTCCTCCTCATGGTGGGATTGCTCTTGGACTAGACAGGTTAGTTGCTATACTTCATGGTGAAGAGAGCATAAAGGATTATATAGCTTTCCCAAAAAACAATAGTGGAAAAGATGTTATGATAGATGCCCCTTCAAAACTTGATGAAATGCAGCTTAACGAATTATCATTAAAGCTTAAAAGCAGTAAATAAGTTCTACTTTTTTAATGAAAAATATTATTTCTATTTTCTTTTTTTTATCAATGCTTGGAATAGCTATTGGGTTTTATTTCAAATCAGGAGATGAATTATTAGGAAATAAAATTATTGGAGCTAGTGTTTCCTTCATGGTTTTTGTATTCATGCCACTTTTTATTTATCATCGTTGGAAGGGCAAAAAACTAAGTGACTACACATTTAGTAACGAAAATCTTAAGAAAATGAAGGCAAAATCCTCAAAATCAAATAAATAAAATTTGTTTTTTTAAATTAAGTTTTAACACTTAATTATAAATTCCTACATTTGCATCTTATAAATAATTAATAATTAATGACAGGTACAGTAAAATTTTTTAATGGATCCAAAGGTTTTGGGTTTATTACAAACGACGAAACGAGCGAAGACATCTTCGTTCATGTAACTTCTTTAGATGGTTTACAACTAAACGAAGGAGACAAAGTAGAATATTCTGAAGAGGATGGTAGAAAAGGAAAAGTTGCAGGAAACGTAAGTCTAATTGACTAATAATATTTTATTTTAAGAACAATTCAAACCCTCACATCCTGAGGGTTTTTTATTTCCCTTCCCTTTTACTTTTAAAAAAGTCATCTATTAATTCTTTAGATTCCTTTGCCATTACTCCATCTATAACTTTTGTTTTAGGGTGAAGTTGAGTTTTCATTACTCTGTAACCCCTATGAGCATCACTAGCTCCTATAACTATTTTAGAAATTTGTGACCAATATAAAGCGCCTGCGCACATTTGACATGGCTCAAGAGTTACGTAAAGCGTACAATTTTTTAAATATTTTCCTCCTAAATAACTAGCTGCTGATGTTATACATTGCATTTCAGCATGTGCAGTAACATCATTTAATGTTTCCGTTAAATTATGTGATCTTGCAATAATCTGGTTGTTACTAACTATAACAGCACCAACTGGAACTTCATCTTTTTGTAAAGCAATTTTTGCTTCATCAATAGCTCTTCGCATGAAATAATTATCGTCAAAAAGATTGATCATTTAACTAATTTTATTATACCACTCTAAAGCATTTCCATCTGTAAGACTAGCAACAAAACAACTAATGTCTAAAAGCTGGTTATACAAATCCCCTTCTTTGTGAATGTATGTTTTAGGTAACGATGCAAGAACTAAATCATCTAATGCAGTAGTATTATCTGATTGATTATTCACAGCTGCTTTTATAAAAACACTTAAAAGTTTATGTATCACTTGATATCCTTTCAATTCTTTTTCAATTACTTCCTTAGAATTATATACTTTCTTTACGCTAATATCAATTATATCTTCCATTTGAGCTTTAAAAACACTTTCTGAAAGCAAAGTTTTTGTAAACTCTCCATTTAAAATTTTCTCTTCATTTTTTAAAAATATTTTGACAGTATCATTTATGAGAGTGTTAACTGAAAGTGCTCTTAAGTAGGCTACTCTATCTGTCTTGTGTTTTAAAGAATTATACTTTTTAGTATCAATACTGTCTTTAACTAATCTGATTAAAAACTCTAAAGCGTATTCTTCAGAAATCCAACCAAGGTTAATTCCATCTTCAAAATCAATAAGTGTATAACATATGTCATCAGCTGCTTCAACTAAGTAAGCTAAAGGATGTCTCATGTATTCTCCATTTGAATCTACCATTCCAAGTTCATTTGCTACTTCATCAAAAAAAGTATTTTGAGAATGAAAAAATCCGAATTTCTTATCCTTGATATGATCAGATTTTTTATCAAGAATTGATTTTCTTGGATATTTTGTAAATGCTCCTAATGTGGCATAACTCAGTCTCAAACCTCCTTTTATTCCAGCCTTATTTTCGGAAATAATTTTAAAACCGTTTGCATTCCCTTCAAAATTGCACAAATCTTCATACTGTTGATCTGAGAGACTTTCCTTAAATCCGACTCCTTCTCCATTTTTAAAAAAATCTCCAATTGCCATTTCTCCACTATGTCCAAACGGGGGGTTTCCAATGTCGTGAGCCAAACTAGCTGCGGCTACTATAGCCCCAAAATCATTACTAAGAAAGCCATAGGTTTGTTGTAAATAAGGATATTTTTCAATTAATTTCTTGCCAACAACTCTACCAAAACTTCTTCCAACGACTGAAACCTCTAGACTGTGAGTAAGTCTAGTGTGAACAAAACTTGTTTTTGAAAATGGTATAACTTGGGTTTTGTCTTGAAGTGATCTAAATGATGACGAAAAAATTATTCTATCATAGTCGACCTCAAATCCGATTCTTGTTTCGTCTTGCTCTAGCCTTAATCTTTTTAATGTATCGCCTTGTCTTTTTAGAGAGAGTAGTTGTTCCCAATTCATTCGTGCAATTTAACGAATCCTTTAAAATAAAAATAAAAATAGTTCATAACATTAATTTAATCTTTTGATTACTTATTCATAACCTATCATTAACGTTAAGGTTATCTAATATTATGTTATTTGTGACATAAATAATTAAATACTTAAAAAATGAACAACCTATTAAAATTTAAACCTTTCAATTTAATCTTGATTACTCTTTTTGTTGTTTCTTGCTCTAACAACGATGACAACGTGGAAGATATTAATTCTATTCCAGTTGCTGTTAATATGTCTGCTTCATCTGAAGCAGGTGCAGCAGTAGAAATGGAACTAGTTGCTACTGATGCTGATTATGATCCTTTAACATTTTCCATTGTAACTCAACCTACCATTGGAACTGTTACAATTTCTGGCAAAATGGCAACATACACGCCAAATGAAAATGCAGATGGTACTGATACCTTCACTTATAAAGCTAACGATGGAATTGCTGATAGTAATACAGCTACGGCTACTATAAACGTTAACGGCAGTTTTACGTTAGGAGGAACATACACTAAAGACAAAACTTTGAGTGCTGATAAGATTTGGACATTAAAAGGAAGAGTATTTATTGCTGATGGAGCTACATTAACCATTCCTGCTGGAACTATTATCAAAGCTGAAGGAGGTACAGGAACTGATTCTTCTTTTATTTGTATTGCTAGAGGAGGTAAAATAGATGCTCAGGGTACTGCGGATAAACCTATTATTATGACATCTGTTGCAGATGATATTGCTCTTGGTCAAAAAAACGGAACAAACCTTGATGCCTCTAATGTTGGATTATGGGGAGGGTTACTTGTTTTAGGTAAAGCGCCAGGTTCATTTAAAAATGATGTTACTGAGTTCCAAATTGAAGGAATTCCAGCTGAAGAGACTAATGGATTGTATGGTGGAAGTGATCCAGCAGATAATTCAGGAATAATCAATTACGTATCAATACGACATGGTGGAACGTCAATTGGAGAAGACAATGAAATAAATGGGCTTACATTAGGTGGAGTTGGTACTGGAACTACAATCACAAATGTAGAAGTTATAGGAAACCAAGATGATGGTATAGAATTTTTTGGAGGAACTGTTAATGCTTCTAACCTATTAGTTTGGGGGCAAGGTGATGACGGTTTAGACATTGATCAATCTTACGCTGGGACTATTAGCAATGCTATTGTTATTGCAAATTCAACTTCTGACCATGGACTTGAAATTGACGGACCAGAAGGATCTATGGAAGACAGCTTTAAGCTTGAAAATATTACCTTAATAGGAGATAGTTCTGCTGCTAATGGAGAATATGCAGATTTTAGAAAAGGAGCTTTAGGATCTATTAATAATTTATATGCTTATGGATTTCAAGTTGGGAAAGATTTTGAGTTAGATGCAGAGGCTGACAGTGCTTCTTTTGAAGCAGGAACATTAACTTTTTCAAACATTGAAATAGTAATTCCTGATGGATCAAGCCTAAAAGGCGGAGATTTATTTAAAGATAAATCAGATACTCCAAATGCAATGTTTGAAGATGCAAAAAACTTAGATGGTGAAACATTTGGAAAAGGGGTAACAAAAGAAACTAGTTCTGTTGGTGCTGACAGATCTGCTTTTTCTTGGACTTTTGCAAATTATAAAGAAGCTATAAGAGAATAGTTGGAAATAGTTTTGTTTTGATTTTATAAAAAGGCTTGATTGATTTAATCAAGTCTTTTTTATTTAACCTTCACTTAACATTAGATCAATTAGGTAAATAGATATTTGCAAAAAAATAACACCTAATCAATGAAAAAATACATATTTACTCTACTAACAATTGGACTTCTTTCTTTTTATTCACAAGCTCAAACAGGACTAATTAGAGGGGCATTAATAGATAGTGATTTTCAAGATCCCGTGCCTTTTGCAAATATTGTGGTTAAGGAAACAGGCACAGGTACAACATCAGATTTTGATGGTAATTATGAGTTAGAATTAGTTGAAGGTATTTATACAATTGTTTTTTCTTTTATTGGTTACGAAACTGTAGAGGTCAAAGATGTAAATGTAAAATTAAATGAAGCAGCTATAGTAAATGTTACCTTGAATACTTTAGCTCAAGGATTAGACGAAGTAGTTGTAAGCGTGAGTGCTAGCACAAATACTGAAAGGTCAGTTCTTGAATTTCAAAAAAAATCTATTAGCCTTGTAGATGGACTTTCGTCACAAAGAATAAAGTCTTCAGGTGCATCTAACATTGCTTCTGCTGTCAAATCAGTCCCAGGAGTTTCTGTGCAAGGTGGAAAATATGTATATGTACGTGGCTTAGGTGATAGGTATACAAAATCTATTTTAAATGGAGTAGATATTCCAGGTTTAGATCCTGACAGAAATACAATACAAATGGATATTTTCCCTACAAATATTTTAGATAATGTAATTATTGTTAAGTCTGCTGCTGCTGAAATGCCAGCTGATTTTACAGGTGGAATTGTAGATATTATTACAAAAGAATTTCCTAATTCAAAACAATTTTCTATTTCATTTAGTTCAGCATATAACCCTAAAATGCATTATAATGACAGTTATTTAACTTCAAAATCTAGTGGTACAGACTTTTTAGGATTTGATGATGGATTAAGGTCCATTCCTGTTGATCCAAACCAAGGCTATACAGTACTAGAAGGAATTAATAGCCCAAAGATTACCCAAATTACTAGAAAATTTAATCCTAATATGGCTGCACTTAAAAAGACTAGTCTTGGAGATTATAGTTTCAGTGTTAGTGGAGGAAATCAGTTTTTATTAAAAAATGAAAATAGAATAGGATACTTTGGTTCTTTAAGCTATAAAAACACAACTGATTTTTATGAAAAGTCTCAAAACAATACGTACTACAGAGATGCTGACAAAGGGGTTTACAATTTGTTTGAAAACAGAACTCAAAATGGACCACTTGGTGAAAACTCAGTGATTTTGAGTGCCATGACAGGCGTTTCGTACAAAACAAATTTATCAAAATATAAATTGAATATTTTGCATATTCAAAATGGAGAATCTGGTGCTGGAATTTTTGATCAAACAGTCAATTTAAATGATTCTAAAGATCTTCTAAAACATAATATTGAATATACTCAAAGGTCTATTACAAATATCTTACTTTCAGGAACTCATACTTTTAGTAACGAAAGTGAGTGGAAATTAAATTGGAAAATTTCTCCCTCCAAATCTACAATTAAAGATAAAGACATAAGAACAACATCTTTTGAAATAACTGATGAAGGAAAATACCTAATTCCTCTTAACGGAAAGCCAAGTAGAATATGGAGAAATTTAGATGAAACAAATATTATTAGTAAAGTAGATGTACAAAAAAAGCTGAAATTATTTAATAGAGACGCAAAATTAAAATTTGGAGCATTAAACTCATTTAAAGAAAGAGAATATGATATTTACAGCTTCAGAGTTAATGTTCCTACAAATCTTGGTGTTATCGATAATGGAAACCCTGATAATTTATTTAAACCTGAGAATACTTGGACTCCAACAAATACAATTGGTAACCATATTGCTTTATATACAAATGGAGGGGTTGAAAGAGGAAAAAGTTATGATGCTAATCAAATGAACATCTCAACTTATTCCTCAATTGAGTTTAAAATAGACGATAAAATTAAATCTGTTATTGGTTTAAGAGCAGAAAATTTTGTACAAAAATATACAGGAGAAAATAGTGGTGGAACAGTTAAGTATGATGATGAAAAAGTAATTGATAAACTAGATATATTCCCTTCAACAAATTTTATTTATTCATTAAAAGAAAATTCCAATCTAAGGCTTTCCTATTCAAAAACTACTGCAAGACCTTCATTTAAAGAAGTCTCAATTGCAGAAATATACGATCCTTTATCAAATATGACTTTTAACGGAAATATAAATCTAAAACCAAGCTATATAGACAATTTAGATCTTAGGTATGAACTATTTGGTGAAGACAATGAATTGTTTGCCATTAGTGGTTTCTACAAATCCTTCAAAGATCCTATAGAGTTAACATATTATGAAGCTTCAACGGAAAACTTCCAGCCAAAAAACTTAGGAAATGCAAAAGTATATGGTCTAGAACTTGAGTTAAGAAAACAAATTAGTCAATCTTTGGGAATTAACCTCAATGCATCAATAATTGAATCTAGACAACAATATGGAGCAAGTGAGCTAAGCTTAAGAACTAAAGGTCTTAGAGATGGAGAATCTTTGGGCACTTACAGAAACTTACAAGGACAATCTCCTTTTTTAATAAATTCAAGTTTAGACTATAAGAATGAAAATGGACTTAGAGCTGGATTATTTTTTAATATGCAAGGCAAAACACTTGAAGTTGTTGGAACAGGTTTTGCTCCAGATGTTTATACTCAACCCTATGAAAGTTTAAACTTAAACATGTCAAAATCATATGGTAAAAATCAAAATAAAACTGTAACAATAAAGGTTGAAAACATTCTAGACAGTAAAAAGGAAAGTTTTTACGAATCGTTTAAAGCTGAAAATGAAATCTTTTCATTTAGAGAACAAGGAACAACGTTTTCAGTAGGTTATAGTATCAAACTATAGTTGTAAATAGATTACTAAGAAATAAATCTTTAGGAAAAATAATTAATTATAGGCTTTATAGTTCTAATTACCATTATTTAATTGAACTTCAACCTCAATATTTGGATTTTTTAAAGCAACTAATTTTAAAATAGGTAAAGCTTGATCGTTAAATTTAGGGTTGACTATCAAAAAAGTAACCTCTCTTACTATTTTTTTATTATCATAAGCAAGTTCAATAGCCGAAAATTTGGCACATAGTTCTCCGTTAAAATAAACATCGGTACCATCATAAGATAACCCTTGAGTGCTAACGTTAAGTAATGGGTTACAACTAAAAGTGAATAGTATAAGAAATACAAGTAAGAGTCTTTTCATCATTTTTATTTTTTGTAAATCTATCATTAACACGAGTATCTTATATTAATATAATGTTACCAAAAAGTAATTTAATTTGTTTTAAAATTATTCTGATATAACATAAGAAGAAGCACTTCAATACTCTACTATTTGCAACTGAAAGAGTAAATACAGGCTATATTTTTAATAAAATTTACAGTTAACAATTTCCTAACAATTTGATAACATAACAATTTCTTAACATTAGACATAAAATAAGGACTTAATATTGCATTATAAATTTAAAAATAAATGAAAAAAATATTATTTATTCTATTAATAGTGTTTTCAATTAAAGGATTTTCTCAAGACAATCCAGTAGGAAAGCCAAGCTTTAAAGTTTTTTGGAATTTTAAAAATGACTTCACCAAAGATGTAGAAAAAAACACAGCCTTCGAGCTTAAAAGAGTTTACTTAGGATACGCCTATAAATTTGATGATAAAATATCCGCTAAAATAACTTATGATATTGGATCTAACTCAAGTGGTAGTGCTTACACTGCTTATGTTAAAGTAGCTCAACTAGATTGGAAAGTAAGTTCTAAAATTAAATTTAGTTTAGGTCTAATAGGAAACAAGCAATTTAAAGGTCAAGAAAATTTGTGGGGTTATAGATATGTTTACAAATCCTTTCAAGACGAATACAAATTTGGAGCAAGTGCAGATTTAGGGTTCAATTCTGAATTTAACTTAAATTCTAAATTAACAATGAATGTATTCTTTTTAAATGGAGAAGGTTATAAAAACGTACAAGACAATGATGGTAATATTAGACAAGGTGTTAGTTTTTTCTATGACCTACCTAAAGGATTTGAAACTAGAATTTATTTTGATTCTCATGATGCAAAAGATGCAAGTGCAATTACAAACTCTTCCTTTTTCTTAGGATATAAAGCAGACGGAGGAAGATTAGGGTTAGAATATAACAAACTTAATAATGCAAGAAACTATAAGTCATCCGAAGATGGTTATAATAGAGACGGGTTTTCTATTTATGGATCAAAAAAATTACCAAAAAATTATGAATTATTTGTTCGTTACGATCAAATAAGCTCAAATATTCTATCAGGAGAATCCAATGCATGGAACTATAATAATGATGGTAGCCTTTTAATGTTTGGTACTCAATACCAAGCAACAAAAGGTGTTAAATTCAACATTAACTACAGACTATTTAATCACGATAATTCAGTAATAAACAATAAATCAATTCTATCATTAAACGCAGAATTTAAAATATAACTTATGAACTTTCTTAACATTAATTTTACATCAAATCTTTTAGATTTAACTTACATTAGTAATCAATTTAGTAATGATATGGATATATACTTAATAATGATAATTGCACTTGGTCTTCTAGCAATAGGAGATTTAGTAGTTGGTGTTAGTAACGATGCGGTAAACTTTTTAAATTCTGCTCTAGGATCAAAAGCAATTTCTGTTAGAAATATTATGATTCTTGCAAGTTTAGGTGTTGCTGTTGGATCTGTTTTTTCTAGTGGAATGATGGAGGTGGCTAGAAAAGGTATTTTTAATCCAGACATGTTTTTCTTTTCAGAGATCATGATCATTTTTATGGCAGTTATGATAACTGACATACTTTTACTTGATTTTTTCAATACCCTTGGTATGCCTACCTCAACCACTGTATCCATAGTTTTTGAGCTTTTAGGAGCTGCTGTAGCAGTTTCTTTAATTAAAATTTATGCAGGTGGTGGTGAAGCTAGCATGCTGTCCGAATATATTAACGTAGCTAAGGCAACTCAAATTATTTTAGGAATTCTCTTATCGGTTTTTGTAGCTTTTTCAACCGGTGCTGTAGTTCAATACGTTTCAAGATTATTACTTTCATATAATTACCAGCAAAAAGCAAAATGGGTTGGTTCATTATTTGGAGGAGTAGCACTGACTTCAATTACCTATTTTATCTTAATGAAAGGTATTAAAGGAACTGCTTATGCTAAGCAAAGTTTTGAAATATTAAACGGGTCAACAATTGCTAACTTTATGGAAACTCAAGTGTTGTTAATTGCCTTAAGTTCTTTTATAATTTTATCTGCTATCTCCTATTTGTTGATCTCTTTATTTAAAATTGATATTTATAAAATTATTATCGGAGTAGGTACTTTTTCATTGGCATTAGCTTTTGCTGGAAACGATTTAGTTAATTTCATTGGTGTTCCTATTGCAGCATGGCAATCTTATGAGGCATGGAGCGTCTCAGGAATTGAAGCAACTGAATTCTCTATGGCTTTTTTATCCAAAAAAGTTCCTACGCCTACAATATTATTATTTGTAGCTGGTATGGTTATGGTGGTTACCCTTTGGTTTTCTTCTAAAGCTAAAAAAGTTACTAAAACAGAAATTGATTTAGCAAGACAACAAGACACAAAAGAAAGGTTTAATCCAAACTTTTTATCTAGAGGATTGGTAAGAGGATCTATGAACTTATCTAATTTGTTTTCAAAAATTATTCCTGAAAATATTCAAAATCATATTAGTACACAGTTCAAAAAACCAGAGATTGAGTTATCTTCTAATAAATCAATCGAACTACCTGCATTTGACATGATTAGAGCGGCAGTTAACATGATGGTTGCAGCAATTTTAATTTCAATTGCGACTTCGTTTAAACTTCCTTTATCAACAACTTATGTAACTTTTATGGTGGCTATGGGAACTTCACTGGCCGATAGAGCTTGGGGAAGCGAAAGCGCTGTATACAGAGTTGCTGGGGTTTTAAATGTAATTGGAGGATGGTTCTTTACTGCATTTATTGCATTTGTTGGATGTGGATCTATTGCATTTCTAATTAATCTTGGAGGACCAACAGCAATAGCAATTTTATTATTCTTAGCATTATTGATTTTAGCAAGGAACTATATCGCTCATAAAAAAGAAACTGATCAGCTTAAAAATGAAGATGCCTTAAGTTCTGCTGAAAGCAGTTCAATACAAGGTGTTATAGTTGAAAGCTCAAATAATGTTGCAAAAGCTTCTAAAAAAATTAAGAAAATTTTCATTTCATCAATTGATGGTTTAGCTACTCAAGATTTATCTATTCTAAAGAAAAATAAAAAGGCTGTAAAAGAGCTTTCTGAAGAAATTGATGATTTGAGAAATGATTTATTTTATTTCATTAAAAACCTTGATGAGTCTACGATTAAAGGGGCTAGTAATTTTTATATTAATGTATTAGGTTCACTTCAAGATATTTCAGAATCTCTACAATATATTTCTAAAGTAACTTTCAAGCATATTAACAATAATCATAAGGCATTAACTTTTAATCAAATTAGAGAATTAAAAGAAATTAGCCTTCAACTAGAAACGTTATTTGAAAGAACAAAATTTGCTTTTTCTAAAAATAACTTTAAAGAAATTTCTAGTATCCTTGATTCTAAACAGGAACTATTAGATTCTGTTAGAGAAAAAATTAATAATCAGATTACAAGAACAAAGTCAGAGGAATCAAGTCCTAAAAACACAACGCTTTACTTTAGTGTTTTAACTGAATCTAAAGATCTTATTAAAGCTACAATGGCAATGCTAGAACTATACAACGATCAATATGATTCAAGTATAGAGCCTCCAACAAACGGAGAATAGAGAGTGTTAATTATTATATTCAAAAAAAAAGCAATTCTAATGAATTGCTTTTTTTTATCTCTATTTTATTTGAAACTATCCCTCACAACTTTCGCACTCTTTCTTTTGCTTGAATTTTTGTGCTGCGTTCATACTGTGCTGGTAATAAAGAGATTTTAAGCCCAGTTTCCATGCAGTAATATGAATCTTATTAATCTCCTTGGTAGGTGTGTCAGGATGTATAATGATATTAAGCGACTGACCTTGGTCCAGGTGATTTTGCCTATTGGCTGCTTGATAAATAATCACTAACTGGTCAATTTCTGAGTAAGTTTTGAATGTATCTTTTTCTATATCAGACAAGAAATCAAGATGTTGAACAGAACCGTCTCTGTCTCTTATATCTCTCCAAACGTCTGGTGTGTCCATTCCTTTTTCTTGTAAAAGCTTTATCAAAAAAGGATTTTTAACAGTTGTTTTTATTTTTGCAATGTCTTTGACATAAATATTAGACCATATTGGTTCTATGCCTTGAGATACTTGCCCCAGTATAAAAGCAGACGATGTAGTTGGTGCTATAGCATTCAAAGTCGCATTTCTTCTACCATATCCTTTTAGCAGTTCTGGTTCTCCAAATTTTTGTGCCAAATGTTCAGACGCTTTATAAGAAAGTTCTTTTAAAGTTCTAAAAACTTCACTGTTTAAATCGTAGGCCTCTTGACTATCAAATGGCAGCATTTTAGATTGCAGTAAAGAGTGCCATCCTAAAGTTCCCATTCCTAATGCTCTATTTTCTTTTGCAAAATTATATGCTCTCTCCATAAATAGAAATGTCTGTTGATCTTCTCTATCTGGTGAGTTCTTATAGGACTCTAATTTTTCTAAAAACTCAGTGATTACCGCATCTAAAAAATAAACCATCGTTTGAACGGCATCTGTATCCTTCCACTTATCATAATGTAATAAGTTAATGCTTGACAAAACACAAACAAAAGACCAATTATGATTAGAAGGCAACATTATTTCCGTACACAAATTACTTGCATAGATTGGCAACTCTTTATCTTTGTATACGTCAGCAGCGCCGTTATTTGCATTATCTGTAAAGAAGATGTAAGGGTAACCCATTTCTCCACGACTTTGTAAAACTTTAGCCCATACTGTTCTTTTGTCAACATCGCCATCAATCATCTCTTGCATCCAGTCATTAGTTACAGTGACTCCATGAGTTAACTCTTGGATAGGATTACCTTCTGAGCCTATTTCTAGGAATTCCATAATATCAGCATGATCAATTGGTAAATAAGGAGAAAAACGTCCTCGTCTTACCGAACCTTGACTTACAACGTCTACCATAGATTCAAACAATCTCATAATATGAACCGCTCCTGAGGCTTCACCATTATTTTTTATAGCAGCTCCACGTGGTCTAATTTTACCAAAATAACCCGAAGTTCCTCCACCTAATTTGGACATCATACCCACTTCAGATTGGGAGTATAAGATGTTACCTATGTCATCATCTACGTGAGAGCCAAAACAGCTAATTGGTAAACCACGCTCTTTTCCAAAGTTTGACCAAACAGGAGATGCCAACGAATAATATCCTTCTGACATGTAATGATAAAATTTGTTTGCATAGCCGGGCATTTGAAGTATTTCTTCAGCTCTTTTAGCAATATCAGCAATACGTTCTTCTGCACACAATCCCTCTCCTAGATAACCAGCAGCTAAAAATTTTCTACTATTTTCATTTAGCCACTCAAACGGTTTTTCAGAACTCAAACCCATTCTTTTATTTGAGTTCTCTCTAGCTTGAGTTGAATCTTGCGTTGATTTTGTTTGTTTTTCTTCGGCTGTTATGTTTGTTTGCATTTTCTAAAATAAGTCGTCATTCGTTATACTTTGGCTTCTCTTACTATAGTTGATAGATCTTTTTACAAAAAAATCACCATGTTTAGTCCCAATAATCTCATCATCAAACCATTCAGTTTGTGAAACTAAATTTTGATCGACTTCAAATACTTTATCAATTCCAATACTTTCTAAAGAATTATTAAATCTATTTTTTAAAAACTCATTAATCACATCTTTTGGTAAAAAGTCAAGCTCTCCATCTTCAAAAATCCAATCCACAACATCTTGCTCTGCTTCAAATGCTTCTTTGCACAGGTTTTGAATATCTTCATGATATTCTGGGGTGAACCATTCTGGGTGTTCTTTCTGAAGGATTTTAATTAAATCAATACCAAAATCACCGTGAATCTGTTCTTCTTTTGAGGTTGCCTCAACAACATTGGAAATACCTTTCAACATGTTTTTATGTTTATTAAAAGCCATGATGATTAAAAATTGCGAAAACAAAGAAACATGTTCAATAAATAATGAAAATAAAAGAATAGATTCAGCATATTCTTTATCATCATCACTTTTTGAATTTTTAAGTGCTGTTTCTAAATAGCGTACCCTTTTCATAATACTTGGTTTCTTTTTAAGCTCTTTGAACTCAGAGTTCAATCCTAGTATTTCTAGTAAGTGAGAATAGGCATCCGCATGACGAACTTCACTTTCTGCAAACGTTGATCCGACTGAACCAATCTCAGGTTTTGGAATTCTATGATAAAGATCTCCCCAAAAAGATTTAACAGCGACTTCAATTTGAGAAATTGCCAACATTGTATTTTTAATTGCACTTCTTTCTGACTCAGTTAAACGAGACTTAAAATCTTGAATGTCACTTGTAAAATTAAATTCTGAATGAATCCAATAAGAGTGTCTTATGGCTGGTACATATTCATAAAGATGTGGATATTCGTAAGGTTTTAAGTTGATTCGTTTTTCGAAAATATCAGATTCTCTTTTTTGACTTCTTTTATTACGATATAAAATGTATGCTTTTGCTACTTCTGGAAACTTGCTTTCCATAAGATGAGTTTCAACAATATCCTGAACCTCTTCAATTGTTGGTATGTATTCTTTATGCTCGTTTTTACGATCTAATAATGTTTTGTAAACTGACAATGCAATGTCTTGTGCATTCTCATAAGTACCAACTTCAACAGCAACCATTGCTTTGTGAATTGCCTCTGTAACTTTTTCTAAATGAAAAGCTTTTGTGTTGAAATCTCTCTTAATTATTTGATCTATCTTCATTTGGTTCAAAATTTATAATTCTTGTGATATATAAAAATATCTAATTTATTTCATCATTTTAAAACAGTGACTTTACAAGTTCTTAACAAAATTTTCAACAAAATTTTTGTTAATTTTTTTTAAATATTTACTAAATAAAAAAGAGAGTTATCTGCCTCTAACTTTAATTATTTAAAGTCTTATTTAATAATTATTCAACTACTACTACTACTGTTTTAACTTTCGTTAAATCACGTCAAAACACAGAATAAGTTTTCAATAATTAAATTGAATATTACTGTTTTTTTTGTGAGAACAATTCAACAAGAGACATGTTAATTAATTATAATTTAAAAAATAATAAAAATTTCCGCTTGTTGATTAAGACAAAGATTCTAAAATGTTTCCAAAAATAAAAGCAGTACTTATTCACAAACCAGCTTAGTTCTTAACAATTTGAAAATGCTCTGTTTTTTTATTTTTTAAAACCTTTAAGTGCAATTGTTTGATTATTAATTAGTTATAATAAATTAGTTGTTGTATTCTAATACAGCACACTATTTAATTTGATTTTTGGCTATTTTTTCAAGCTCTAAAAACCACTCATTTCCAAATTTTTTTATCAATGCTTCTTTTACAAATTCGTAAACTGGCTTTTTTAATTCATTTCCTAAACTACAAGCGTCAGAGCAAATGAACCAATTGTGATAATTTACAGCTGTAAATTCTGAATATTCTTTAACTCTAACGGGATATAGATGACATGAAATTGGCTTATTAAAACTTATTTCTTTGTTAAGATATGCTTTTTCAATACCACAAGCCAATGAGCCGTTGTCTTCATAATGTACATAAGCACATGCCTTTGAATCTATTAAAGGAGTTTCTAATTTTCCGTCACTTAGAGTTACGTACTTACCATTAGAAATAATAGTTTTTTTTGCTCTTGATGATAAATATTTTGAGATTTTATCAAAATTTTCATTTAACAATTGAGCTTCGTTTTTTTCTAATGGTGCGCCAGCTGTTCCTTCAACACAGCAGGCTCCTTTACATTTTGAAATATTACAATGAAAATTATTTTCGATTATTTCTTCAGAAACTAAAGTTTTTCCAATCCTAAACATTTTATGAAATTAATAAAATAGTTAATCAAATATTTTGAATATGAATTATATTTACAAAAAAAAATTATGATTAATCCGAAAGAAATATTTACAGTTGGGATGATTCTTTTTGCTGTAATTGATATTATCGGTAGTGTTCCTATAATCATTGAACTAAGAAAAAAAGTTGGACATATTCAATCTGAAAAAGCCTCGATTGTTTCTGTGATAATAATGATCGCTTTTTTATTTATTGGTGAAGAAATTTTAAATATAATAGGAATTGATGTCAATTCTTTCGCTGTAGCTGGAGCATTTGTAATCTTTTTTATATCATTAGAAATGGTACTTGGCGTCTCTATTTATAAAGACGAAACGCCTGAAACTGCCTCAATAGTCCCAATTGCTTTTCCATTAATTGCAGGTGCTGGAACTTTAACAACATTACTGTCTTTAAGAGCAGAATTTGAGCTAATAAATATTATTATAGCTATTGTAGTTAATGTTTTATTTGTTTATTTAGTTTTGAAATTCTCCGATAAAATTGAAAGAATTTTTGGAAAATCAGGTATTGGTGTTATAAGAAAAATTTTTGGTGTAATTTTGATGGCGATTGCAGTCAAATTGTTTGCAAGTAATATTCAAGGCCTATTTTAGTATGAAAAAAATTTATTTCTTTATAACAATAGCAGTTTTACTTTTTATTTTTAATCTAACCAAAATAGATTTTGAAAATATTTTTTCTAACGACAGTAAAATTGGATTAACTGGTTTATTAGCTTGCGCCTGTACAATTCTTCTTTTGGTTATTTTATTTATTTCAAAAAAAATAAAAAATAAACAGGATTAAATTTCTGGTATATGAATAACTTCTATACCAGCTTTTTTTAAAAAATTTATTCCGGATTTGTCTTTATATTCAATGTTATAAACAACCCTTATTATTCCCGATTGAAAGATTAGTTTACTACAATCTCTACATGGAGACAAGGTAACGTATAAAGTAGCGTCTTTACTTGATTGAGTTGAGGCGGCGACTTTCATAATCGCATTTGCTTCTGCATGAAGAACATACCATTTAGTGCAGTTTTCGTCGTCTTCGCATGTATTCTCAAATCCAGTTGGAGTACCATTGTAACCATCTGAAATTATCATTCTGTCTTTTACAATCAAAGCTCCTACTTGCTTTCTTTTACAATAGGATAATTTAGCCCATTCTTGCGCCATTTTTAAATAAGCAACATCATACTTTTTTTGTTTGATTAGATCCATATTAAATCATTTGATAAATCAAATTTAACGATAATAGTATTATAACAATTGATACCGTTTTAACATATTTGCCTAGCGGAATTAACTTGATTTTATTTAAAATAGTATTAATAATTAATATTACTAAAACTATAATCAATTGCGATATTTCAACTCCAGCAGCAAACCCTAAAAGAGGGATTAATTTTGTGTCCAAGGAGTCCGTTAGCATCTCAAAATAATTTCCGAAACCGAATCCATGTATTAATCCAAAAAAGATTGAAAACATATATTCAAAAAAACTATTCTGACTCTTTTTATAATTTATAATATTATATAAAGATGTTAAAATTATTGTTGTAGGAATTAAAAATTCAATAAGTTGGGACGGAGGTTTAACTATGTTAAAAGATGACAATAACAATGATAAAGTATGTCCAAGGGTAAAAAAGGTTACAATCCAAAAAACTGTTTTAAAATCTTTAAAAGTGTAAACTATTGTAAGTGCACAAAGAAAAAGTAAATGATCAATTGCAGACCAATCAAGGACATGAAAAAGACCAAGTTCTAAATAAAAGATTAAATCATACATTTTTTAAATATAATTAAAAACCTCTTTCAACTTTTATATTTTGATAAGCTTTTTGAATTTTTTGAAATTTATCTTGAGCGGCCTTCACATATGCGTCTCCAAGATGCTGAACCTTATCAGGATGATGTTTCTTTGCTAAATCTCTATAGGATTTTTTAATCTGATCATTAGTCGCAGATTTTTCTAACTCCAAAATTTTATAAGCATTGTCTGTTTCTTCAATAAACATGGCTTTTATACTCAAAAAATCTGCATATGATAACTTGAATAAATTAGAAAACTCCAATAGTTTTTCTATTTCTAATTTGCTTATGTTCCCATCTGCCTTAGCGATTCCAAATAAAAAATGAATTACTTGAAGTCTGCTTTCATAATTTAAAGCTGTGTTAAATAAAGTTGAAATTTTATTAAGCGAAATCCCTTTGTTTTTTATATTCTGATTGAATATTTTAAAAACTTCATTAGCTCTCATTTTGCCATAAGCAGAAACAAAATATCTTCTTACAAAATCTAATTCGTTTTGTGTCACTTTTCCGTCGGCCTTAATTACTAATGAAGCCAGAGCTAGTAGATTAAGTTCAAATTCTTTATTTGAAATTTTATTAACTCCTGACTTGAAAAAAGAGCCTATAAGATATCCCAAAACAGCCCCAGGAAATCTTAAAAAATAATATCCAATTAAAGCGAATAATAATTTATTCATTTTCAAAAATTTATTCAAATTTACAAATGTCATCCGAATTTAATACACACATTTAAATCATTCTTTATTATCTTTGCTACAATAAAATTATAAAATATGTATCCAGCTGAATTAGTAAAACCGATGAGAGATGATTTAACCTCTGCAGGATTTGTTGAGCTTACAAGTTCTGATGAAGTTAATAGTCAAGTTCCCAACAGCGAAACTGCTGTTCTAATAGTAAACTCTGTCTGTGGTTGTGCTGCTGCCAATGCTAGACCGGGAGTTAAATCTTCATTAATTAACGAAAAAAAACCGGGTAAATTATTTACTGTTTTTGCTGGAGTTGATAAAGAGGCAACTGATGCCGCAAGAAAATTAATGATTCCTTTCCCTCCTTCATCGCCATGTATTGCAATTTTTAAAGATGGTGATCTTGTCCATATGTTAGAAAGACATCATATTGAAGGGAGATCTGCTGAAATTATAAGCGAAAATCTTAAGCAAGCTTACGATCAGTTTTGCTAATCCAATGTTGGAAAAGTAATTTTAAATGTAGTCCCCTTATTAACTTTTGATTCAAAATCTATTTTTCCCTCATAGGAATTAACAAGGTTTTTTACCATTCCTAATCCAAGTCCCATACCTCCAGATTTTGTCGTGAAGTTGGGTTCAAAAATATTTTTTCTAATATTTAATGGTATTCCGTTTCCGTTATCTTTAACTGAAATACTAACGGTTTTTGACATTTTTTTAATAGAAACTTTAATTACTGGTGATTTAATATTTTCACATGCCTGGATAGCATTTTTTATCAAATTAGTCATTATCCTTACAATTTGAGGCCTATCTATATTTATAATTATTTTGTCTTCATTGGATTTAAAAACAATGTCTTTTTCTTTAAAAATTTCTAATGAAAGCCTAACGGCTTTAACGATATTTAATTTTTCTCCTTGTTGAGTGGGCATCTCTGCAAAATTTGAAAAAGCTGAGGCAATTGAACTCATTGTATCGATTTGTTGAATTATTGTTTGAGAAAAATCTTCAACTTTATCTTTATGTTTCTTGTCGTTTCTAAAATCTCTTTCAAAACTTTGAACACTTAGTTTCATCGGAGTTAATGGGTTTTTAATTTCATGCGCTACTTGTTTGGCCATCTCTCTCCATGCTTGTTCCTTATTAGATTTTGATAGTTCTTTTACATTTTTATCAAGCACGTCAACCATATTGTTATACGATTCTACTAAGCTTCTAACTTCCTTACTCCTAGCATCAATTTTAATTTTAGAGTTTCTTTTGTCTAAACGTGTTTGTTTCATTTTTAAAGCGATTTCTGAAATTGCCTTTGTCATATACTGTGAAACGAAATATGAAATAATAATTGAAAGTATAAAAAGAAAAAAATATACTTCTCCTAAAATTATTAGAAACGACTCTAATTCATAAGAGTTTAAGTTATCATCATCATAATAAGGAAGGTTTAAAATCCAAAGTGGATTAAAATTATCATCTAAAATTAGCGAAAAAGAGGATCTGTATTGTATTTCATCTTTTTGTGTAATTTGAATAATTTTAGAATCTTTTTGTTTAAGAATTTTATTTAAAAGCTCTTTACTAATAAAAGATATTTCGTTTTTAGGAAGAGTTGAGCTTATTAAGTTTCCATTTAAAGAATATATACTAAACTTTACGCTTTGAACATCTGAAACTTGATAAATTTTTTCACTCAAAATTGAATCTAATTTTTTTGGATTTAACTGAGTCGATGTTTCTTGAGAAAAGTAAGCAATACTACGTTGGATTTGAGCTTCTTTTCTCTCCAATCTTTTTGAATGGTATTTTTCGGACTGAGTTTTAAATTGTGGAATTGTAATTAAAGAAATTAACACAAAAGTAGCAACAACTATTATGGTCATAGCTAAAAAAATTCTAGCTCTTAATGATAAATTTGCGTTAAATTTTAAATTACTAATCAATTTCTAAATCTTTTATACAACCTAATAAGAACCAGTAAAGAACCTATAAATATTATCAAACCAATTGTAAGTTTTAACCAACTTATGTTGTTTTTTAAAACTACTAGAAATACAACTGATACTAATATCACACTAGTTACTTCATTCCATATTCTCATAAAATTAGAAGAATATTTTATAATACCTGAGTTTAATTCTTTTAAAATAAAATGAGTTTTTAAATGATAGATAATTAATAAAAATACAAATCCTAACTTGGCTATCATCCAATTTTCTAATAACCAATTTGGGACTAAAACAACCATCCAAAATCCAAATAAAATGGCTAAAACAGACGACGGCCATGTTATTACAAACCATAAACGATTCATCATTACAGTAAATTGGTCCATTAAAATTTTTTTGTCGGGACTAGGTTTTGATGAAGCTTCAATAAAATAAATAAACAGTCTCGGTATGTAAAAAAGGCCTGCAAACCAAGTTATAACAAATATTATATGTAACGATTTTATGTAACTAAAATATTCCATTATGGTAAAAATTATTTAATATTTGCCCATTCATCAATCCATCTACTTAGAGTTTTTACCCATTCTTTATCGTCATTTAAACAAGGAACTACATGAAATTTTTCTCCCCCTTTTTCAATAAAATCTTCTTTAGCCTCCATTCCAATCTCCTCTAGAGTTTCTAAACAATCCGAAACAAAAGCAGGTGTAACAATTGCCATGTTTTTAGTTCCAGTTTGAGCGAAATTTTCTACAACTTTATCTGTATATGGTTTGAGCCACGGCTGTCCAGCTAATCTGGACTGAAAAGAACTAGAATATGTTCCTTCTTTAAGCTCTAAATAATCAGCAACTTGTTTTGTAGTTTCATAGCAATGATGTCTATAACAAAATTGATGAGCAGGTGATTTTGTTTGACAACAACTACCATCAATTTTACAATGTGACTTGGTAATATCTGTTTTTCTAATGTGTCTTTCGGGAATGCCATGATAAGAAAAAAGTAAATGATCCCATTCTTTATTTTTCAAATAACTCTGGATTGAATTAGAAAGAACTCTTATGTAATCATTATGATTGTAAAAAGCTGGAAGGTTTGTAAACTCAACATGAGGAAAAAATTCGTTTTTTATTTTTTCAGCTAAGACTAAAATAGTTTCAGTTGAAGCCATTGCATGTTGAGGATATAGCGGAATAAGTAAAATTTCTGTTACTCCTTTGTCTACTAACTCTTTAATCCCCGAGTGTATTGATGGATTTCCGTAACGCATAGCAAGAGATATAGGAACTGATGTCATTTTTTTAACTTTTTCTAAAAGCCTGTATGAAAGAACAATTAATGGAGATCCTTCATCCCACCATATTTTTTTGTATGCTTTTGCAGATTTTTTAGGTCTAAAATTTAAAATAATTCCTTTAACCAAAATTGTTCTTAGCCAAAGAGGTTCGTCAATGACTCGCTCGTCCATTAAAAACTCTTTTAAATATTTTTTTACATCTTTAGTCTCAGTGCTATCAGGCGAACCTAAATTAACAAGTAAAGCTCCTTTCATATTATTAAATTGTCATTAAGTATTTTTTTGGAGTAGTACCAAATTTTTTTTTAAAAGCATTTATAAAATGAGTTGCGGTACTATACCCCACTTTAAGAGCAACTTCATTTACATTATATTCACCTGAGGATAAAAGCCTTTTAGATACTTGCATTTTATAATCAATCAAAAAAGAAAAAACAGAAGTTCCATAAACTTGTTTAAAACCTTGTTTTAATTTTTTTAAACTTATATCGACCTCTTTTGCAAGTTGTACAAGAGTAGGTGGTTCAATCATTCTAGAAATTATAATTTCTTTTGCTTTTTTAATTTTTTTAATGTTGTTGTCATCAGCCAAAAAAGGACATTGTTCAATATCCATTTCTTTGTCCTTGCTAAAATATAAACTCATGAGTTCAAAAACCTTGCCTCTTAAATATAATTTATACATTGAAAGATTTAAAGATTGCTGATACATTTGATTTAATATTATTGCAATCATTGGACCAATTTGTTTTTCTTTATAAAGTTTATTTCCAATATTATCATTATTTAAAAAGGAAATTTGATCTGATTCGTCTGAAAATAAACTATGAAATTTTTTTATTGAAATTAGTATTGACAAAACTTGGCTGTTTGAGTCTAATAAAAGATCTATTGGCAGTTCTTTATTTGGATTATATAATAAAATCGAATTTTCATTTTCAACATTAAAAACATAAGATCCTTGATTAAATAAAAACTTTGAAGTTCCTTTCAAACAAAAATGAAATTGAATATAGTCTTTACTAATATTGAAATTAAAATTTGAGGTAAATTCATTATCATTGGTTTGTTTTAATAAAATTATACCATTATCAACTGTAAAACTTTCAGTTGATCCTTTTGCGATACTTTTTAAATTCATTCAAATAAAATTTTTAATTTAGAAGCGTTCTAAATTAATGGTTTAGAATTTATCTATTACATCTGTAAAAATATAAAATTTTACATTATTTTACCCATACTTTTCAATAAAAAACTTGTGGAGTTATTTATAGAACCTTTAGAGTTATTTTTTAACTAAAGTGAGTATTATTTTTACACTCGAAATAATTCATTATTTGAAAGCTCCTTTTTTTAACGTTATTGGAATAAGCTATAAAAATGCCAATACTTCTGTAAGAGGAATGTTCAGCTTAAGCCTGGATCAATCCAAACATCTTATTAAGGACTCATTACAAGCGGGTGTAGACAATTTAGTTGTTAATTCTACATGCAACAGAGTTGAGATTTATTCTTCAACTTTAGATTTTAATCTACTTATAGAACTACTTTGCAAACATTCTAATGGTACTGTTAAAGAATTTAAAAAATTTGGTTACATTTTTAAAGGAGAAGAAGCTGTGAATCATATTTTTAAAGTAGGTACTGGACTAGACAGTCAAATTTTAGGAGACTTTGAAATTATTGCCCAATTAAATAATAGTTTTCTAAGGTCAAAAAAACTAAATGCAGTTAATCCTTCGTTTGAAAGGTTATTTAATATGGTTAAGCATGCTAGTAAAAGGATTAAAAATGAAACAAAAATATCTTCAGGTGCAACTTCAGTATCATATGCAGCTGTTCGATATATATTAGATAATATTTCAGATTTAAAATCAAAAAAAATTCTTTTATTTGGAACAGGTAAAATCGGAAGAAATACATGTGAAAACCTAGTAAAACACACCTCCAATAAACACATAACCTTAATAAATAGATCTGAAGAGAAAGCTAAACTTATAGCTGGTAAATTTGAAGTTTTGGTAAAAAATATTTCAGATTTAAATCATCAAATATCAAAAACTGACATCTTAATTGTAGCCACTGCTAGCAACAAACCAACTGTACTTAGCGAAATGGTCTCTAAATCTAAATCGCTTACAATTTTGGATTTATCAGTTCCAAAAAATGTTGATGAAGAGCTTGGATCTTTTGAAAATATAGATTTATTAGATCTAGATTATCTCTCCATGGTAACGAACAAGACTTTAGAAACCAGAAAAAAGTTCATACCAAAAGCTGAAAAAATAATTAAAGAAATAACAGAAGATTATTATTTGTGGGTTGAAACTAGAAGGTTTGCTCCAACAGTTAACGCTCTTAAAATAAAACTAAAAAAAATTCAAGAAAATAAAATCAATATTCTTAAGAAAAAAGCATCCTCGTTCGATGACGAAAATGTCAAAGAAGTTTCTGAACACTTAATTCAAAAAATAACAAATCAAATTGCTAATCATTTAAGAGACAGCGATGATTTTGAAGAAGAATTGAAATCTATAAAAACAATTTTTCAACTTAATCACAATGATTACTAAAATAAAAATTGGCACTAGAGAAAGTAAGCTAGCTGTTTGGCAAGCTAATTACGCAAAAACTAAACTTGAATCACTTGGAATAGATTGTGAGTTAGTTAAAATAAAATCCGAGGGTGACGCTAATCAAATTACGCCTTTATATGATTTTGGAGTAAGTGGAATTTTTACAAAAAGCTTAGATCAAGCTTTATTAAATAACACCATTGATATTGCTGTTCACAGTTTTAAAGATGTTCCAATAAATTTAGCATCCGGATTATCCATTCACTGTGTTTTTAAAAGAGCGAGCCCAAAAGACGTTTTAATTTTTAAAGAAAAAAACATCAATTTTAACAAGAGTCTAACTATTGCAACAAGCAGTATTAGAAGAGAAACACAATGGAAAAATAGATACCCAAATCATAAAATTGTATCTCTCAGAGGAAATGTAGGGTCAAGAATAAAAAAACTTGAAAAAAATAATTGGGACGGAGCAATATTTGCTAAGGCAGGACTTGATCGATTATCAATCTCTCCAGAAAACAAATTAATATTAGACTGGATGATACCTTCCGCAGCACAAGGAGCAATTGCAATAGCCTCTAGAGCTAATGAAAATGAATTCAATAATTTATTAAAATCTATTTCGTGTAATTCAACATTTCACTGTGTTGGCCAGGAAAGACAATTTTTAAAATTAATGAATGGTGGTTGTTCTGTACCAATCTCTGCATTTGCAAAAATAGAAGGCGATAAGCTAGTATTCAATGCAAGTATCTCCACATTGGATTCAAAAAACATGATCAAGGTTGAAAACAGATTTGATTGTAATGATTTGAAAGCTGGCGAAAAAATGTTCAAAAAGATTTTAAAAAACGGAGGAAAAAAAATACTTCAAGAACTCAAGAAAGAAAAATGAAAAAAATTAAAATTCTTTCAACAAAAAAATTAAATAAAGATTTAAAATGTCTTTTCGACGATTTAAAATTTGATTTACATCATGATGATTTTATTTCGATCCAACTTTTAAGATTAAACCTTCCAAATCATAATGGAAGCTGGATATTCACAAGTAAAAATGCTGTTGAAGCAGTTTTTTCAAATAATCAAAATATTGATAATTTTTTTAATAAGATTTATTGTGTAGGCAAAAACACAAAAGAACTTTTAATTAAAAAAGGGCAAAAAATTACGAAAATGACTCAAAACTCATCAACTTTGGCTGATTTTATATTAAAGAAAGCTAAAAATGAAAAATTCATTTTTTGTAGAAGTAACATCAAAAATGAAGAGTTTTCTGATTTTTTTAATAAAAAAAATATAGAACTAAAGGAGTTAGTTGCTTACAATAACATAGCAAGACCAATAAAGTACAATCAAATTTTTGATGCAATTTTATTTTATAGTCCTAGTGGTATAAAAAGCTACTTAATAAACAATTCATTGAACAATTCATATTGTGTATGTATTGGAAAAACCACATCAAAATATGCTCATAAATATTCAAACAAAGTTTTAAGTTGCAATGTGCCAACAATTGAAAATGTAATTCATAAAACAATTAAATTATTTGAAAATGATTAAAAACGAAACCCCTCTTTTTTTGAGAGCTTTAAATGGAGAGACCGTAGAAAGGCCTCCTGTATGGATTATGAGACAAGCAGGAAGATACTTGCCTGATTTTATGGTTTTAAAAAATAAATATGATTTTTTTACAAGATGTCAAACACCAGAACTAGCCACTGAAATAACTTTAATGCCAATTAAACAAATTGGATTAGACGCCTCAATAATCTTTAGTGATATTTTAGTAATTCCTCAAGCAATGGGAGTTAATGTTGAAATGAAAAATAATTTTGGTCCGTACATAGAGTGCCCTATTAGAAAAAAATCTGACGTGATTAATTTAGATATTAAAAATGTAGAAGAAAAATTAAATTATGTTTTTGAAGCAATTAAAATGACTAAAAAAGAACTTCCTGAAAACATTCCTTTAATTGGATTTGCTGGGTCACCATGGACTATACTTTGCTATATAGTTCAGGGTAGTGGCTCAAAAAACTTTGATATTGCAAAGAAGTTTTGTTTTGAAAATCCGGAGCTTGCTAAAATGCTTTTAAGCAAAATAACTTCAATAACTATAGATTATTTAAAAAAGAAAGTTGAAGCAGGTGCAGATGCTATTCAAATTTTTGATTCGTGGGGGGGAGTTCTTTCGCATACGGATTATCAATTCTTTTCTTATCCATATATAGAAGAAATTACAAATGCTTTGAAAAAGATTACACCTGTAATAATTTACCCTAAAGGTTGTTGGCACTCTATTAATGCATATTCAAAAATTGGAGCGTCTGGTCTTGGAATTGATTGGACCTGCTCAGCTAGAAATGCACGCTACTTATCAAACAATAATATTACCTTACAGGGCAACTTAGATCCAAGCAGATTATTTTCGCCTAAAAAAGAACTAATAAAGCAAACGACTCAAATGTTAGATGAATTTGGAAAAGATAAATATATTGCAAATTTAGGCCACGGAATACTTCCAAATACACCAGTTGATAATGTAAAAGTTTTTGTAGAGACCGTTAAAAATTATTCTGAGTAATGAAAAATGCTTTTTCTAAATATATTGATTCTCTTCAAAAAAATCTAACATTGACTTTAGAAGATATCGATGGTTTAGAAAAGTTTAAAAAAGATTCTTGGTCAAGAGAAGCTGGCGGGGGTGGTTTGACGATGATTATTGAAAATGGAAATGTTTTTGAAAAAGGTGGTGTAAATGTTTCAAAAGTATATGGCAAACTTCCAGATTCAATGTCAACCATGTTAAAAGCTACTAATTCAGATTTTTATGCATGCGGAATAAGTATTGTATTGCATCCTAAAAACCCAATGATTCCTACATTTCATGCAAATCTTAGATACTTTGAACTCTACGAAAACGAAAAATTAAGAGACAGATGGTTTGGAGGAGGTCTTGACCTAACACCCTATTATATTTTTGAAAAAGACATTATTCATTTTCACACTAAGTGCAAAAATTCTTGTGATAAATACGATTCAAGTTTTTATACTAGCTATAAAAATAAATGTGATGAATACTTTTGGAATTCGCACAGAAATGAAGCAAGAGGAGTTGGAGGATTGTTTTTTGATTATTGTAGAGAAAATAATGACATGTCGATTGATAAATGGTTTTCATTTATAAAAGATATGGGACAATGTATTTTAGATTCTTATATTCCAATTGTTGAAAAAAGAAAAAAAGAAACGTATAATAGCTTAAATTTAAATTGGCAACAAATTAGAAGAGGAAGATATGTAGAGTTTAATCTTCTTCATGACAAAGGGACATTGTTTGGATTAAAAACCAAAGGCAGAATTGAAAGTATTTTTATGAGTATGCCGCCCAAAGTTAAATGGATCTATGATTTTAAGCCTGAAAAAGAAAGTGATGAAGAAAAACTTGTCAAAATATTAGAATCCCCTAAAAATTGGGTTTAAATTAAAGATATGTATCCATTAAACAGAAATAGAAGGCTTCGTTCAAAGCAATCTTTAAGAAATTTAATCAAAGAGGCGCGCATAAGTCCTCACGACTTTATTGTTCCTCTTTTTATAATTGAAGGATCTAAACTGAAGGAGGAAATTCCTTCAATGCCTAATTATTTTAGATACAGTTTAGATGTTGTAAAAAAAGAAGTTAAAGAACTTTGGAATATTGGTGTTCAAGCTGTTTTATTATTTGTTAAAGTAGAAGATCATTTAAAAGATAATTTTGGAAATGAAGCTGTTAATAAGAACGGTCTTATGCAAAGAGCTATAAAAGATATTAAAAGTAGTGTTCCTGAAATGACAATTATGACAGATGTTGCTTTAGATCCCTACTCAACTTATGGTCATGACGGTATAGTAAAAGACAATAAAATCCTAAATGATCCAACTAACTTAGTTTTGTCTGACATGGCTTTAAGTCATGCTGAAGCAGGAGCTGATGTTGTTGCTCCAAGTGACATGATGGACGGTAGAGTTTTATCTATTAGAAAAGCGCTTGAAAATAATGGATTTCATGATACAGGGATAATGAGCTATGCAGTTAAATATGCCTCTAGTTTTTATGGTCCATTTAGAGATGCTTTAGATTCAAAACCTGGATTTGGGGACAAAAAAACTTATCAAATGGATTTTCATAATAGATCAGAGGCAATTTTAGAAGCAAAATCTGATATTGAAGAAGGTTCTGATATTATAATGGTCAAGCCTGGCTTAAGTTATTTAGATATTTTGCGTGATTTAAAAAACCAGGTTCATTGTCCATTAGCAATTTACCAAGTCAGCGGGGAGTACTCAATGCTTAAAGCAGCCGCAAAACAAGGCTGGCTCGATCACGATAAAGTTATGATGGAACAACTTGTTTCAATGAAACGTGCTGGAGCAGATATTATTGCTTCATACTTTGCAAAAGATGCTATAAAATTACTCTCTTAATTTTCATACATTAGTAGTGTATGAAACGTTTAAAAAATAAAATTGTTTTAGTAATATCCTTATTTTTATTTTTTGTTGCGGTTAATTTCAGTTCAGATATTGTTTATTTGTCTGAATTAGTTGGCACGGTCTTTAAAATGCAAAGAACTAATGCGGATATTACTGACTACAAATATTTCGAAAACATAATCCTTTCTAAAAGCACTTCCCCTCAACCATGGCCAATTCACAAAAACTATAATACTATTAATGAAACTGAAAATTTAAAAAAAATTCATGCAGAACTTGGAACTGTGGCTTATTTAATAATAAAAAACGATTCTATATGGCATGAAAAATATTATCAAGGTTACGGTAAAAATTCATATAGTAATTCTTTCTCAATGGCAAAAAGTATTGTGTCAGCCACTATGGGGAAAGCTATTCAAGATGGATATTTTAAAAGTATTGATGATAAGGTAGGCTCATATATTGATGGATATTCCGACGGTTTAGCGGAAAAACTAACTATTGGAGATTTATCAAGTATGGCATCAGGGTTAGATTGGGATGAAAGCTATACAGACATATTTGGTGTTACAGCAAGATCTTATATTTCAAGCGAACTTAATGAATTAATAAAATCTAGAGCTATTATTGAAGAGCCTGGAAAAAGTTTTAAATATTATAGTGCCAGCACCCAGCTTCTTTCTATGGTCGTTGAAAAAGCTACTCAAAAAAAAATATCAAATTTAGTACAAGAATGGTTTTTAGAACCTCTGGGATTTGAAAACAGTTCACTTTGGCAAATTGATGGAAAAAAAAATAATACTATAAAAGCATATTGTTGTTTCAACTCTAATGCTAGAGATTTTGCTAGATTTGGGAAACTTTACAAAGATTATGGAAAGTGGAATGGAATTCAAATATTAGACTCCTCTTTTGTGGCAAAATCGATTAAGCCTAGATTTGAAAAAAGCCCAGAATACGGATATGGATTTTGGTTGGGGGAAATTAAAGAAAATAAATTTTTTGCAATGAGAGGGATATTGGGTCAATATGTAATTGTTGTCCCTGAAAAAGATATTATAGTGGTAAGACTTGGAGAAAAAAATCTTGAAAAAAACAGTGATAGACCAAAGGATTTTGATGTTTATTTAAATGAAGCAATAATGATGCTTGATAGTGTAAGGTTTGATTATGAGCAATAATAAACTTCTCTCAATAAAAAAATTAACCATCAAAATTGGTGATCAAATTATTTTATCAAATGTTTCTTTTGATTTAAAAAAAAATGAAGTTTTAGGGCTTGTTGGTGAATCTGGAAGCGGTAAATCTTTTACTGCCTTATCAGTTTTAGACTTAATTCACTTAAAAAACTTAAAGACTGAAGGGGAAATAATTTTTAACGGAAGGGAGTTAAATAAATTGTCCAAAAAAGAATATCAAAAAATAAGAGGGAAAGAAATATCAATGATTTTTCAAGAACCAATGAGTTCTTTAAATCCAACTATGAAATGTGGTGATCAAATTTCTGAGATTATTATTAATCATGAAAAAATAAGTAAAAAAATAGCCAAAAAAAGATCTATTGAACTCATCAAAAAGGTTCAATTAAAAAATCCTAAATTAGTTTTTGAAAAATATCCTTTTCAGCTAAGCGGCGGGCAACAACAAAGAATAATGATTGCAATAGCAATAGCATGTAAGCCTAAACTATTAATTGCCGATGAGCCAACAACTTCCTTAGACAGTCTTATAAGGAATGATATTATTTCTTTAATTAAATCTTTACAGAAGGAATACAGTATGAGTGTTCTATTTATTTCTCATGACTTAAAGTTAGTTTCAAAATTTGTTGATAATTTAATTGTATTAAAAAATGGGATAATTATTGAAAAAGGGGGGTCTTCACAAATATTTAATTCTCCCAAAGAAAATTATACTAAGCATTTAATAAACTCTTCTCCTCCAAAAAATAATAGGCCAAATAGATTAATTACTTCAATAAATAAGAAAAATAAAATTATTTCTAAAGAAGAAAGAGCAGATCATCATTTAAAAATTTATAACAAAAATCCACTATTAAAAATTAATAATTTAACTGTTTTTTATAAAAACAATCAGATACTTAAAGATATTTCGTTTGATATGTATAAAGGAGAAACACTAGGGATTATTGGTGAATCCGGTTCTGGAAAATCTACAATAGCTAAATCTATATTAGGGCTTATTAAAATTAATAATGGGAAAATTCTTTTTAAAAATCAAAATACAAATGATATCTCCAATTCAATTTTCAGAAAAAAAGTTCAATTAATATTTCAGGACCCCTATTCTTCTTTAAATTCAGAAATTTCAATTGGCAAATCGATAATTGAGCCAATGATTGCACACAAAATTTTTAATTCTAAACATGAAATGAAATGTAGGGCTATAGAACTTTTGAATCAGGTTGGATTATCCGAAAGTGATTTTAAAAAATTCCCTAATCAATTTTCTGGTGGGCAAAGACAAAGAATAGTCATAGCTAGAGCTTTAGCTTTAAATCCGGAAATTATAATATGTGATGAATCAGTGTCTGCATTAGATGTTTCAATTCAAGCGCAAATTTTAAATTTACTAAGTGATTTAAAGGAGAAATATCTGTTTACATTTCTATTTATCTCACACGATATGTCGGTTATTAAATATTTTACAGACAGGTTAATTGTGTTAAAAAAGGGACAAATCATTGAACTCAATGAAACTGATTTTTTGTTCGATAACCCAAAAAAAACATATACTAAGTCTTTAATAAAGGCTAGTGATTTTTAAATATCATGAATATCGATATAATTTTTAGTTGGGTTTTACAATTACATTCTCTTTGGGCTATTCTAACGATTGTAATTATATTTTATTCCATTATACGATTTTTTTTCAACGCTTATTTGAATAAAATTTTTAAGCCTTTAGATTTAAGAATTGCTCTTTTTACACTCATATTCTCACATATTCAATTTGCTATTGGAACTGTCTTATATTTTATATCTCCTAAATTTAAATGGTGGGAGAATGGAATTGAACAAGTAGCTCAGAATGATCAATATTTTTTTTATTTATTGAAACACCCTTTATTAAATATTTTAGGATTACTTTCTATCACAATTGGGTGGTCTCTTTTCAAAAAAGCAAAAACTAATTACAAAAGATATATGCGGCTAGGAATATTTTACCTAATTGGATTTTTGTTAATATTGCTAGCCATACCATTTGAAAATTGGATATAAAAAAAACGCTCTCTTAAAATTAAGAGAGCGCAAACCAAACCATTATTAAATTCTTAAACTTTATTATCATTAAATTTAATTCTTAATTATCTAGCGGATTCACAAAATTTTGTTAATCTTTATAACATGAATAATAAATATGCTGTGCTTGGCGGGGGAAGTTGGGGAACTGCAATCGTAAAGATGCTTTGTGAAAACAATAATATTGTTAACTGGTATGTAAGAAAAGATGAGGATGCTCAGTTTATAAGAAATAAAGGAAGAAATCCAAAGTACTTACGATCTGTGGTTTTTGATAAATCAAAAATAAATCCCAGTTCCTCAATTAGAGAAATCGTAGATAGATCCGAAATAATTATTTTAGCAATTCCTTCTCCTTTTTTAGAGACTGAACTAAATAAAATAAGTGATCTTATTGAAAACAAAACTCTATTTTCAGCTTTAAAAGGAGTTGTCCCAGAGTCTCACTTAATCGTTAGTGAACATTTAAATGAGTTTTATAATATCTCTTTTTCAAAAATTGGAATTATCACAGGTCCTTGTCATGCAGAGGAAGTTGCTCTTGAAAAATTATCATACTTAACAATTGCTTGTAAAAATGAGATAAAAGCACAAGAAATGGCAAATTCGTTAATGTCAAATTATATTAATGTGAAAGTCTCTAAAGATACTATGGGAGTTGAATATGCTGCAATGTTAAAAAATGTTTACGCTGTAGTTGCAGGCATATGCCATGGGTTAGGATATGGAGATAATTTTCAAAGTGTGTTAATTAGTAGTTGTGTTCGAGAAATGAAAAAGTTTGTATACAAAATATATAAAACCAACAGAGATATAAACGATTCGGAATACTTAGGAGATTTATTAGTTACATGTTATTCTTCTTTTAGCAGAAACAGGACTCTAGGAAATATGATAGGTAAAGGGTATACTTTGAAAGCAGCTATTTCTGAAATGTCTATGATTTCTGAAGGTTATTATGCTACCAAAAACGCGTATGAATTAACTGAAAGTAATTCCGATGAATTTAATATAATCTCCTGCGCATATCAAATTCTTTATAAAAATTCAAATCCTAAAACAATAATAAAAAAATTAACTGAAGAATTAGATTGAATCTTTAAATTGATTAATAAACCTTACATCATTTTCATATAATATTCTAATATCTTCAATTTGGTAAAGAAGCATAGCGATTCTTTCGATTCCCATTCCAAAAGCAAAGCCTGAATATTTAGTTGAATCTATTTTACAGTTGTCTAAAACATTTGGGTCAATCATTCCACAGCCCATTATTTCTAGCCAACCTGTCCCTTTAGTTATTCTATAATCAGTTTCAGAATTTAAACCCCAATATATATCAACCTCGGCACTAGGTTCGGTAAATGGAAAATAGGATGGTCTTAATCTTATTTTAGATTTACCAAATAATTCCTTAGTAAAATAAAGTAAAGTTTGTTTTAAATCAGCAAACGAAACGTTTTCATCAATATAGAGTCCTTCTATTTGATGAAAAAAACAATGTGATCTAGCTGATATATCTTCATTTCTATAAACTCGGCCAGGTGAAATAGTTCGTATTGGAGGTTCATTTTCTTCCATATGTCTAATTTGAACAGAAGAGGTATGTGTTCTTAAAAGAAGATCTGGATCTTTTTTTATAAAAAAAGTATCTTGCATGTCTCTAGCTGGGTGATGCATTGGTAAATTTAAAGCTGTAAAATTATGCCAATCATCTTCAATTTCTGGCCCTTCAGAAACGTTAAATCCAATTTTATAAAAAATGTCAATTATTTTATCTCGAATAATTGAAATAGGATGTCTTGACCCAAGTTCAATCATTGAAGCAGGTTTCGTTAAATCTAAATCTTTAACCTTGTTCCCATCGTCACCTCCAAGAGTTTCTTTAAGTTCTTTGATTTTTTTTAACGCAACATTTTTTAATTCATTAATTGCTAATCCATACTCCTTTTTATCTGAAGGTTCAACCTTCTTAAACTCTGAAAAATAATGACTTACAAATCCTTTTTTCCCAATAAAATCTATTCGAAATTTTTCAAGCTCATCATTATTCTTTGCTGAAAAACTTAATGCTTGTTGAATTTTTTTTTGTATTTCTTCAATCATAAATTGATATAATCATTGATTCAAAAATACTCATTTTCATTTATTCAATTAGTTGTTTTTCAATAAAATAATTAATTATAGACTCTTTCATTAAAATACTTTGTTCTCCTGATTTTAAATTTGGTAATTTATTTATTGTTTTATAGTGTGGCCAACCATCTTTATCGACATAGTCAAACTCATAAAATCCATAAGGCTCTAATAAGCGGCATACTGCAATATGCATAAGGTCAATTTTTTGATCTTTATTAAATTTCATATTTGGATTTCCAAATTCTTGAACCCCAATTAGATAAATAACACTTTCAATATCTAAGTCATCTCCTTTATTAAATTTCTCACTTATTACGTTTAAAATATTTTTCCACTTCTCACTTAAGGTCTTCTTTGATTCCATTTAAAAAATAATTTAAATTGTATGAAAACAATATACTTATATTTGTAAATAAAATCTTGAATTACTTAGATATTTTTATTGTATGCTTAATAGCCCTTGGATTTTATAGAGGTTTTTCCAAAGGCTTAATAATAGAGTTGACGTCAATATTGGCCCTAATTCTTGGAGCCTATGGATCTTTAAAGTTTTCTGGACTAACATTTGATTTTATTAGTACTACTTTCCCAAATCAATTAGAGTCAATTGAACAATCCTATATAAAAATTTTTTCATTTGCTTTTACCTTTGTTGTTATTATTGTTAGTATTTCTGTTGCCGGAAAAGCATTGACAAAAATTGCTAAAATTCTTTTTTTAGGATTCTTAAATAAATTGTTTGGAGGATTATTTGGAGCTATCAAATACGTATTAATAGTTTCTTTTTGTTTTGTGTTTTTTGAAAATATAAACTCAGAGTTCTCCTTTATTGACAATGAAAACATTGAGTCAACTTTTTTATACCGTCCTATTTTAAACGGAGGAAATCAATTGTTAAGTTTTTTTAATTTAAGCAGTAGTTCAATCAATTTTTTTAATTGATTTTGATTCCATCCATCCACTTGCTCCATTTCTTAGCTCTACTAAAACCCAATCATCAAGCTCCTCTTTTATATTGACTTTAGTTCCTTCATGTAAATTAAATTGAATTTCACTTCTATAATTAGGCTCTGTTCTAAAATCTATTTTTTTATCAAAGATTATAGCTTCTATGTTAGATTTTTGATTTTCAAATTTTGAAATTCCTGTTAAAATAAAAACTATAGAAATACAAAAAAGAATTGATGAAAATGTAAAGTATTTTTTTTTAGAATTACTATCTCTTTTAAAATAATATAATATAAATAAAATTAAAAAAATGTAAATTAGAACTATCCCAACGCTTAACCATTGATTTACTGAAAAAAACATAGATATAGAATTAAGGAAATCAGATAATTGATTTGACGGCAACAGTTCAATTTTATCGATTAACATATTTTGAGAATATGTTAAATTGTTAATTATATCCTTATCATTTGGATTTAATTTTAAAGCTTTTTCAAAATAATAAATACTGTTAGGAGTGTCATTTAATTTATAATAACTATTCCCTAAATTAAAATATAATGAACCTGAATGCTCTCCATTATTAATTATTTTAACAAATGAATTTATTGCTTCATTATAGTTCCCGTTATTGTACAACTCAACGCCAGATTTAAAATTTAGTTCATTTTCTGTTTGAGAGAACGTAAATCCCGAAAAAAACAAACAACAATAAATAATTAATATTTTCATTTTAAATTACTTTATCAATTTCTGTAATAACCTGAACTGCATTTTCATAATCATTATTAATTGCAACATTAGAAGCTGGAGTAAATCTTGCAAACTCACAATTTTCAATTAGTTTAATAAACAGCTCTAAAGATTCTTTTTCAATCTCTTTTCTTAAGAGCAAGTTGTAAATCTTTTCTTTACTGTAATCAAAAGTTTCAATTGAAAATTTTGATTTTAAAAAATTATGAAGTGCCTTTTCCAATGCAATATAAAAAACATCTTTATTGTCTAAATTTTTTCTAGCATCTGATAAATATTTTTTAGCCAGCTTGTTAGCTCTTCTAGATTTTGATTCTTTTAATTTTGAACTTGAAATATTCTTTGATTTAAAAAATATTAGTAATATCAAAATTAATAATATTGGAAATATTAAAATTGAATAAAAACTTATTGAATATATAAAAGGTTTGGAGTTAATTTTGACAAAATCAGATTCAGTTTTAATAAATTTAAATTGATTGATTGAGGGTAAAATGTTTTTTGTTGTCTCAGTATTTGGAATATTAGTATTACTTTCATCTAAAGACATTGGCCCCTCTAAAACATTAATTATTATTTCATCAGAGTTAATTGATTCATATTTATTTAATTGAGGATTAAAAAATGTGAATTCAACTGAGTTTATAGGATATTTTCCTTGAAATTGAGGGACTAACGTATAAGTATTTGAAATAAAACCTTTCATTCCTACCAAGCTTGTTGATACTTTTTCATTGTATTCAGGATCATACTTCTCAAGGGAACTTGGCACCTGAATAGATGGAGGAGAAAATAGTTTTAAATTCCCATTTCCAGAAATTTTAACAGTCGCTTGCAAAGATTCTGAAGCGTTCAGTTCTGTTTTATTTGTATTTAATTTAATCTCAAATTTTCCAACTGCTCCGTTAAAACTTTCTGGAGCATTAATAGGTAATGCTTTAACATTAATTGACCTTTTCCCTGCCGTTACTTTTTTTGAAACTTGATTATATATTCTATTTCCAAAAAAATCTCTTCTATTTGTAGGGACATCAACAGAGACATCTAATGAAAGTGGTAGGATTTCAAGTTTTCCTGATTTTTGTGGATATAAAACTGTTTTCTTCCAAGTAACAAAATTATAATTATCACCCTTAAAAGAGCCTCGCTCTATTTGTAATCTTGGAATTTTTATATTTTGAGACCAAAAATTTTCAAATTCAGGGGTTTCAATTTCCCCAACATTAGTAACATTAATTTGAGGAGAATAGTATAACTTATACACAATAGAAATTCCCTCGTTTAAATAAGGGCTGCTGTTAGAAATCTCAGCTACTAAATGTAAATTTTCGTTAACAACATAACTAGGGTCATTTGGATCTTTACTTACAGTAACGGATTCACTCACGCTAATTTTTACTGGTAAAGTTTTATAAATATTATTCTCTATTTCTATAGTAGCTTGTCCAATTGTAAGCGAACCTTTCTTAATTGGGCTTAAAAAATATGAATAAGTTTTGGAGAAAGTTCTCTTACCGTTTACCCACATATTACTAACAGATTGGTTAGGGCCCCCAACAACTGTAAAGCCTTTGAAACTAGGCGGAGTAAAATTATCACCGTCTTTATTCATTTTAAAATCAACCCTAAGGTTTTCATTAATTCCTAAAGATTTTTTTGTCAAAACAGCTTCAAAAGTAACAGCGTTGTCCTGAGCATTTATATTACTAATTACAGCTAAAACAAAAAATATATATAATCTAAATTTCATATTTTAATTACCAATCTTTTTTATTCTTAACAGGACTTCCTTTCATTTTCTTTTTGTTAATCTTTTGTTGAACTTTTTTTTCTTGATTATCCATTGCTTTTAACAAGTTTTTCAGTTGCTCTGGAGATATTTTATTTGGCTTCGGTTTTTCTTTTTCATCTTCTTTATTGTCTTTTTTCTGGTCATTCTTTTCGTCTTTTTTCTCTTTATTATCCTTGTCGTTTTTCTTATCCTTTTTGTCCTTTTTATCTTTGTCGTTTTTCTTGTCCTTTTTGTCCTTTTTATCTTTGTCGTTTTTCTTATCCTTATCGTCTTTTTTATTGTCTTTTTGTTCGTTTTTCAATAATTCTTTGGCCAAAGCATAATTGTACCTTGTTTCGTCATCAGTCGGATTATTAAGTAATGCATTTTTAAATGCATTGACAGCATTTTGATAATCTTCGTTCTGCATGTAAATGTTGCCTAAGTTATGAAACGATTTGTGAAGAGTTTCTTTGCTTTTAGTTTTTTTAATAGAAGATTTATATTGATTTATTGCCTCCTGTTTCAATTCATTTCTGTAAAATGAATTTGCTAAATTATAAGAAGCGTTGATGTTTAAAGAATCCTTGGAAATTGATTTTCTATAAAATTTTTCGGCTTCAATTAAATTCTTGTCGGCAAATTCAATATTACCATCCAAAGTCAAATTATTTGAATCCTTATTTATCTTTAGTTCTTGAGAATTAACTTTAATAATAAAAAACAATAAAATTAAAACGATTCTATTCATTAAATAAATTTAGTTTTTTTACCCAAAATGTTTTCTTTTCAAATACAATTAATTCCAAACTTAGAAAAAGAATTGCAAATCCTATAAACCACTGAAATTGATCCTTATAAGCTACAAATTGTTTAGACTCAAATTCTTTTTTGTCCATTTCTTTTAATCTTTCAATAATAGCTTGTACAACTAATTCTGTGTTAACTCCATTAATATAAATTCCATTAGACGAATTTGCTATATTTTTTAACAAATCCATATTTAGTTTTGTGATAACAACATCCCCATTTTGATCTTTTTTATATGACTTAACTATGTCTTTTTCTTTTAAAGGTATTGGAGCTCCTTTTATTGAACCTAGTCCAATTGTAATAATTGTAATTCCTGAATTCTTTACAATTTCTGTAATGTTTTTATTTTCGATTTCATGATCTTCACCATCAGAAAGGATACATAAAACTCTATTGGTTTGATTTTCATCATCGTAAAACTCTTTTGCCAAATTAATGGATTCCAAAATCGCTGTTCCCTGAGAAGATAACATGTCCGTTGTTAAACTTTGTAAAAAGGTTTTAGCAGTTGAATAATCATCGGTAATTGGAAGTATTGGAAGTGCTGAAGCAGCATATGCAATTACACCTACCCTGTCGTTATTTAAATTATTTATAATTTCTGAAACTATTCTTTTAGCTTTTTCTAAACGATTGGGAGCAATATCCTCCGCCAACATACTTTTTGAAACATCAACAGCAAAAACTAAATCAACACCCTCTCTTTTAACAGTTTTAAGCTCTGTCCCGATTTTTGGATTGACAAGTGATATGGTTGAAAATAATATAAAAAGAATTAAAAAGAGTAATTTAATTTTTGGTTTAAAAGTAGAAATGTTAGGACTCAATACCTTAAGTAAATCAGACGAGATATATTTGATTTGTGTTCTGTTTCTCCAACTGCTTAAAAATAAAAACCCTACAACAAGTACTGGAATTATTACTAATAAATAAAAATAATATGTCTCTTCTAACTGGTACACTTATATAAAACTTTTAAATAATGTTGTTCTTAAAATCCACTCTAAGAATATTAAAATAATAGAAAATAAAACAAATACTCTATAAATTTCCTGCGCATTTGAATATTTAAATTCTTCCACATCAGTTTTTTCAAGTTTATTAATTTCTTGATATATTTCTTTAAGTTTTTTGTTATCTGTAGCTCTAAAATATAATCCCCCTGTTTTAGAAGCTATGGATTCTAAAAGTTTTTCGTCAATTTCAACCTTTGTCATACCGTATCTGAAAGAACCGTCTGGATTTAAAGCTATGGGAGCAAGGGCATTTCCATTGCTTCCTAGTCCGATTGTATATGTTTTTATTCCAAATGAAAGGGCTAAATCAGCAGAAGTATTTGGGTCGATAAATCCTGAATTGTTGACTCCATCAGTAAGTAAAATAATAACTTTACTTTTAGCTTTACTGTTTTTAAGTCTATTGACGGAAGTCGCTAAACCCATCCCAATTGCTGTTCCGTCTTCTATAATTCCATCAAAAATTATTTCATCTAAGGACTTAACTATAATTGATTTATCGGTAGTAACAGGTGTCTTGGTATAACTTTCTCCTGCGTAAACAACAAGGCCAATTCTATCATTAATTCTATCATAAATAAATTCTTTAGCAACTTCTTTTAACGCTTCTAATCTATTAGGTTTTAAATCTTGGGCAAGCATGCTTGAAGAGACATCTACTGCTATCACAATATCAATCCCTCTGCTTTTTTTAGTTTGTGTCGAGATATCAATTATTTGTGGTCTGGCTAAAGCTATAATTAAAGAAACTAAAGCTGTATATCTTAATAAATCTAAAAAAGGGAAAATAGTGGTTTTTAGAGATGATTTACTAAACGAATCAATTGAAGATATGCTAAGTTTGGGGTTTTTGAGGTGTTTAATTTTATAATTAACAACAACAAAGAAGATCACGCCTACAATAAGCCATAAAAATTCAGGGTTGTAAAATGTAATATTATTAAACATTTTATTTATTATTAAAATCTATTGAACTTTCAATTCTAGTTCTAATTTGTTTTGCATATCTATTATTCCTATCGTAAATAATATTTAAAGTTTGATTTCCACCATTTTCAAAAAACGATAAGCTGGAATATTCTTTTTTGATTGAAATATTTTCGTTATTAATATAATCAAAAGAGCCATAATACCTAGTTGTAGTTATCCCGTTATCAAGTGTAAACTCTTCCTGTTGTGTTAAGATGTTTAGGGCTCCCTTAGATTTTAATTTTTCTATGAGAATTGACTGAATTTCATCCTCTTTATTAATTGGTTTTGTATTAATAGTTAAGCTAAACGGATCTTCTAAACCCTGAAGGCTAAACAATTGCCCTGTTTTTGAATCGTTTCTTATTAATGCATCTGGTGATGATATTTTAATTGGAAAAGCTCCATAACTACTTACAACCCAATCTTCTTTTTGTAAAAGTTCTTTTGTCGAATTTCCAAACACATTATCTTTAACTTCTTCCCATCCAAAAATTGAAATACTTGTAATAAGAGAAATGAAAATTATTGTGGTTAATATTTTGGCAATATTTATAAGAAATTTTCTTTTCTTTTCACCTTGAATTTTCTTTAGATACTCTTCGTTTTGTAATAGCTCTTCTTCGGAAGGTTCAGGGATTGCTTCTTTTGTGTCAACAAGAACTGTCTCTAAAAGTTGTTTGTCTAAAATTGCTGTTTTAGAACCAGGTGCTGATTTAGCGAATTTTACCAAATCAGCTGTGGATAAAACTGATTTAAAGTTTTTCAAAGTTTCTTTTGAAATATCTAATTGACCCGCATCCTTTAATAATTCTAGTTTTACTATTAATTCATTAGTTGTGCTTTCTAAGGCGTCTACTTTAACCTCTTCTTCAAAATAGCCTTTTACAATTTCTGTTAATTTAGAATAATATTCTTTGTAATCTGATTGATTATTAGATTCATTCAGCTCTAGTGATTTTAATGCTTCAATCGCTTTCTCAAGTGGAGGAGTAATGATTTCTTTTGATGAATTAAAGTATTTAGATTCCTTGTAAAGCTTAACAGATAATATTAGAATTGAAATTATACTAAGAATCAAAAAATATTTTTTCCACCAACCTTCATTATTTCTTTCAACTTGAATTATATTTTTTATGTCAAAAAATTTCTTGCTGACAGTGTCGACTTTAACACTTGAAACACTGATAATAATTGAATCTCGAGATTTAATTATTTGATCTAAAATTTTGATAGGTGGAATTATAGAAAATGACCCTGGCTCAAAACTTGTTAATGAATATTTTTTAACAAACCTTACCGTGTTATCTTCATATAATGTGTCTATTTGAAATTCTTGAATCACGTCAATAGGAGGGTTGAATTTTAGCAATTTAAATTCAAAATCGTTCAATGAATCAGCAACAAAAGAAAATTCGTACTTAATTTCTTCTCCGATTTTTATAGAAAGTGTATCTACTTTAGACTTTAAACTTATTGGAGTTTGAGAAAATAGCCCAAAACTTAGGCTTAAAAACAAAAACGATATTAAAATTTTCTTATTAACCACGGGTTTTAAAATAGTTTAGTAGTTTTTTAATATAGCTTTCGTCTGTTCGACAAAGAATTGTGCCTGCCCCGTTTCTTTTGAACAAATCATTGAATTCCTTAAATTTTAACGTCCTTTGTTTCTTGTAATTATTCCTTACAAATTTTGATGAAGTATCAACTAATTGAACTTGTTCAGTTTCCTGATCAAACATTTGAACTAATCCGAAATTTGGGATAAACTCTTCAAGTTTATCAAATACTTTTATACCTGTTAAATCGTGCTTTTTAGACGCAATTTTTAATGTTTTTTCATAATTTGATGAAATAAAATCTGATAAAATAAAGGCAATGGATTTTTTTTTCAAAACACTAATTAAAAATTCCAAAGCAGTACTAATATTTGTTTTTTTACTTTTTGGCTTAAATTCTATTAACTCTCTAATAATTCTAAGAACATGGGTTTTACCCTTGCTAGGAGAAATAAATAACTCAATTTGATCACTAAACAATATCAAACCTACTTTATCGTTGTTTTGAAGAGCAGAAAATGCTAAAGTTGCCGAAATTTCCGTAATTATATTTTTTTTCAAGGCATTATCAGTACCAAACAAACCCGAGCTACTCACATCTACTACAAGCATTAGTGTAAGCTCTCTTTCTTCTTCAAAAACTTTCACAAAAGGTTCATTATATCTTGCGGTAACATTCCAATCAATGCTTCTAACATCATCTCCAAACTGATAATTTCTTACTTCACTAAAAGTCATACCTCGACCTTTGAATGTACTGTGGTACTCTCCACCAAAAATATTATTACTTAATCTTCTGGTTTTGATTTCAATTTTTCTGACCTTTTTTAATAAATCTTTAGTTTCCAAAATAATGAAAGTGATGAATTAGAAATAGTATTTTGTTCTCTAAGGAACCTCTACTTGATTAACTATTTTATTAATTATTTCCTCAGTTGAAATATTTTCTGCTTCTGCCTCATAGGTAAGACCTATTCTGTGCCTTAAAACATCATGGATTACAGCTCTTACGTCTTCAGGCACAACATATCCTCGTCTTTTTATAAAAGCATAACATCTAGCTGCATTCGCTAGGTTAATACTTCCCCTTGGCGATGCGCCGAAATTTATTAACGGTTTCAAATCTTCTAAACCGTATTTTTCAGGGTATCTGGTTGCAAAAACTAAATCTAGAATATACTTTTCTATTTTTTCGTCCATGTAAACTTTTCGAACAGATTCTTGAGCTTTAATAATTTGTTTAACAGTAACAACAGGTTTGATGTCTCCAAAGCTGTTGTTAATATTAGCTCTTACTATTAATTGCTCGTCTTCAATTTTGGGATAATCGATTATAGTTTTTAACATAAATCTATCTACTTGTGCTTCAGGAAGTGGATATGTACCTTCTTGCTCAACTGGATTTTGAGTTGCCATTACTAAAAAAGGTGGAGTTAACTTAAATGTTGAATCTCCAATAGTAACTTGTCTTTCCTGCATGGATTCCAATAAAGCTGATTGTACTTTTGCAGGGGCTCTATTTATTTCATCTGCGAGAACAAAGTTTGCAAAAATAGGACCTTTTTTTATCGAGAAATCATTTTCTTTCATATTGTAAATCATAGTTCCCACTACATCAGCTGGTAATAAATCAGGTGTAAATTGAATTCTACTAAAACTTCCTTTTACAGCTTTGCTTAAAGAGTTTATAGCTAATGTTTTTGCAAGACCTGGAACTCCTTCTAAAAGAATATGACCCTGGCCTAAAAGACCAATTAATAACCTTTCCATCATGTGTTTTTGACCAATAATTACTTTATTAACTTCAAGTAATAGCATGTCGATAAAAGCACTTTCCTTTTCAATTAATTCGTTAATTTCTTTAATATCAATTTCTTTATTCATTTTTTACTTATTTAAGATAAATTTACTTATAAAACTAAGGGGGTGCAATTTGAATAAAAAAATTGATTCAAATTGTTAATAATTGGTTAAATATTTAATTATGCTCTGAGAATAGAATTTATTTTTCAATTAACATTTCTTCAATTTCTTTGGGAACAAGATGAGATATTGAAGTTTTTTCTAAAATATTTTTTCTAATAAGAGTAGAAGAAATCTCCATAATTGGAGCATTATACAGATTTACATTTGGGTGACTTATTAATTTACTTTTTTCTTTAGAAGCACTTTTTCTAGGATAGACACATATTTTATGCTCTAAAATTAATTCATAATTGCTCCACAAATGAAGAGTGTTTAAATTGTCTTCACCTAATATAATTTTAAAATCTGTTTTTGGATATTTTTTATTTAAATAGATCAATGTATCAGATGTATTGTAGGGAGGTTTTAAATTAAATTCAATATCAGAGCAAATTATTTTGCTGTTTTTTTTGCAGTAATTATTAATGATTTTAAATCTAGTATAATAATTTGTTAATTTATTGGCTTGTTTATGAGGGCTTATTGGTGTAATAACCAGCCATATTTGGTCTAAATTCAGTTTTTTTAAAAAATATTTAGCAATAGCAATATGACCATTGTGCAGTGGGTCAAAAGTTCCAAAAAATAATCCTATATTTTTGTTCATTTAGCAAGAAATTTTTTAACTATCTCGAATGATTCTTTCTTGGCTAAGTCAAGGTTATTATTAATAATGCTTAGGTCAAACTCCGATTCTTTTTCTATTTCTTTTTGAGCTTTTTGAATTCTTGCTTCAATTGATTCATTAGAATCTTTGTTTCTGGAGCTTAATCTTTTTTTGAGTTCTTTGACACTTGGAGCCTTAACAAAAATTGAGAGTGCATTATTTTTAAAATATTCTTTTAATCTGATCCCCCCAATTACATCAATATCAAAAATCACATTTTGTGTTTCTAATTGCTTAATAACTTCGCTTTCTAAAGTTCCATAAAAAACATCATCATATACTTCTTCATATTCAAGAAACTCACTATTATTAATTAATTTTTTAAAATCCGATTTGGTTTTAAAAAAGTAATCTTTTCCTTGAACTTCACCGTCTCTTTTTTGTCTTGTTGTTGCGGAAATTGAAAAAGACAGATTCAATTCTTTTTGATTTAATAAATAATTAACAAGAGTGGTTTTACCGCTTCCTGATGGGGCAGAAAAAATTATACATTTTCCTTTAAACATTACAAAACATTAAGAAGTTGTTCTTTTATCTTTTCTAACTCATTTTTCATTTCAACTACAAGCTGTTGAATCGGTAAATTGTTGGACTTAGATCCAATAGTATTAATTTCTCTTCCCATTTCTTGACTAATAAAAGTAAGTTTTTTGCCTTTTTCAATTTGACTTTCGTTCAATGTACTTTTAAAATAATTTAAATGATTTTTTAATCTAACTATTTCTTCATTAATATCAATTTTTTCTAAATAATAAATTAGCTCTTGTTCGAACCTGTTTTGGTCAACTTCTATTTTTAGAGATTCTAATTTTTTATTTAATCTTTTTTTTATGGATAACATCCTTTCAGGAGCCAATTTTTCTATATCAAAAAGTTTTTTTTGTATAATATCCAAATTACCTACTAAATCTAATTCCATAGATTTTCCTTCTTGAACTCTAAAGTCAATTACTTTTTCAATTGCCTTATTAAACAATTCTTTAATGTTTTCTAATAATTTTTGATCAAGATCACTTCTATTATTTTCAATTGAATTAGGAAGTGTAACTGCAATTTTAAGAAATTCGGAGTCAATTCCAGATGACAACTTTTTCAAATCTGTAATGTAAGATTTAATAACATCGTGGTTTAAATTGGATGTAAAACTGTTTTCTGAAATTTTAAAATTAATTTTAAAATCAATTTTGCCTCTTTTCAGTCCAGTTGTCAATATTGACCTTATATCACTCTCAATATTTCTAAATATTGGATTTAGACTATAATTTAGATCTAGAGTTTTACTGTTTAAAGATTTGACATCTATTGATATCTTTCCAAATTCTGAATCTGAAGAGGCATTCCCAAAACCAGTCATTGATTGTAGCATGTCGACAAATTTACAAAAAAGTGAGGCTTAGTCTAATTTCCTTAACCATATATTTCTAAAACTTAATGGGATACAACAATGATCTTGTAACATTATTGGTGCATTGCTGTGAGCCGAATATTTTGGTTTTCCAACATTTGTTGTAGTACCTTTAATTTCAACATGATTTTGAATTAAAACTCCATTATGAAAAACAGTGAAATAACCTGGTTTTTCTAATTTTTTATTTTTAAATATGGGGGCGGTAAATATTATATCGTAAGATTGCCAATCCCCTGGCTTTTTGCTTGAATTTTTTAACGGAATGTACTGCTTGTAAACAGATCCTGACTGACCATTAACATAAGTAGGGTTTTTATAACTATCTAAAATTTGAATCTCATAGTTTTTTTGAAAAAAAACTCCACTATTAGATCTACTTTGGTTTTTATGTTTGTCTAAATCATCTGTACCTGTTTTCCATTCAATATGTAATTGAACAGATCCGAACGATTCTTTTGTTTGAATTGAACCCTTGCCGTTTACAACAGTCATTGAACCATCTTTATTAATTATCCACTTAGGCTCTTTATTTCCCCATGTGACCCAGTTCGAAAAATCTGTTCCGTCAAATAAAATAATAGCATCACTTGGAGGTTGTGAGAAATTATATGCTTCTATTTTTTCTGGAACTGGCTCCCATACTTCGGTAAGTTTACTTTGACAATGGGCAAATGAAATACCTAATAAAAGAAAGAAATAAAATAGTTTTGAGTTCATACTAAAGAGTTCTAAAATATTCTGCTAAACTTTTAGCCTCTTTTTCAGAAAGGTTCTGATTTAACATTATAATATTATTGTATTCTTTTAGAAGAGCTATTGCTGTAGGGTCCTCTTTTAACATCTGGTCAGGGTTAAGCATTATGTTTAAAACCCACTCAACACTTCTTCTTTCATAAATTCCTGACATAGCGGGGCCGATTAATCTTCTATTTACATTATGGCATGCTGTACATTTTGAATTAAAGACTTGTTTGCCTTCATTCGCTAATTCTAAATTTACCTCAGAACTAAAAATATAATTTTTTATTGGACCAACACCTTTATTATTAAGATCAATTGGAGTTTCGGCATTTACTTGTTTAACTTGTTTTTTTTCTGTTTTAACTCTTTTATAAATCGATTTTTCCTTAGGTTTTTTTGAATCACCACAACCAGAAATTAAAAGGAAAACAAAAACTAAAGTAATTGATTTAAAAATATTCATGCTTAAACTTTTTTTAAAAATACAAAATCTGTTTTTTATTTTTTTGAAAAATAGATTAAACTACTTTTTAATAAGTTCAATCTCTGCTTCCTCAATATTTTTTTTAGAATTTCCAGCGAAAATTTTTCTATTAATTAGTAATACAGGTCTTTTTAAAAAGCTGTAATGACTAAGCAGTAATTTCTTAAAATCATTTTCATTTAAAAGGTTGATGTTTAGATTTAATTTTTTTAACATCTGGGCTCTTTTATTAAACAAAGTTTCGTAACTATTAGTTATTTTATAAAGTTCTTTTAAATTCTTTTCGTCTAAAGGCGTTTTTTTAACATCAATTAAATCAATAGCCTTAGTTAAAGACCATTGATTAATTATTCTTTTACAAGTTGAACAAGAGGATAAATAGTATAATTTATTCATTTAAAAAATTTCAGTTTGAGCTTAGAAGATATATATTTGAAAATCTAATTTACTTAAAATGAAGTTTAATACAAAAACTATTCACGGAGGTCAAATCGAAGAAAAAGGATATGGTGCAGTTATGCCTCCAATTTATCAAACTTCAACATATTCTCAAAAAACTCCAGGAGATCACAAAGGGTACGAATACAGCAGAACACATAACCCAACTAGAAGTGCTTTGGAAAGCTCATTTTCAAGTATAGAAGAAGGGAAATTTGGTCTTGCGTTTGGGTCTGGGCTAGCTGCAATTGATGCGGTGCTTAAATTATTAAATCCTGGTGACGAGGTAATATCAACTAACGACTTGTATGGTGGTTCTTACAGGCTTTTTACTAAAATTTTTGAAAAGTATGGGATTGTTTTCCATTTTACCGAAATGCACGATTTGTCTAAAATTGAGAATCTAGTGAACAAAAACACAAAAATGATCTGGGTTGAAACACCTACTAATCCTATGATGAATATTGTGGATATTAAAGGATTGAGCAATATTTCAAAAAAATTCAAGCTTATTTTAGCGGTTGACAATACCTTTGCAACACCTTTTTTACAGCAACCTCTTTTGTTAGGAGCTGATATTGTTATGCACTCCGCAACAAAATATCTAGCAGGTCATAGCGATGTGGTTTTAGGAGCGCTAATTGTAAATGACCAAAAGCTCTCAGAAAAATTATATTTCATTCAAAATGCAAGTGGAGCAATATGTGGGCCTATGGACAGTTTCTTAACGCTTAGAGGAATCAAAACATTGCACGTTAGAATGCAAAGACATTGTGAAAATGCTAAAAAAATTGCAAATTATTTAAATAGTCACCCAAAAATTAAATCGGTATACTGGCCTGGATTTGAGAAGCATCCAAATCACAATATTGCTAAAAAACAAATGAATGATTACGGAGCAATGATTTCCTTTACTACCAAAGGAAATAGCATGAGTAAATCACTTAAAATAGTTGAATCTTTAAAGGTTTTCACATTAGCAGAATCTTTAGGAGGAGTAGAAAGTTTAGCTGGTCACCCAGCTTCAATGACTCACGCTTCAATACCTAAAAAAGAAAGAGAAAAGTCAGGAGTCGTTGATTCATTAATCAGGCTTAGTGTAGGAATTGAAGATATAGAAGACTTAATTGAAGATCTGAAACAAGCTATAGGTTAATTTAAACAATTATTATTTGATTAACTTAGAGTAATAAATTCTTTTTAATATGAAAAAGATTATAGAAAATTTTATTTCTGAAATTGATAAAAAAAATTCTCATGAACCTGAATTTATACAAGCTGTAAAGGAAATAGCTGAAAACGTTCTGCCTTATATAGTTTCAAAAGACATTTATCATGGTAAAAACATTTTAATGAGAATGGTTGAACCTGAAAGAGTTTTAATGTTTAGGGTTAATTGGGTTGATGATAACGGAGAAATTCAAGTAAATAGAGGTTATAGGGTTCAGATGAATTCAGCTATTGGTCCTTACAAGGGAGGACTAAGGTTTCATCCTACCGTTAATCTTAGTATTCTAAAGTTTTTAGCACTTGAGCAAGTATTTAAAAATAGTCTTACCACTCTTCCAATGGGTGCAGGAAAAGGAGGTTCCGATTTTGATCCAAAGGGTAAAAGTGATGGAGAAGTGATGCGGTTTTGTCAAAGTTTCATGACAGAACTATACAGGTACATAGGTCCAAATACAGACGTTCCTGCGGGTGATATAGGGGTTGGCGGAAGAGAAATAGGATATATGTTTGGTCAATATAAAAAATTGAAAAAAGAATTTACAGGAGTTTTAACTGGTAAAGGACTTTCTTGGGGTGGCTCTTTGATAAGACCTGAGGCAACAGGTTATGGAACTGTATATTTTGCAGAAAACATGTTAAATCATGTTTCTAATTCCATAAAAGGAAAAACTGTAATTATCTCTGGATCTGGGAACGTTGCTCAATATGCTGCAGAAAAATGTATTCAGCTTTCCGCTAAAGTAATTTCTATGTCTGATTCCTCAGGTACAATTTATGATAGTAATGGAATAGACACTGAAAAACTAAATTTCATTATGGATCTTAAAAATATAAAGAGAGGAAGAATTAATGAATATATTAAAAAGTACCCTAATGCTGTTTTTTTCAAAAATAAAACTCCTTGGGAAATAAAATGTGATATTGCTCTGCCTTGTGCAACTCAAAATGAAATTAATGAAAATGACGCAAAAAATTTAGTAAAAAACGGATGTATATGTGTTAGTGAAGGTGCTAATATGCCTTGCGAACCTAATGCGATAAAAATATTTAAGCTTAATAAAATTTTATATGCACCTGGTAAAGCTTCAAATGCTGGAGGAGTTGCTGTCTCTGGCTTAGAAATGGCACAAAACTCCCTAAGATACAGTTGGTCGAGAGAAGAAGTTGATTCAAAATTAAAAGAAATTATGAAAGACATACATAACTCTTGCTTAATTCATGGTCAAGAAAAAAATTATGTGAACTACGAAAAAGGGGCAAATATAGCAGGATTTATTAAGGTTGCTGATGCAATGTTAGCCCAAGGAGTAGTTTAAAAATGCTTGTATCAACCGAAGCTATTTCGTTAAACTATATTAAGTATTCTGAAACTAGCATAATTGTTAAATGCTTTACAAAATCCAACGGATTAAAATCTTATTTGCTTAAGGGCATTCGCACTTCTAAAAAAAAAAAAATTAATATTGGTTTTTTTCAACCCCTAACTCAGTTAGAAATAGATGCAAATCACAAGAACAATGGAGGTTTGGAAGGTTTAAGAGCAGTAAAAATCATAAATCCTTATAAAACAATTCATTTAAATATAATTAAAAACTCCATAGTAATGTTTTTATCAGAAATTCTTTCTAAAAGTATCAAAGAAGAAGAAAAAAACTTAGCACTATTTAATTTTTTAAAACAATCAATAGTATGGCTAGATCAATCTAGTAGATTTAGTAATTTTCATATTCATTTCTTAGTAAAGTTATTGTCTTTTATGGGTATTTCACCAGATTTATCCAATCAAAACCTTGGTGGTTTTAATATGATTGAAGGAGTTTTTTGTAAATACGATGGAAGTGAATATTGTTTTAATGGTGAAATTATTTCGCATTTTAAAAGTTTTTTAGGCACAGAATTTGATGATTCAATTGAGGAAGTTAATACTTCACACAAGAGAAAGAAATTAATTGAATTTTTAATTAAATATATGCAAATACATTTGCCTGATTTTAAAAGGCCTAACTCACTAAATATTCTTTATGAGCTATTTGGCTAGATGCTTTTGTTTAATTTGTCTTCTACTTTTCTGTAAAACTGGTTATTCTCAAAAAATAATCCTAATTGACAATACAAATAATATTCCTGTTTCAGATGTTACCGTTTTTGGCAAACAAAGCTTTAAATCAATTATTTCTAACAATAAAGGTATTGTAGATCTTGAACAATTTGACAAAAGAGATACCTTGTTAATTGGGCATGTATCTTATAATTCGATTGAATTAATAAACAATTCAATAACAAATAACACTATTATTTTTCTAGAACCTAACACACAGGCCTTGTCAGAAGTAATTCTTTCAGTTGCAAGAAGTAAAGAAAGTAAAGAAAAAATTTCTAAGCAAGTATCTTTAATAACCAAGAAAGATTTGAAATTAGACTTGCCTCAAACTGCTGCTGATTTATTAAATTACGCAAGTGGAGTTAGGGTACAAAAGTCTCAAGGTGGTGGTGGAAGTCCAGTAATTAGGGGGTTTGAAGCAAATCGAGTTCTACTTGTTATTGATGGAGTGAGAATGAATAATGCAATTTACAGATCTGGTCATTTACAAAACTCTATTACAATAAATCCGAATAGCCTTGAAAGAACAGAAGTTATTTATGGTCCATCATCTGTTGGTTATGGGTCTGATGCCTTAGGAGGTGTAGTACATTATTATACCAAAACACCCAAAATTAATAATTCAAATAAATGGTTAGCAAGTGGTATTTCTTCTTATAATTCAAGACTTAATAACATTGTACAAAACTTAGATTTTGAGCATAGTACAAATAAATGGGCTAGTTATACAAATTTTTCTTTTTCAAAATTTGGAGATATTGTAATGGGAAATAATCGAAAACATGGTTTTGATGACTGGGGATTAGACAATCATTATTTAGATTCTAAATTACTTAATAGTTCTGAAATAAATAATGATAATCCCAAAACCCAATTAAATACCGCCTACAGTCAATTTGACTTTATGCAAAAATTTAATATTTTGCTTTCGGAGTCCTCAAACATGATCGTAAACTTCCAACATTCTAAGTCTTCCAATATAAATAGATTTGATAAACTAAACGAAATTAAAAACGGAGATTACAAATACTCTGAATGGTACTATGGGCCTCAGAAAAGAACAATGATTTCAACTCATTTTAATTTTTCAAAAACTAAGAAATTAAGTGATAAAAGTAAATTACTAATTGCTTTTCAGAAAATTGGTGAATCAAGGCATTCTAGAAAGTTTCAAGATCTTTCTAAAACTAATCAAATAGAAAATTTAAATGTTTTTTCTATAAATAACGATTATTTTAAAAGGTTCTCCAATAACTCCTCGTTGGCTTATGGCATTGAATATACTTTTAACGATGTAAGTTCCAAGGCTTATTTACAAAATTACACGTCAACAAATTCTAAATTAACTGAATCTGATCAGTATCATAACATTCCAACAAGATATCCAAGCGATGAAGGTCATTATTCAACGACTGCTGTCTATTATGAATACAGAAAAGATATTTCAAAAAAATCGAATGTTAATTTTGGAATGAGGTTTACTAACACTAGATTAAGTGCAATGTGGAATGATAAAAACATAATTAATGCTAACATCTCTGATGTTAATTCTCAAAACTCGTCAATTACAAGTAGTCTTGGTTATGTGCTTAGAACAGAAAATAACTGGAAAATAAGTGCTAATTTTTCTAGTGGTTTCAGATCTCCAAACATAGATGATATTGGAAAAATTCGAGAACAAAAAGGTGTGCTTTCAGTTCCAAACTCTAAATTAAAGCCAGAATACGCCTACAACAGTGAAATAGGGCTTTCTAAATCATCTCTAAATAAACAAAATATATTTTCTCTAAACGCATATTACACGCACATTTCTAAACATATTTCTAGAGATTATTTCGAAATAAGTAATGATACGTCTACAATTGATACATCTACCATACTATTTAATTCAGAAGAGGTAATCACAATGGCTAATGTAAATAAAGGAAATGCATTTATATACGGAGCAACATTGGACTTAAGGCTAAGTTCACCGAATGTTTGGGCTTTTAAAGCTAATTTAACTTATACTCACGGAGGTAGTGTTGATAGTCACCACCCACTGCCATCGATTTCTCCATTATTTGGACATTTAACTCTCAGATATATTGTTGGCAAATCAAGTGACTTTGAGCTTTCTTATAGGTTTTCTAGTTCCAAAAATCCTGATAAATACAGTATTGGTGGAGAGGACGGACTGGAAGAAACTCCTGTAATTTTTGATGGTATTGATTTTTCTTTCAACGGGATGCCTTCATGGGGAGTAGTTAAACTTTCTTCTTCATATGAGTTTTCAAATAAATTTAAAACACTACTTGTTTTAGACAATGTTTTTGACATTCATTATAGAGAATTTGCATCAGGAATATCCGCTCCAGGCAGAAACTTAAATTTAGTTTTAAGTTATAAGTTTTAAGTTCTTCAAATTTCATCTAAAATAGTTACTTTCGCTTTTAGTAAATTTCGATTTATTCACAATGGCATTTAAAGAATATAATGGTTTAAATTTATCTCAAGTTGCTAATGAGGTTCTAGCGGATTGGGAGAAAAATCGCTCTTTTGAAAAAAGTATTAGTTTAAGAAAAAATGCTTCTAAATTTATTTTTTACGAGGGGCCCCCATCTGCTAATGGTATGCCAGGGATCCATCATGTTATGGCTAGAAGTATCAAAGATATTTTTTGTAGATACAAAACTTTAAAAGGATTTCAGGTTGACAGAAAGGCTGGATGGGATACACATGGACTTCCTATTGAACTCAGTGTTGAAAAAGATTTAGGGATTACAAAAGAAGACATAGGGACTAAAATTTCAGTTGAAGATTATAATAAAGCTTGTAAAAAAGCCGTTATGAAGTATACTGATGTTTGGAACGATTTAACAAAAAAAATGGGTTACTGGGTAGACATGAGTAATCCTTATGTTACTTATAAGTCTAAATACATTGAATCAGTTTGGTGGCTTTTAAAAGAACTATTTGATAAAAATTTAATTTATAAAGGTTATACAATACAACCATACTCGCCAAAAGCAGGGACAGGTTTGAGTTCACATGAGCTTAATCAACCTGGTACTTATCAAGATGTAAGTGACACAACAGTTACAGCTCAATTTAAAGCTATAAATAATTCTCTTCCTGCATCACTATCAAGCTATGAAGTTTTATATTTTTTAGCATGGACAACTACTCCTTGGACACTTCCTTCAAACACCGCTCTAACTGTTGGTGGAAAAATTAAATATAGTGTAGTGTCTACTTTCAATCAATATACTCATGAATTTACAAATGTTGTTTTAGCTAGTGACCTTGTTGCTAAAGTTTTCATTGGAAATTATATAAAGGTTAGTTCCAAAAGGGAACTTAAATACGATTCAAAAATCGATAAGAAAATTCCTTTTTTAATTAACGAGTCCATAAATGGAAGCGAATTAGTCGGTGTAAAATATTCTCAGCTATGGGAGGATGCTCCTTTACCATACAAAAATCCTGAAAATGCTTTTAGAATTATTCAGGGTGACTTTGTAACAACAGAAGATGGTACTGGAATAGTCCATACTGCTCCTACCTTTGGTGCAGATGATGCAAAAGTTGCTAAAATGGCTTCTCCTGAAATCCCAGCATTATTAATTCTTGATGAAAATCAACAGCCTGTGCCTTTGGTTGATTTACAAGGAAGATTTAGAAAAGAACTTGGTTTTTTGGGGGGTAAGTTTGTTAAAAATGAATATTATAAGGTGAATGAAGTTCCACAAAAATCTGTAGATGTTGAAATCGCTATTAAATTAAAAGAGGAAAATAAAGCTTTCAAAGTTGAAAAATATGTTCACAGTTATCCTAACTGTTGGAGAACTGACAAGCCAATATTATACTACCCTTTAGACTCTTGGTTTATAAAAGTAACAGACAAAAAAGAGGATTTGGTTGAGCTTAATAAATCCATAAACTGGAAGCCTAAATCTACAGGTGAAGGCAGATTTGGAAACTGGCTTGCAAACGCAAATGATTGGAATTTATCAAGGTCTAGATATTGGGGGATTCCATTACCTATATGGAGAACAAGTGACTCTAAAGAAATTTTAGTTATTGGTTCAATGAAAGATCTAAAAACGGAAATTAAAAAATCTATTTCCAAGGGTTTTATGAAAAATGATCCATTTAAAAACTTTGATGCTCAAGATATGAGTGATAATAATTATGATAAGATTGATTTACATAAAAATGTAGTTGACCAAATTATTCTTTGTTCTCTTAAAGGCGAAAAAATGTATCGCGAGCCTGATTTAATTGACGTGTGGTTTGATTCTGGATCTATGCCTTACGCACAATGGCATTATCCTTTTGAAAACAAAAGCAAAATTGATAATAATGAAGCTTTTCCTGCTGATTATATTGCTGAAGGAGTAGATCAAACAAGAGGATGGTTTTACACTCTTCACGCTATTGCTACAACAGTTTTTAAATCTATAGCATATAAAAATGTGATTTCTAATGGCCTTGTCCTTGACAAAAATGGTCAAAAAATGTCAAAAAGGCTCGGAAATGCTGTTGATCCATTTAAAACTATTTCTGAGTTTGGACCAGATGCAACAAGGTGGTATATGATTAGTAATGCTAATCCTTGGGATAATTTAAAATTTGATTTAGACGGAATTGAGGAGAGTAAACGCAAGTTCTTTGGAACTCTTTATAATGTTTATTCCTTTTTTGCTTTATACGCAAACATTGATAATTTCAGTTACAAGGAAAATGAAATTAATATAAACGACAGGCCTGAACTTGATAAATGGATATTATCTGAGTTAAATTCTTTGATAGCTGAAGTTGACGATCATTACGATAATTACGAGCCAACAAAAGCTGCAAGAGCGATTTCAAACTTCGTACAGTTATATTTAAGTAATTGGTATGTAAGGCTTTCCAGAAGAAGGTTTTGGAAAGGATCATATAGTCATGATAAAATCAGTGCTTATCAAACGCTTTTCAAGTGTTTAACAGTAGTTTCTAAATTATCATCTCCAATCGCTCCGTTTTTTATGGATAGATTATATAAAGATTTAATTAACAACACTTCTGAAAATCCTTTGGACTCTGTTCATCATGATGAATTTCCTGTTTCAAACTCTGAAGAAATTTATCCTGATTTACAACAAAAAATAAGAAATGCTCAGACAATATGTTCTTTAGTTTTATCTCTTAGAAAAAAAGAAAAATTAAAAGTTCGTCAACCTCTTTCAAAAATCATGATTCCTTTTTCAAGTGAGAACGAAAAAAAAGAAATTTTAGAAATTTCAGAACTTATTAAATCTGAAGTAAATGTTAAAGAAGTGGAGCTTATAAGCAACTCCTCGGGGATATTAATTAAAAAAGTTAGGCCTAATTTTAAATCTCTTGGACCTAAACTTGGCAAAAAACTGTCTGCTGTAATGGAAGAAATTAAAATACTAGACGATTCTGAAATTCAAAAAATAGAAGCAAATCAGCCTATTTCTATCACTATAGATTCAGAAGAAATAATTTTAGAACCAAGTGATTTAGAAATAATTTCTGAAGATATTGAAGGATGGCTAGTTGCTTCCGAAAATGGTGTTACAGTAGCTCTTGATATACAATTAAATGACACATTAATTAACGAAGGAATCTGTAGAGAGCTGGTAAATCGAATTCAAACTTTAAGAAAAGAGAGTGGATTGCTGGTGACAGATAAAATTAATTTAAAAATTAAAAAGGATATTATCCTTGAAAAAGCTATTTTTGAAAACCAAAATTATATATTAACTGAGACATTGGCAGAAGATTTAATAGTTTTAGATGATTTTGAGGATGGAGTGGAACTTAAATTTGATAACATTGATTCTAAATTATATTTAACAAAAATTAATTAGTTATGGCAATTACTAGATACTTAGATAAAGACTTAAAGCATTTTAAATCTTTAATTGAAGAGAAAATTGAAAAAGCACAAAAAGATTTAGCATTAATTAAAAGTGCTTATATGAATGACGGAAATAATGGTACTGAAGATACCTCTCCTACCTTTAAAGCTTTTGAAGAAGGTTCTCAAACTATGTCTAAAGAAGCTAATACTGCGCTTGCTATTCGACAAGAGAAATTCATAAGAGATTTAAAAAGTGCTCTTATAAGAATAGAAAATAAAACTTACGGGGTTTGCAGAGTAACTGGAAAGTTAATTAACAAAAAAAGACTTGAACTTGTTCCTCACGCAACATTAAGTATTGAAGCCAAAAATCTTCAAAAATAATTTTAGCTTTTACATGATTAGGTCTTATGAGCTTAAAGAAATCTTTACTTATTGTTCTTTTAATTTTAATTGTTGATCAAGTCTCTAAAGTTTATATTAAATTAAATTTTCCCTTGACTCTTTACGGCCAATTGCCTCTATTTGATTTAGGTTGGTTCAAATTGTTGTTTATTGAAAATAAAGGAATGGCTTGGGGAGCTACAATCAATGATTTTTTACCTTTTATTTCGGAAAGAAGCGGGAAATTATTTTTGACTTTGTTTAGAATTGTAGCTGTTACTTTTATTTCTTATTGGCTTTATGACAGTATTAAAAAAAATGCTGGCAAACTATTAATAATAAGCCTTTCAATGGTTCTGGCTGGAGCAATTGGAAATATAATTGATTCTGTTTTTTACGGATACTTATTCACAGAAAGCTACTACAACGTAGCGCAATTTAGCCCTGGAAATGGATATGAATCTATTTTTCACGGTCATGTTGTTGACATGCTTCAATTTCCAATGCTTACTTGGGAATGGCCAATTTGGTTGCCTTATATAGGTGGAGAAAGTTTTACTTTTTTTGAACCTGTTTTTAATATTGCTGACAGTTCCATCTCGATTGGAGTTGGTATAATGCTGTTATTTAATAAAAAAATATTCCCTCAAAATTCATAAATTTTTTTAGGAGTCAAGCAAAAATTCATTTTAACATCTTTGTTATTAATGTCTTGTATTTTCTTTATTGACTCAAAATAAGATAAGCCAATTTTGATTGTGTTCTCGGGACATTTTTTTAGAAATCTGTCATAATAACCTCCTCCATATCCAACCCTATGTCCGTGAGTGTCAAAACATAGAAGAGGAATAAAAACAACCTCAATCTGATCTTCATTAATCTTAATTCCTGATTGAGGCTCTGTAATTCCAAAATTATTTTCTTTTAGTAAAGTTGAGTCAGTCAAAAGAAAATTTAAGAAAGATTTGTTTTCTAAATTTAATTTAGGGAGAATAACATTCTTGTCTTTTCCTTGAATTACCTGAATGATCAGTTTAGTATCTATTTCGTTATTTTTTTCTATTGGAAAAAAAATATGATAATTACTGCATTCCCATATGTCTAGTTTTAAAACCATATTAGCTAAGCTCAAACTCAAAGCTTCAATTTCATTATTAGTTAAAGAACTCCTTTTAAATTTATAAAACTTTCTTAATTCTTCCTTAAACACTATTTTTTAATTTTGAATTTATTGCCTTTGTAGATGATATAAGGCATTGGCAAAAGAACAGAAATAAAATATGCATAACTCGCTGTTATTTCATCAAAAGCTACATAAAAAAATAAAAAAATTAAAGAAGTATATATAGCAAGATTTATAAAAAATTTCTTAAAAAAAATGAGATATCCTTTAAGGTCAAAAGATTCTTTTTCTTTTTTAGACATAGTATTATATCCAGCTAATAACATGTCTGCGTTATTTTCATTTACCATATAAGCACAGCCAATAAAACAAATATTTGTTATAATTATTGCAATAAACATTTCACTTTCCATAAATTTATTAAGTGTCCCAAATATAAAAGAATTATTTTTGAAATGTGATTGGTCAATCTTTAAAAATAGAGCTCTCAACAATGCCTTCTGAGCCTGGGGTCTATCAATTTTTCAATAAAGATGATAAAATCATTTACATTGGAAAGGCTAAAAATTTAAAAAAAAGAGTTTCATCTTACTTTCAAAAAAATGTTGGTTCTACAAAGACAAAAAAATTGGTTAAAAATATTCACGATATCAAACATATTGTAGTGTCATCTGAGTCAGACGCATTGCTTTTAGAAAATTCTCTAATTAAAAAATTTCAACCTAAATACAATATTTTACTGCGTGATGATAAAACTTATCCTTGGATTGTAATAAAAAAAGAATCTTTTCCTAGAGTTTTAACAACTCGAAGGGTTGAAAAAGACGGTTCAGAGTATTTTGGACCGTTCACTAATTATAAAACTGTTAGAACAATTATGGGTGTTTTTTCTAATCTTTATTCATTAAGAACATGCCATTATGATTTAAACCAGAAAAATATCATAGAACGCAAATACAAGGTTTGTTTAGAATACCATATTGGCAACTGTCTGGGAGGATGTGAGGGGCATCAAAAGGAGAAGGACTATAATATATACATTTCTAATATCAGAGATTTTTTAAAAGGTAATTTATCTAGTTCAATAAACTATTTCAAAAATGAAATGGAAATTGCATCAGATTCGTTGAAATTTGAAAAAGCTCAAAAAGCAAAAGAAAAAATTGAGTTACTAGAAAATTACCAGTCTAAATCAACAGTAGTTAGTTCTAAATTAAATAATATTGATGTATTCAGTATTATTTCTGACTCTTCTCATGCTTATGTAAATCATTTACAAGTTGCATTTGGCCGAATTGTTCGTTTTCATAATGTAGAAATCAAAAAAAAGTTAGATGAAACAGACAAAGAACTTTTACTTATGACTCTAGTTAATTTAAGAGACAAGTTTAGTTCAAAAAACAATACTATTATTTCTAATATTGAATTTGATAAAATTTTAAATTTAAAGTTTATATATCCTAAAGCTGGAGATAACAAAAAGCTATTAGACCTTTCTGTAAGAAATGCAACACAATTTAAAATTGAAAAACTAAAACAGGTTCAAATAGTTGATCCGGAAAGGCACACAAATAGAATTTTAAATCAAATGAAAATAGATTTGAGATTAAATGAAATTCCTATACATATTGAATGTTTTGACAACTCAAATATTCAGGGTTCTAACCCAGTAGCGTCGTGTATTGTTTTTAAAAACTCTAAACCATCAAAGAAAGATTATAGACATTTTAATATTAAAACTGTTGAAGGTCCTGATGATTACGCTTCTATGGAAGAAGTGGTTTACAGGCGATATAAAAGAATGGTAGATGAAAAATCTGTTTTACCTAGTTTAATTATTATAGATGGAGGAAAAGGTCAGCTAAGTTCTTCAATTAAAGCACTAAAAAAATTAAATTTAGAAAATACGATAGCCATTTTAGGTATCGCTAAAAGATTGGAAGAAATATTTTATCCTAACGACCCCATACCTTTATATTTAAACAAAAAGTCTGAAACTCTTAAAGTAATTCAACAAATGAGAAATGAAGCTCACCGATTTGCAATTACTTTTCATAGAAATAAAAGAAGTAAACAAGCTCTGACTTCCTCTTTTGACGGAATACCAGGAATTGGTGAAAAAACAAAAACTACTTTACTAAAAAGATTCAAGTCATTAAAAAAAATAAAAGAAACTTCTTTAGATCTTCTGATTAATGAAGTAGGTGAAAGCAAAGCAAAAAAAATAAAAGAATTTTTAAATTCTATGAAATAGTATTTATTATTTTTGTCAGACTATGCGCTTGAGAATATTTTGGAGTTTAACTGTTTTTTTTATTTGTTATCAAATTATCGCTCAGAGTTATTCTGGCGTGAAAGCACCCTTTATCAATAAATCTTTTGACGCTTTCAAAACTGGTGAATCTTTGAAATTTAGAATTCATTATGGTTTTTTTAATGCAAGCTATGCTACTTTAAACCTTGAAGAAGATTTTATTGAAGAAGAGAAAGTTTTTAAAGCAACTGCTATAGGAAGAACTACGGGTATTGCTAGGTTTTTTTTTAAAGTTGATGATATTTACGAAACGTTTTTTGATAAAAACTTAGTCCAGCCCATTAAATCTACTCGAAATATTTATGAAGGAGGTTATACTAAAAATGTAGAAATAAATTACGATTACTCCAATAACTTAGCTAATGTTAATGACATTAAAAACAATAGATTAAGTTCTGTAAAAATAAAAAAAAATGTTCAAGACTTAATTTCCACTTTCTATTTTCTTAGAAATCATTTTGATGTTAAAAAACTTAAAAAAAATGATTTCATTCGAATAAATATTTTTTTTGATGCAGAAAATTATCCTTTTAGAATGAAATTTTTAGGGTATGAAAATTTGAAAACTAAATTTGGAATAATAAATTGTTTAAAATTTAGGCCTTACATAGAATCTGGCAGAGTTTTTAGAGATAGCGAAAGCTTAACTTTATGGGTAAGTAACGATAAAAACAAGGTTCCTGTCAAAATCGAGGCTGGGCTTAGAATTGGATCTATAGAAGCTGACTTAGAAGAATTTCGTGGTTTAAAACATCCTTTTAAAATTAAATTAAATGAATAAGATATTTATTACTCTTTTAATATCTATTCTTTTAATTTCTTGCGGAGAAACAAAGCCAGAATCAAAACCTGAAATAGTAAAAGAAAAAATTATAAAACAATTTGGATTTACTTTAAATGACTATACCGTTAAAAGAGATACTGTCAAAAGTGGAGATTCATTTGGATCAATTTTGGAAGACAATAATCTTTTTTACCCTCAAATCTATAATATCGTTCAAAAAGCAAAAAAAGTCTTTGATGTTAGAAGGATTAATATTGGCAAACCTTACTCAATTCTTTTTTCAAAAGACTCGTTAGAAACTCCTCAAGTTTTTATTTATCAGCCTAATCTTATTGATTATGTTGTTGTTTCTTTAACTGATTCTCTTTGGGCTGAAAAAAAATCTAAAGCTGTAAAGCTAGTAGAATTTGAGGCTGAAGGAGTAATAACGAGCTCTTTATCTGAGACGATGGAAGAAAAGAAACTATCCCCATTATTATCAAATGAACTTTCTGAAATTTATGCATGGACAATCGACTTTTTCAGATTAGAAAAAGGAGATAATTTTAAAGTCATTTATTCTTCTAAATTTGTTGACGATTCAATTTCTGTTGGTCTTAACAGGATTCATTCAGCCTACTTTGAACACAGGGGAAAGCCTTTTTATGCTATTGAATTTGAGACGGATCCTAAAAGAGGACTTGTTGAGTATTTTGATGAAAACGGAAAAAATTTAAGAAGAGCTTTTTTAAGAGCGCCTGTACAGTTTAGTAGAATTTCTTCAAGGTATAATTTAAAAAGAAAAATTGCTTTCTATGGAAGAGTTCGTCCACATCGCGGAACTGATTTTGCAGCTCCAAGGGGAACACCTATAAGGGCAACTGCAAGTGGAACAGTATCGAAATCAAGCTACACGCGTTCAAATGGGAATTATGTCAAAATTAAACATAACGGGACTTATTCAACTCAATATCTACACATGGATAAAAGAGGAGTTAAAGTGGGACAATTTGTAAATCAAGGAGATTACATTGGAACAGTAGGAATGACAGGAAACACCTCAGGGCCACACGTTTGTTATAGGTTTTGGAAAAACGGTAAACAAGTAGATCCTTTAAGACAAAAACTACCTGAAGCAAAGCCTATTTCTAAAGAGCTTAAAGAAAAATATCTGGTACACATGGGCCCTGTCAAAAAACAACTTGATGCTATTGAATCAAATGTTACCTTTGAAACAAATTAAAATATTTCATTAAATGAGTTTAAAAAAAATAAACCCGATTAAAACCAAATCTTGGAGTAAATTAAAAGCTCATTTTAATGAAATTGAAAATAAAGAAATTAAAGATTTACTTTCAACTAGATCTAACCCCTCATGTTTTAGCTTAGAATGGAACGATTTTAATATAGATATTTCAAAAAACAGAATTGACAACACAACACTAAACTTACTTTTAGATTTAGCAAAAGAATGCGGTTTAGAAGATGCTATTTCTAAACAATTTAAAGGTGACATAATTAATGAAACAGAAAAAAGAGCAGTTTTACATACAGCTATTCGAACAGACGGAAATGAAAAAATCAATGTTGATGGCTTAAATGTTGTTCCTTCAATTTTAGAAACAAGAAGTAAAATAAAATCTTTTACAAATGATGTCATTTCTGGAAACCTTAAAGGTGACACCGGAAAACCTTTTACTGACGTTGTTAATATTGGAATTGGAGGTTCAGATCTTGGCCCAGTTATGGTTGTTGAAGCTTTAAAGCATTACTCGTCGAGATTAAAGCCTCATTTCGTTTCTAATGTTGACGGAGATCATGTTTTAGAAATCATTAAAGATTTAAATCCTGAAACTACTTTATTTATTATTGTTTCTAAAACTTTTACAACTCAAGAAACCATTTCTAATGCTAATACAATTAGAGATTGGCTTGTTTCTAAATTAAATGTAAGTGCTGTTTCAAAACATTTTGCTGCTGTTTCAACAAATCTAACTGAAATCAAAAAATTTGGGATTAACCCAAAAATGGTCTTTTCAATGAACGACTGGGTTGGAGGAAGGTTTTCTCTTTGGAGTTCTGTTGGTCTTTCAATTAGTTTGGCTGTTGGGTATGAAAATTTTAATAAATTATTATCTGGTGCCAATAAAATGGATAAGCACTTTCAAAACACTGAATTTAAAAACAATATACCTGTTGTTCTAGCACTTTTAAGTATTTGGTATAATAATTTTTTTAAATGTGAAACGGAAGCAGTAATTCCTTATACCCAGTACTTAAGTAGATTGCCTGCTTATCTTCAACAAGCCATTATGGAGAGCAACGGGAAAAGTATAGATAGAAATGGAAACCCTGTAGAATACCAAACCGGAAATATAATTTGGGGCGATACTGGAACAAATTCACAGCATGCCTTTTTTCAATTAATTCATCAGGGAACAAAGCTAATCCCATGTGATTTTATTGGTTTTAAAAACCCGCTTTTTAAAGAAAATACTCAACACGATAAATTAATGTCTAATTTTTTTGCTCAAACTGAAGCCCTAATGATGGGAAAGTCTGAAAAAACTGTTGTTGAAGAGTTAAAAAAAGCAGGATTAAATGCAAACGAAATTAATTCCTTAAAAGCATTTAAAATATTTAATGGAAATAGACCTACAAATACCCTTCTTGTAGACCAGCTCAATCCCGAAAGTCTTGGTTCTCTAATTGCAATGTATGAGCATAAAATATTTGTACAAGGTGTTATCTGGAATATTTACAGTTATGATCAATGGGGAGTTGAACTTGGAAAACAACTGGCTTCAAAAGTTTTGAAAGAAATAGAAAATAAAAAAATTTCTGACCACGACAGCTCAACTAATTCCTTGTTAAAAAGCTATTTATCAAATTAGCAATTATTTCCAGTTTAATTATGGATTATTTAAAAAATCTTGAAAAAGCTGAGTTATACACAAAATTTGTTAAAAAAAAGTAACCCTGATTTAACACTTATTTAACAAAATTTAAGCACATTTGCAGAATATTAACTACAATAAAATTTATGAAAAAAATAACCTTACTTTTTACAGCAATTCTGATCTCAGGATTCTGTTACGCTCAAAACGTTATAACAGGTACAGTTGTTGACGCTGAATTAGGCTCTGGTCTTCCAGGCGCTACCGTACTTGTTAAAGGAACTTCAAATGGAGTTTCTACTGATTTTAATGGTGCATTTACAATTACCGCATCTGGGTCAGGAACATTAGTTGTTTCTTACGTTGGATACGATTCTAAGGAAATAGCTTTTAACTCAGGAATAAGTTTAGGCAACATTGCTCTTTCAGCAAGTGCTAACGAACTTGACGGTATTACTGTTTTTGGAACTGTTGATTTTGCTGTTGACAGAAAAACTCCGGTTGCAGTATCTACTTTAACAGCTTCTGATATACAAGAAAGAATTGGAAACTTAGAACTTCCTGAAATGCTTAATTCAACTCCAGGTGTTTATGCAACAAGAGCTGGTGGTGCTTTTGGAGATTCTAGAATTAATGTTAGAGGATTTGACTCTCAAAATACTGCGGTTTTAATTAACGGTATCCCTGTAAATGATATGGAGAATGGTAGAGTTTACTGGTCTAACTGGTCTGGTTTAACTGACGTTGTTTCTGCTATGCAGGTTCAAAGAGGTCTTGGAGCTTCTAAATTAGCAATTTCATCTGTTGGTGGTACAATCAATGTATTAACAAAGTCTACTGAACTAACTAAAGGCGGTAAGATTGCCGCAACTGTTGGTAATGATGGATACATGAAAACTGTAGCTTCATACAATACTGGTGAAATGGAAGGTGGTCATGCACTTTCTTTATTGTTTTCAAGGGTTGAAGGAGATGGATACGTTAACGGAACTATGTTTGAAGGCTATAACTATTTTATGGGATATGGATGGGCTTCAGATGATGATAAACATAATGTGCAAGTTATTGTAACTGGTGCTCCTCAGGTTCACAATCAAAGAACTAGCAGCTATTATAATATGGCTGACGCTGCTGATTATGAAAAGTATGGAATACGTTATAACTACAATCACGGTTACATGAATGGGCAAGAATTTAACTGGAGAAGAAATTTCTACCACAAGCCTATTGCTTCTGTTAACTGGGAATATAAAATCAACGAATCAACTAATTTATCAGCTTCTGCTTACTATTCTGTTGGAAGAGGAGGTGGAACTGGAGATATTGGTCGTTTAGGTGGAAATTACGCTAGTAGTTCAAGGTTTAGAAATGAGATGACTGGAGAAGTAGAATGGGATCAAATTGTAAATTCAAACAGTGGTCAAGGAGGTAATTGGAGCGGAGGCTACAGTTACAACAATGTTGTTGATGCTGCTACTGGATTATATATTGTGAACGACCAGGACGAAAGAGTTGATGGTGTAAAAAGAAACGGTTTTGTAAGAAGAGCTTCTGTAAACTCACACAACTTTGTTGGTAGTCTTATCAATTTAAAGAAAGAACTTTCTGATAAATTAACTTTAGATTTTGGAGTTGATTTAAGAAATTATAGAGGTATACACTACAGAAGATTAGATCACCTTTTAGGTGCTGACGGATACAGAGATTTTGATAATGTAAATTATTCTGGCGGAAGCGCTGTTAGAACTACTACATACGGATCTAATGTGAGCGATTTATGGAATGTCTTTAAAGACACTGATAATGAAGAAAAAATTGATTATCACAATGATGGGTTTGTGAGATGGAGTGGAGTGTTTGGTCAATTAGAATACAGCAATGACGATCTTTCTGTATTTGTTCAAGGAGCTGTGTCTAATCAAGGTTTCCAAAGAGAAGAGTTTTTTAACGAAACCCCTGGAAATCAGAAAACTGATTGGAAAAACATTAGTGGAGGAAATATAAAAGGTGGTGCAAACTATAACATTAATGCTAAAAGCAATGTTTATGTTAATGCAGGAACTTATTCTAAGCAACCAAACTTTGATGCTGTTTACATTAATTATGGAAACAATCTTAATCCTGATTTGAGAAATGAAAAAGTTGTTGGTTTAGAGGCTGGATACGGATACAGATCTAGTAACTTTAATTTCAACGTTAACATTTATAAAACGACTTGGAAAGACAGATTCCTAAGAGATGGAGTAAGAGTAGATGGAGTGAATGGTAATGCTAATTACTATGGAATAGAACAAGTACACACTGGGATTGAATTTGATGGGGTTTATGAAATTAGCCCATTTGTTAAAGTAGAAGGTATGCTTACATTAGGAAACTACGAATATGGAGGGGATGTAACTGCAGATGTCTTTGATTCAAGTAATACATTACTAGGAAGCAGTGTAATTTATCTAGATGGAGTTAAGGTTGGAGATGCTGCTCAAACAACATCAAGAGTTAATTTAGTTGTTACACCTTCTGATCTGTTTAAGTTTAACATAAGTATGTTTAGTGCTTCTGACTTATATGCAGATTTTAATGTAGAAGATTTCACTAGTCCTGAAGATGAGGCAATGATGCTTCCCTCATATGACCTGTTTGACTTTGGAGCTTCTTACAAGCTAGATGTTGCTGGTGAAACTGTTTACCTAAGAGCCAACATAAACAATATCTTTGATAATTATTACTTCGCAGAATCAGCTACAAACTATGAAGCTGGACCTGGTGACAGTACTTACTTAGGTGTTAATACAAGAAACAAAGTTTTCCCTGGATGGGGTAGAACTTGGAATGTAGGGTTCACTTACAGATTCTAATAAAAACAGAGTTTCTGTTTATTTAAAAAAAGCCTCTTGGAAAAGGGGCTTTTTTTATTTTAAGTCTTTTAATTTTAATTGAATACTAGAGCGATCCTTCCAATTATTTTCATCAATATTAAAAACTGCTGAAAAATTTTCTTTGTTTTCAAGGTTATTGAATTTATTAGAAAACCAAAACCCTATAGATGAATATGAAGTTTTATTGTCTTGAGTAAGATTTAATTTTATATGTTCTTTTTCTTTTCCAAGCTCCAAAGGCTTCCCATTTATTTTTAGATTTTCAGACAAAAACATTGGAGATTTATTTCCTGGACCAAAAGGTTCAAACTGTTTTAAAACTCTAAAGAATTTTGGAGTAATCTCACTTAAATTAATCTTTGATTCAATTAATAATTTCTGTTCAAAAACATTATTATCAATTGTCTGTGAAACAATATTTTCAAAACGTTTTTTAAAACCCTCTAAATTTTCTTTTTTAATTGTTAATCCAGCAGCATATTTATGCCCTCCAAACTGATCAATGTATTCCTTACACTTACTCATTACTGAGTAAAGATTTAACCCTTTAATTGATCTAGCTGAAGCCGTTAAAAATCCTTCAGATGACTCGCAAAAAACTACTGATGGTTTATAATATTTATCTACAAGCCTAGATGCGACAATTCCAATAACTCCTTTATTCCAATCTGAATCAAAAACAACAATAGAATTTAGTTTTTTACTTGAATTCTCAACCTGATCAATTGCCTGATTAGTTATGTCCTTCTCAATTTCTCTTCTTGAGGTGTTTAATTCCTCTATTTCTAAAGCTAATTTTTCTGCAGAATTTATTTCATTGCACATTAACAGTTCCAGCGCCAATGATGCGTGTTTGATTCGTCCTGCTGCATTTATTCTTGGGCCAACATAATACATTAAATCACTTATCGTGTATTCTTTTTTAATATTTTTCTTTAGAAGACAATGAATTCCCAGTTTAGGGTTTGAATTAATAATTTGAAGACCAATAAAAGCCAAGACTCTATTTTCTCCAGTTAACGGAACAACATCTGCTGCAATGGCTAAAGCAACTAAATCTAAATAGTTTATAATTTGATTATCTTTTGATTGCCTAGACTCTAATGCCTGAATTAATTTGAATCCAACTCCACATCCGCACAATTCCTTGTATGGATAAGCACAATCTTTTCTCTTTGGATTTAAAACGGCTAAAGCATTAGGGATTTTTATATCAGGATTATGGTGATCACATATGATAAACTCTATTTCTTTTTCTTTAGCGTAATCTACTTGTTTGTGAGCCTTAATTCCACAATCTAAAGCAATAATAAGTTTTTGTTTTTTATCGAATGCATTATCTATTGCGTTAACAGAGATGCCATAGCCTTCGTTTTTTCTATCAGGCAAGTATTTTGTAACATAAAGTCCAAGTGCTTCCA
>ENA-UOXV01000225-UOXV01000225.1-marine-metagenome-genome-assembly--contig:-NODE-225-length-76886-cov-7.437258_pt1 | contig 76886 bp, 67 predicted proteins | sample MGYA00238165_ERZ766961 | MGnify/ENA primary metagenome ERZ766961 (study PRJEB28924, sample SAMN03173240) | marine metagenome | biome: Marine; feature: Water; material: Subsurface seawater | place: North...
ATCGTCTCTTGGATTTGCTGGAGAAGAAATATCAAATAAGCTAATCTCAGTATTCGTATTCATTACATAGAGGTAATCATCAACCAACATAAACTGTGCGAATGAACCGCCTATTCCTTCTGATCCTGAATTCACAGAACGATTTGAAGATTCACCTACACCACCAAATGATGCTCTTGAATTTTGATCAAAACTTTCACTTTGAACTAAGAAGGGCGCCTCTTCATAATTTCTGTATGCTCTGTCTTCAGTAACCTCCGCAATATCATAGCCTATGACAATCCCTTTTGATTGATCCAACTTACCTAATGGATACTTACTGTTGTATTCTGGAATGATATAGCTAAAAACCGATTCTACTCGGTTTACTATTTCATAAGTCTCCAATCCATTAATCTTGAACACCAAAAGATCGGTGTGGCAATCTGCATAGAGGTATGATCCTTTGATAGCAATGTCTTTGTTACCAGGGATGTTTAAGAAACCAATATTAAGTGGATTCGAAGGGTCGGAATTATCAAGAATATGCACCCCTTTTCCTCTTTCACCAATATAGAGGAGTGATCCAAAAGAATATATTTTACCTACATTTTCGAGCTCAGTCGGCTCGCCATACTCAATTGTTGAGAGAAGCTCATTCATCGGCAAATAGATTGGAATGTTAGCTGTGTAAGAAACCTCTTGGCTTACCCTGTCTTCACATGAAGTAAGACCGATAGAAAGAATAAATATTCCTAATAGGAAAGAATTGAATGTTTTTAGCGTTTTCATGGTGCAGATTTTATTATTTGATAAATTTACAAAAGTGATTTAATGAAGCAGTTACTTTCTATAACTTTTCTGGCATTAATTTATTGTACGTCAGTCTACTCGCAAGAGAAAATGGATGTGATATACATGCAAGATGGCAGTGTAATTAACGCCTTCATTCTTAAGGAAGACTCAGCAAGCATGCGCGTTGCATTGCTAACCAAAGACACCTTAAACATAGCATACAAGTTCATCAATAAGATTTACGAGGACAGCCGTTCAACTGCATATGTTAAGGAGCTTATTAAACGGAATAGACCAACTGAGGCCTCACGATTTCTCAAACCAAAAGGCTGGCTAATTAGCCTCAATCAATCCACCATCATTGGAAACGCAAGTTTTGAACGTAGCCCTTTTAGACCAGTGTCTCTTGGGGTAGGAATGAGTTTAAGGTATTGGTATGCCAGGCGCCTGAGCACTGAATTTGGAGCTAACATTGAAAATTCTATTAGTGGTAACTTCATTGTCTTCAACGAAAACCGGATTCATTTTTCAAAAAACATTTCAAGTCCTTTCTTATTTGTCAATGGAGGATATTCAGTTGAATTAAGCACAAGAGGACCGTCGTTTAATGAATTCATCTCTGGCTATAAATACTCAGGATTCAGAGGGCTCATGCTAGGTGCTGGCTTAGGCTACAGAATTAAAATTTCCGACTATACCCTAATGAACCTTGGAGTCGGATACCGATACCTTGATCTTATTGCCACCGAACGTTGGGATGGCTATGAAGTCAAAACTTTGGCTCAAATTCAAAGAATTAAACTAAATGTTAGTTTAAGCTTCTGATTAATAGATAAATAAGATCTTCTTTTTTTGCTTCTTTAAGCGCTTCTCTTTCTCCTTTATTAGTGATATATTTGCCGCCGTTTTAACAGAACCAAGAAATAAACACTATGAACGCATTTTCAAATTATCTAATCTACATCATCCCAGTCTTCGGGATAATCGGCCTAATCGTAATGGCTATAAAATCTAAGTGGGTCAATGCTCAAGACTCAGGGGAACCACGAATGAAGGAAATTGCACTGCATATTCGAGAAGGCGCGCTTGCTTTCCTTAAAGCTGAATATCGTGTCCTCGCTATATTCGTTGTTATTGCCGGCATACTTCTAGGAGTAGTTTCCGCTATCGTTCCAACTACACCACTTTTCATTATTGTGGCATTTGTTATTGGCGCTGTTTTTTCTGCAGCTGCAGGAAATATAGGAATGAGAGTAGCTACTGCTGCCAATGTTAGAACCACACAAGCAGCCAGAACTAGCCTTGCTCAAGCCTTAAAAGTTTCCTTTACAGGAGGAACAGTAATGGGACTTGGCGTTGCAGGTCTTGCAGTATTTGGTTTGAGTACCTTATTTGCATTCTTAGTATCTATGGACGGCGGATGGCAAGGAACCGACGCTATGACGCACATTCTTGAAGCCTTAGCAGGCTTTAGTTTAGGAGCTGAATCTATCGCACTTTTCGCTCGTGTTGGTGGAGGTATTTATACAAAAGCTGCTGATGTTGGAGCTGACCTTGTTGGAAAAGTAGAAGCCGGCATCCCTGAGGATGACCCTCGTAACCCAGCAACAATTGCCGATAATGTTGGTGACAATGTGGGTGACGTAGCTGGGATGGGTGCTGACCTATTCGGATCTTATGTTGCTACCGTATTAGCATCTATGGTTCTTGGAAACTACATTATAAGAGACATGGGCGGATCTATTGATGATGCCTTTGGAGGTATGGGCCCAATTCTTCTGCCATTGCTCATCGCAGGGCTAGGAATTATTTTCTCTATTGTGGGAACCATGCTTATTAAAATCAAGGGCAACGATGCTAAAGAACCTCAAGTACAGGCTGCTCTTAATAGAGGAAACTGGACTGCACTAATCCTTACAGCAATTGCATCATACTTTGTAATCGATTGGATGCTTCCTGCAGAGATTCAAATGGGATTCTTTGGAGAGGGTATTAAGACTTTTTCTAGCATCTATGTTTTCTACGCAACCATCATTGGTCTTACAGTTGGAGGTTTAATTTCATACTTCACTGAGTATTACACAGGACTTGGTAAAAAGCCAGTAATGGATATCGTAAGGAATTCGTCAACTGGTGCTGCCACAAATATCATTGCAGGTTTAGGAGTAGGTATGATTTCTACATTCTTCCCAGTAATCTTATTTGCTGCAGCGATTTGGGGAGCATATGCTTGTGCAGGTTTTTATGGTGTTGGAATTGCCGCCTCAGCAATGATGGCCACAACAGCTATGCAACTTGCAATCGACGCATTTGGACCAATTGCAGACAACGCTGGAGGTATAGCTGAAATGAGTGAACTACCTGAGGAAGTAAGAGAACGTACAGACATCCTTGATTCCGTTGGAAATACAACGGCCGCGGTTGGAAAAGGATTTGCCATCGCATCTGCTGCCTTAACTGCACTTGCTTTATTTGCCGCTTTCGTAACCTTTACTGGAATTGATGGAATCAACATCTTTAAAGCGCCTGTTCTTGCCATGCTATTTATTGGAGGAATGGTTCCGGTAGTATTCTCTGCTCTAGCAATGAATTCCGTTGGAAAGGCTGCCATGGAAATGGTAAAAGAAGTAAGACGTCAGTTTAAAGAGATTCCAGGTATAATGGAAGGCACAGGAACACCAGAATATGGAAAGTGTGTTGATATCTCAACACAAGCTGCATTGAAAGAAATGATGCTACCTGGAGCACTTACAATCACAGCTCCATTGCTCGTTGCTTTCGTTCCAATGCTATTTGGATACAACGGGATGGAAGTTGCTGAAATGCTCGGAGGTTATATGGCAGGAGTTACTGTTTCAGGAGTACTTTGGGCCATCTTCCAAAACAATGCTGGTGGAGCTTGGGACAATGCCAAGAAATCATTTGAAGCTGGTGTAATGATTGACGGAGAAATGACCTACAAAGGATCAGAAGCTCATAAGGCTGCAGTAACAGGTGATACTGTTGGAGATCCTTTCAAAGACACTTCTGGACCATCTATGAACATCTTGATCAAACTTACTTGTTTGGTAGGCCTTGTAATAGCACCAATTCTTGCAACGTTTAATGATGACCAAGCAATGGAAGAACCTGCTGAGGCAATAGAAATTGAAGCACCAACTCAAGAAATTGAAGAAGGCGCTTCTTACTAGTTAAGAAATAATCTTTGTGATTAGGCTCTCCCTTTGGGAGGGCCTTTTTTATTTAGCCTTCTTGAAAAAGACCATGTAGCTCGGCGTCGATCTTTGAAATAATCTTCCCTAGATCTTCCTTGTCTTCTTTGAAGTTATTGTCATTTACGTCTATGACTAACAAATTTCCCTTGTTATAAGTAGAGATCCAAGCTTCGTAACGCTCATTTAGTCTCTTCAAGTAGTCCAAACGAATCGCCTCTTCATACTCTCTACCCCTTTGTTGAATTTGGTTAACTAAAGTAGGAACTGAAGCACGCAAGTATATCAGAAGATCTGGAGGGGCTACAAATGATTCCATCAAGGTAAATAGTGAAAAGTAATTTTCAAAATCTCTAGTGGTCATCAAACCCATTGCATGAAGGTTAGGCGCAAAAATGTACGCATCCTCATATATGGTTCTATCCTGAATAATGCTCTTCCCACTCTTTCGAATGTCCATGATCTGGTTAAACCTGGAGTTCAAAAAGAAGATTTGAAGGTTGAATGACCAACGCTGCATTTCGTTGTAAAAATCATTCAAATAAGGATTCTCATCAACATCTTCATAATGCGATTGCCATTTATAATGTTTAGCTAAGAGAGTGGTAAGTGTAGTTTTTCCTGAGCCAATATTTCCGGCAACTGCTATATGCATAGTAAGTAGTTTAGAGTAGAACGAATTTATCAAAAATGAGGCTCCCTACAGTGTACATTCGGAAGATTCGATGAATTATAGCAATTTAAGCCATAATCCCTCTTTATTTGAGAAAATCAGTTGCTTCGATTTAATCGAAAAATCGATGATACCTTCTGAGCTATATACCTCAACAAAGTCGAAAGTGCTTGGCTCGTAGTATAGAATTGAACCTGAAGCTAGCAAATACATTTTATCCCCATCAATATCCATTTGCTCGGCGCCTTTCATATAGATAGTTTTAATGTAGGCACCATAGATATCGCATTGTACGACCCCTACTCCCTTATCAAGAATATACACACGTCCATTCGACTCCAAAACTTTAACCGGGTTGAGGATCCTCCCAGTAATTTGATTTAGGTTCCCAGACTGAACGTCAAGTTTAAAGCTTTGATCAAGCCGTCTGATGGATAGGCTTATTCTGTCATAAACCCATAAACCGTTATTATAGGAAGTACATGATAGCTCGGATTGATTGTAATCTAAATCTTGAAAATCCATAAAATCTGATCGCTCACCAAGACGGTTATCCAAAAACTGAATTGCTCCCAAGTCGGCGTAATGCAGCAGGATTTTTAAAGCATTACTTGCGTCAAGACCTGAGATTGTCCCTGAAGTTTTATTGCTAAATCGATTCAATTCAGCACTCTGACCGGTATATTGAATTAACTCATCACCATAAACCAAGTAGTAATTACCCATATTGTCATGGTCGATTAAATCAGGAATGAGATCCTTAAGCTTTTCCTGTGCTGAAAGAATAGCAGGCACCGAAAAAAGCAGAAGAAATAAGAAACGTATCAATCGACTATTTTTAATATCGACTCGAGGAACTTTCTTTCATTTGAAAGACGCGGTACTTTGTTTTGACCACCGAGCTTTCCACGAGAGTTCATCCAACGGTAAAATGTTCCTTTTGGTACAACATTAATTTTCGGTTTGCGCATATTCATGTCGTTGTACCTCTTTGCTTCGTAGTCAGAATTTAAAGACTTCAGCGCTGTATCAAGAATTTCAATGAAGTATTCGATGTCTTCAGGCTCCTTCTCAAACTCAATTATCCACTCGTGTCCTCCATTATTTTCATAGAAAATCGGACCTGCAGTATACTCTTGAACAATAGCCCCTGTCTTTTCATGACAAATCTTAACAGCCTCTTCAGCGTTATCGGCGATCAGTTCTTCTCCGAAAGCATTGATATAGAATTTGGTTCTTCCGGTAATTCTAATTCTGTGAGGCTTTAGTGAGGTAAACTCTACTGTATCGCCAATCATATATCTCCACAGACCTGCATTCGTAGAAATTAAAAGAGCGTAATTAACTCCTTTTTCAACCTCCGCTAAACTCAAACTTTTCGGGTACTCCTTTCCCAATTCACTCATAGGTAGAAATTCGTAATAGATCCCATAATCGAGCATCAGCAACAGGTCGTTATTGCCATTTTCAAATTGATCTTGTATTCCAAAGAAACCCTCTGAGGCATTATAAGTCTCAAGATAAGTGACCTTATCAGAAGGAAATAAGGTTTCATATTGCTTTCGATAAGGTCTAAAGCTAACTCCCCCATGAGCATAAAGCTCAAAGTTTGGCCAAACCTCTAGCATGTTATCCTTGCCAGAAATCTCTAGAATTCGTTTTAAAAGAATCAGATTCCAAGAAGGGACTCCTGAGAGGTTTGTCACATTTTCACTCGCCCCAGCTTGAGCCATTTTCTCCAACTTTGATTCCCACTCTGGCATAAGGGCTATTTCACGAGAAGGAGTTCTCACGTATTCGGCCCAATAAGGAAGGTTCTTAATAATAATTGAGCTTAAATCTCCATAATAAGACTGCGACGAAAATTGATTAACCTGACTACTTCCACCAATTACCAAACCTTTTCCTGAGAAAAGCTTCGACTCTGGGTTTTGGTTATAATAAATGGAAAGCAGATCTTTTCCGCCTTTGTAATGGCACTCGTCGAGAGATTCTTTGCTGACAGGAATAAACTTGCTTTTATCGGCAGTTGTTCCTGACGATTTCGCAAACCACTTAATCTTATTTGGCCATAGAATATTCTGTTCACCATGCTTGATTCGCAAAATGTACTCTTGCAAACTTTCATAGTCTTGAACAGGAACCTGATTTATAAGATCGTCATGCGTTCTTATATCACCAAAGCCATACTTCTTGCCAAACTCAGTATTCCTCGCTGTATAACAAAGTGCAGTAAGCCATTCAGCTTGCACTTCGTGAGGATAGGACTTAAAAAGCTCTATTTGATGAATGCGTTTCTTGATCACCCAAGAAACGATTGAGTTTACGATTTCCATCTACGTCAATTAGCTCCGTAAATGTAGGTCTATTTAAACTACCAAACGTTTATCTCGTAAGGTAGTCTAGCCTGATAACCCTCCATTTTTCTGATAGCACTAAGTTGCTGATAAACTCTGTAATCATCGCCTAGTATGCTCTTCATTAAACGCAAACTTGTTTGACCATTGAGCTCTTGCATGATTTGCTCAAACGGATCTTTTTTCTCTGGAAAATCCTTGATTTTATAGTTCTCCAAACCTGCTTTTTCAGCGGCAAAGGCTATTGCTTGATTCAGACCTCCGAGTTCGTCTACCAATTTTGAATCAAATGCATCTCCACCTGCCCAAACACGGCCTCTTGCAAGAGAGTCAACCATGGCAATATCCAAACCTCTTCCATCAGCTACTCTTTGCGTGAACAAATTATAGATATGGTCAATTCCATCTTGAATAACTTCTCTTCCTTGCTCATTGATTGGACGCGCTATTGAAATCATATCGGCATTTCGACTAGTTTTCACACCATCAAATGTTACACCTAGCTTGTCGTTGAACATTTCTTGCATGTTCGGAATCATTGCAAAGACACCAATTGAGCCTGTTACTGTGTTTACGTCAGCATAAATCTTATCTGCTCCACAAGCAATGTAGTATCCTCCAGAAGCTGCCACGTTACCCATACTAACAACGAAAGGCTTCTTTGCTTTGGCTTCTTGAGTTGCTTTCCAAATAACTTCTGATGCCAACGCACTTCCTCCAGGGGAATTCACTCTTAAAACGATTGCTTTGATTGTAGAATCTTTAGCAGCTTTATTGATCTGCTTAGTAAGCTTAACTGAACCAATTTCTCCTTGATCTCCATTGCCACTTACAATTGCACCCTCAGCATAGATAACGGCAACTTTGTCCTTTATCTTCCATTCTTTTGATTTAAAAGAATCAGCACTTTTATTGTACTTCGAAAGACTTACAAATCGTAAATCTTCGTCTGATTCTCGTTCAGACTTCTCTTTGAGTAAACTTTCAACCTCACTCATGTAACTGAGTTTGTCAACTAGTCCTAGTTCTAATGCATTCGAAGCCATTCGAACCCGAACATCATCAGCCCAAACCTGGATACTGTCTTTGTCTAAAGAACGATCCGCTGAAACAACATCAAGCCATTCTTCCCAAAACACATTCAAGAATCGAAAAACTTGTTCTTTGCTTGACTCACTCATCTTGTCGTACATGAATGGTTCCACAGCACTTTTAAACTTGTTTCCAGGCCCTCTGAAAATCTGTGCCTCTACACCTAATTTATCAAGCGCCCCTTTGAAAAACATTAATTCAGTATAAAGACCTCTCAGGTCAAAGTCCCCCTCAGGAAATAGGTGAACCTCATCTGCAACACTAGCTAGGTAATAGCTGGCCTGTGAATAACCTTCAGCATATGTGATGATAAACTTCTCTGACTCTTTAAAATCAATGAGGGCTTCTCTAATTTCCTTCAAATTGGCAAAACCCGATTGTATGCCAGAAAGCTGCATGTAGATTCCCTTAATCTTATCATCTGTCTTTGCCTTCTTAATATTGTCAAGAATGTCGTCAAGTCCAAGGAAAGATATAACCGTGAACGAGCCAAAATCAAAATTCTCGAATGGATTATCTGTGGTATGATCTAGAATCGGTTGGCTCAAATTCAATTTAAGAATCGAATTTTCTTTGATTTTAACCTCTTTGTCAGAAGAACTTGATGCGATTCCAATTATCGCGGCCAAAAGACCTATTAAAAGAATAACGCTAAATGTGATACCTACGATGGTAGCAAGTGTGAATTTCAAAAATGACTTCATAGTATTGTTTATATGATAACAAAAGTAATTTCGCAGAGTTATGTACTGCGGAATTCTACATTAAAGGAAATGCGTCATTACGAGCGGTAAGGAAAAAAGATGAAAGTATACTTGGGACTTGGAGGCAATGAAAAGATGAGTTTTTCAGCCATTAACACGGCGATTCATAGCATTCAAGGATCTTCTCATTCAAGCGTCACAAAGATCTCGAATTTGTACAGATCAAAACCTTGGGGTATCGAATCACAAAGTCATTTCCTAAACCTGGTAATTGAAATCGAAACAGAATTAAGTCCTGCAAACTTGCTTGATTACGCTCTTTCTATTGAAGCTGAGGCTGGCAGAAATAGAGCTAATACGATAAAATGGGGTCCAAGAATTCTCGACATTGATATCTTGGTTTTTGGCAATCAAGAAATCAAGTCCATTGAACTGAGCATCCCTCATCCCTATATAAGCGAAAGAGAATTTGTTTACATCCCTTTGCTCGAGTGTAACAAGGAAATTGAAATCCCAGGGATTGGAAAACTAAAAGAGGCTGTATCTTCAAGCCACCATATGGAACTTATTACACCAGGAATTGAAATATAATTACATCAGCATTGAAGGAAACATAGGGGTTGGGAAGTCGACCTTGGCCAGAATGCTCGGTAAACATTGGGATACCGAATTGGTGATGGAAGAGTTTGAGGAGAACCCATACCTCAAAAAATTTTACGAGAACCCTGAAGAATTTGCTTTTCAGCTCGAGATGTCTTTTTTATCTGCTCGATACAGCCAGCAAAGGAAAGTGTTCCAAAGTTTGGATCTATTTCGCTCTCAAATCATCTCAGACTACATGCTTCAGAAGTGCTTTGTGTTTTCATCAAACAACTTAAGCGAAGAAGAATTAGAAATTTACAAGCAGTTCTATCAGGTAATTGCAGGACAGCTTCCCAAACCTGAGCTCATTGTTTACTTGCATCGCAGCCCACCTATCCTTCTCGATCAAATTGCAAAAAGAGGCAGGTCATTTGAACAAAAAATCCAAATTGACTATTTGACATCGATTGAGAAAGCCTATTTCAATGTTTTCAAGCAAATGAAAAACCAAAGAATTCTTGTTCTAGACCTTCAAACCAAAGATTTCGAGCAAAACGAAGAGGTCCTTAAAAGGATAATTAATTTGATTAATCTAAGTCACAAATCAGGAATTCATCGATTTAAAGTCTGAAATCGAGGCTTTATCTAAGCTACATCCTTTTTAGTTCGCAAAACATTAGTTAATATTGCATCCTATAAATTAGAAAAAACATCCATCGATGAAAAAGTTGTCTTTATTCATTTTCTCAGTTGTCCTTCTTTCAGCATGTAACCCGCTGAACAAAATGGCAAAATATGCCGAGTCGGTCAAATATGAAGTGATTCCTAATCCTATTGAATTGCACAGTGATAGTGTGGAGATTAATATGACAGGTAAATTTCCACCAGAATATTTTCACAAACTAGTTTCAGTTGTAGCGACACCTACCCTCGTTGGTGAGTCTGGCGAAGCTGTTAAAACTTTCAAGTCAGTAAAATTTATTGGTGCTGAAGTTGAAGGCGATGGTCAGAAAGTAGATTTCACAAAAGGTGGAACTGTTAAGTACAACGACAAAGTTGCCTATACCGACAAAATGGAAATGGGTAAAATAGTTCTTAAAGTTGAAGCTGCTTTCAAGAAAAAGAAAAAAGAACTTGGTTCAGTTGAAATCGGGAATGGAACAGTGATTACTCCGAAGCTGGTAAAAGCTGACGAGAAAGCAATCTTAGGAAAAGATAAATTCAACCGAATTACTCCTAAGCCAATCAACGGTCAAATCAATTACCTAATCAACTCTTCAAATGTTAGCGCAAGCGAATTGAGAGAAGATGACATGAAAGCTCTCGGTGACTTCATCAAAGAAGGCGCAGAGAAGGAATGGGTGTTTAAAGGTGTAAGTTCTTCTGCTTATGCATCTCCAGATGGTGAGCTCACTATTAATGAGAACTTAGCAGATAACAGAGCAAAGTCAGCATCAAAGGCTGTTGCCAAAATGCTTAAGAAAAGTAAAATCGAAGCAGCCAAAGCTGAGGACTTCTTTAAGAATGAAGGAAAAGGTGAAGACTGGGATGGTTTTAAGAAAGCAATGCAAGCTTCTGACATCAAAGACAAAGACCTGATCATCAGAATTCTCGAAATGTATCCTGATGTCGTGAAGAGAGAAGAAGAAATCAAAAATCTTGCGGAGACTTATTTAGTAGTTAAAGATGACATACTTCCGACATTAAGAAGAAGTCAGCTTATGATCAATGCTGAAGAAGTTGGATACAGCGATGAAGAAATCAAGCAACTTGCATCTTCCAACCCTGCAGAACTGAACGAAGAAGAAATGCTTTATGCAGCTACCCTAACTGACAAGGAAGATGAGAAAATGAAAATTTACTCAACATTCAAAAGCCAGTTTCCTAAGGATTGGAGAGGACCTAACAATGTTGGATTCATGTATATGCTACAGAATAAAATTTCTGATGCTAAAACAGAGTTTGAAGCAGCTATGAAGTTGGATAACAATTCAATTGTAAACAATAACATGGGTATCATTGCGAAACTCTCAGGCGATATCTCAAAGGCTAAAGAACACTACTCTAAAGCTGCAGGTGCAGGACCAGAAGTTGGATACAATCTTGCTATCATTAATATCATTGAAGGTGACTATGACAAAGCAGTAGATAACTGTGGAAGCATGAATAACTTTAACGCAGCTCTTGCACAACTTTTAAATGGCGACACAGAAAAAGCTGTGAGTACAATAGAAGCTTCTGAAGACAAAGAAGAAGCGATGAGCTATTACTTGAAGGCAATCGCTGGAGCAAGAACAGAAAATAAAGAAATGGTAATAAATAATTTAAAGTCCGCAATTTCTAAAGATAATGACCTAAAAGCCAAAGCGAAACGTGATGCTGAATTCTTAAAAATGAGTTCTGACGCTGACTTCACAGGACTTGTAAACTAATTTTATTTATTTTCGTTTCAAACATTAACATTCACTATTAATATAAAGTCATGAAAAAATTATTGTCTTTCGGAGCTATCGCTCTTTTCGCCCTAAGTATCTCTTCTTGTCAAACTTGTTACGATTGCGAGTGGACTATTTTGGGTGTTTCTCAATCTCAAGAACTTTGCAGCGGTGATGGTGTATCAACTTCTGAACTAGAAGACACTGTAGACAGCCTTGAAGCTCTTGGATGGACTTGTACTAAACAATAGTATAAGCAATGAATAAAATGACTAACTTCTTTCTTTGTCTAGTTGCAGCTCTTGCTTTTACTGCTTGCAGCACTTGTGAAACTTGCGATTGCGATGGAGATGTTACGGAGATATGTCAAAGCGATTACGACAGTAAAACTCAATATGATGCTATCATTGCATTGTCAGAGAGTTTAGGCTGTGAGTGCGCTCCCTAATCAAGAAATTCTTCAACAAAGCCCCTTAAATAGGGGCTTTTTTTTTGCTCAAATGATTCACTACTTTTGTAACAGAAATTTTTCGAAATGAAAGCAATAATAATTTTGATCCTAGCATTTAGCTTTACACTCACTTCGTGCGAAAAGTGCTTTTTATGCTACAACCCAGCTGAAAACTATGAACAAGAACTTTGTGGTACCGGCGCTAACATTGATAAGTCTATCAAAGAGGCTGAGGATGCCGGATGGGAATGCAACCCAAGGGCTGAATAATGCTTAAGTTAAGTTACATATGTTTGTGTCTGCTCCTATTAAGTGCTTGCTCCAAATGTGAAGTATGCGCCTACACAAATGATAGGGGAGAACAAATTGAAGCGAATGAATCTTGCGGTTCTAAAAACAAGAAATCAGATTTTAAAAACACCCTTGAAAAGCAGTGGAGCTCTTTTGGTGAGGTAAACTGCATTGAGGTATAATTCGATAAAATGAAAAAAATTGCAGCAATTATTGGAACCATGAGCTTGGTGGCAATTCTAGGTTCATCTTGTGAACGATGTCATACTTGTACTTATTTAGGTACAGATATCGATAATGATACCACTACTGAAATCTGTTCTAACAGCGGGAAAATTTTAACCGATCAAGTTAGAGTTCTTGAAAAAACAAACTGGGAGTGCGATGACTAAGGCATGAAGCCTTTCGCAATTTCCCAAACACTCACACCAAGGGCTACAGAAACATTCAACGAGTGCTTCGTGCCAAATTGAGGGATTTCTAGGCAAACATCGCTTATATCAATTAGCTCCTGACTTACACCTTCAACTTCGTTGCCGAGAATTATCAGACTTGGTTCAGGTTCGACCTTAAAACTTTCTAGAGAAATACTTTGTGAGCATTGCTCAACGCTCACAATTTTCCATCCTTTGCTTTTCTTGTCCAAAACAAAATCTAGCGCACTTTTTTGATGCGACCACTTGACCGATTCACTTGCCCCTAATGCTGTTTTACGAATCTCTCGATGAGGCGGACATGGACTAATTCCACAAAGCACAATTTCTTCGACATTAAAAGCATCAGCAGTTCTAAAGGCTGAACCAACATTGTGATGACTTCGAACATCATCCAAAACCAATATTATCGGAAACTTTACTGAAAGCTTATATTCTTCCAAGCTCTTCCTTCCAAGTTCCTCCAACCTTAGTTTCTTGTTCATAAATGATCCTATTAAAAAATGGCCTCCCTCATTAAGCAGCTTAAATTTACTCACTACTTATGAGTAAGAAAGCTACTGAGACACCTTTGATGCGCCAATATAATGAGATTAAGGCGAAACACCCGGAAGCGCTATTACTATTTCGAGTTGGAGACTTCTATGAAACCTTTGGTTCAGACGCTGTAAAAGCATCCAAAATATTGGGAATTGTGCTCACAAAACGAAAAAATGGCGCTGCTTCAAGTGTTGAGTTGGCCGGCTTCCCTCATCATGCGCTTGACACTTACCTTCCTAAATTGGTGAAATCAGGAGAACGAGTTGCTATTTGTGACCAACTCGAAGACCCAAAGCAAACCAAAACCATTGTTAAAAGAGGAATCACTGAGCTTGTAACACCTGGAACGGCTCTGAATGAAAACTTGCTAGAACATCGAGAAAACAACTTCTTAGCTTCGGTTTATAAGGCCAATAATGTATGGGGAATAGCGCTACTTGATGTTAGTACAGGTGAATTCTTTGTCGCACAAGGAAATGCTTTCTATATCGATAAACTAATTCAAAGCTTTCAACCAAGCGAGCTTTTGATGATGAGAAATCAGCAGAAAGAGGCTTCAGAAAGTTTCGACTTAAACCTTCATCAGTTCCCGCTAGAAGATTGGTGCTATGAGATAAATTCTGCAGAGCAAAAAATTCAAGAGCATTTTGGTACAAAATCCCTCAAAGGTTTCGGTATAGATGACCTAAAAGTCAGCATACAGTGCGCTGGTTCTATCATGCAATATCTCAACCAGACACGGCATGAAAAAATCAGCCATATCCACTCTATCTCTAGGATCGAACATGAACAATACGTTTGGCTGGATCGCTTCACGGTTAGAAACCTCGAAATTCTAAATTCTAGCGACCCAGAAGGAAAGAGCCTGCTTGATGTTATGGATCATAGCATAACTCCTATGGGAGCTCGTATGATTAGAAGGTGGGTTGGGCTTCCATTAAAAAACCACAGTGAAATCAAGCAAAGGCAATCTTTTGTAGAAATGCTGATTTCGAAAGATGAACTCAGAAATGGACTAATTGAAGTTCTTAACCACATTTCAGATCTTGAACGGCTTCTTGGAAGGCTAAGCACTGGAAGAACCAGTCCGAAAGAAATAAGGGTCCTCCATAGTAGCCTAGAAAACGTTCAACAGGTAAAGTCAATTTTAAAGAAATCAAGATTAAAAAAGTTCCTCGCTCTGGCTGATCAGATATCAGATTTTAATAAAATCCTAGATCGAATAGACGAAGTATTAAGCGATAGCCCCCCAGCGATGGTTGCAAAAGGAGGGGTTATTAAAGAAGGTTTCTCTGAAGAACTCGATGAACTCAGAGGCCTGCAAAATTCTGGCAAAGAATATCTAAATAAACTTCAAAAAAGAGAATCAGAAAACACAGGAATCCCAAGTTTAAAAATTGCCTTTAATAATGTTTTTGGCTACTACTTGGAAGTTACCAATACACACAAAGACAAGGTGCCTGAAACATGGCACAGGAAGCAAACTTTGGTTAACTCCGAGCGCTATATCACAGAGGAGTTAAAAAACTATGAGGGAAAAATCCTAGGTGCAGAGGAAAAAATTCTTTCCCTAGAAACGAAGCTTTTCAATAGTTTAATTGCGGAAGTCAACCTTGATTCTGAAGCAATTCAAAAAAGCGCTTCTCAAATTGCAAAGCTCGATTGCTTATTATCTCTTGCTATCCTAGCCCTAAAAAATAACTATACTAAGCCTAAAATCACTGAGGGAAGAGAACTTGAAATAATTCAGGGCAGGCATCCTGTTATTGAACAAGCGCTAAAAGATGAAGAGGTATACATACCTAATGATCTCTTTTTAAACAATAGCAATCAACAGATTTTGATGATTACCGGGCCAAACATGTCTGGAAAATCAGCCATCCTTCGTCAGACGGCCCTCATAGTACTGATGGCTCAAATAGGCAGTTATGTGCCAGCTCGAAGCGCAAAGCTAGGAATCACCGACAAGGTCTTTACGCGCGTAGGTGCTTCTGACAACATTTCAAAGGGCGAATCAACCTTTATGGTAGAGATGAATGAAACCGCCTCTATCTTAAATAATATTACCGACCGCTCTCTGATTTTGCTGGATGAAATTGGACGAGGAACTTCTACCTATGACGGAATTTCTATCGCCTGGGCCATAGCCGAATATTTGCACATTCATAAAGGGAAGCCCAAAACGCTGTTTGCTACCCACTATCATGAGTTGAATGAAATGGCAGAACACTTTGAAGGAATCAAAAACTACAATGTGTCTATAAAAGAGATTGATGGAAATATCGTGTTCTTAAGAAAATTAGAACCAGGTGGCAGCGCGCATAGTTTCGGCATTCATGTAGCGCGTTTGGCAGGAATGCCAAGAGCTATGCTTAGAAGAGCAGAAGAAGTTTTAACCGCTTTGGAAAAAGAACAAGTCCAAGGAGGCCTGAAAAACAAAGTGCCTCTAAGTCAAGAGATGCAACTCAGTTATTTTCAACTTGATGACCCTACCCTTTCTCAGGTTAAAGACGAAATTATGGCAACTGATATTGACACCTTAACTCCGGTTGAAGCCTTGCTCAAACTTCATGAGATCAAAAATCTTATTAGCTGATAATTTTATATACTTTTGCAATCTTGCGAGAATAGCTCAGCTGGTAGAGCACGACCTTGCCAAGGTCGGGGTCGCGGGTTCGAGTCCCGTTTCTCGCTCAAAAAAAAGTCCTCCAAAAGGAGGATTTTTTGTACGCCCGGGTGGTGGAATTGGTAGACACGAGGGACTTAAAATCCCTTGACCCGAAATGGTCGTGCGGGTTCAAGTCCCGCCCCGGGTACTTTTTAGCTCTTCAGATTAACTCAAGAGCTTGTTTATTTCATCCAAGCACTTGTCTTCCGCTCCCTTATTCTCATCAACATATGAGAAAGCGAGTTCACCCATGGCTTTAAGCTGATGGCTTTTTGCGTTTTCTTTCAAGAATTCTTCGAAGGCTAGCTCTGATCCAATTTCCTTAGCCCCACCATTTTGAATTAGACCTTTTGCCTCTCTGAATCTGTGATGATTTGGCCCAAATAACACAGGTTTAGCATAAACTGCAGGCTCAAGAATGTTATGTATTCCTTGTCCAAAACCTCCCCCTATATAGCAAAGATCACCTAAACGATAAAGCTTCGATAAATAACCCATTTGATCAAACACAAGAACATCCAAGTCCTCCGAGAACTTTTTGCCCTCAGAATAGAGTCCACAGCTTAGCCCTTTTGGAATCTTATACTCCCGAGAAAGCTCATGTGGCACGAGAAGCAATTGAAATTCAGATTTCGCATGCTGCATCACTTTGAACAACAAATCTTCATCTTTAGCCCAGGTACTCCCAGCAATGATCAATTTTCGATTGCAAGTCCCAATATTAAGAGCAAGGGATTGATCTCTTAATTGCAACACGCGATCAAAACGTGAATCCCCGGTGACTTTGCAGTCTTCAATTCGAATACTCTTCAAAAGCCTAACACTCTCTTCATCTTGCACGCAAATCATTGACAGTGCCGTTAAGGCTCTTCTGAAAATTCCACCGAATGGTTTAAAGAATATTTGATTTGGCTGAAAAAGCGCACTTACCAGAACTATTGGTACTTTCTCCTTTTGCAGCTCAGCAATCATATTCAACCAAAGCTCATACTTAGCCAGTATCAGCATTGAGGGTTTCAATTCAAGAATCAAACTCCTCATATTTCGTTTGGTATCTAAAGGAAGATAGAATACATAATCTAGACTGCTGTTAGCCTTATTCAACTCAAACCCGCTCGGTGAAAAGAAACTTACAACTAGCTTATGATCAGTTTCAGATTTGAGCCGATCAATAATGGGTTTAACCTGCTCAAATTCTCCCACTGAAGCGCAATGAATCCAGAGAGCTCCTTTAAACTTGGATAAATCTTGATGGATTTGAGCTTTTCTCCCTGCATGCCATTTTTTGGCCTTTGAATTCCAAATTGAAGCAAGCCTAATAGAAAAACCATAAAGCCTAATGGCAAGATTATATAGCAAATGCATCATTCGTAATAAAACTGCCTTGGGGCTCTCTTATAAATCGGAAAAGTCCAGCCCGCTCTCAATCCATAAGCTAAATCCACACGGCTTTCATTGTAGGGCATTTTTGTATCAAACTGATAAGACCTTCTTCCATTTGTAAATGCTTGAAAGGCCTCTATCCCAAAATAAAAGTTCAAGATTCTATCATTCGAAAAGAATCGATAATAGAGACTTTGATTCATTAATGGCCCTGAACTCAAGCGATCGTAACCTTTATTGTATTCCGCATCAATTGCTGGGAAATTTCCAGCCAATTCTCTGACTTTTATACGATGCTGCAGAAAGCCAAAACCAAGCCCAAAATAAAGACCACAATTTGGATTTGGGCCCAGTTTAACAATGTTTCTGCTTAGGTCGATGTGCCCATACAAACCTCTTTGTTCAAAAATTAAATCCCCTATTCTTCCATTCACATCTAAGATTTGTCCTTCCTCATTTTTTAAGTAATCGAGCATAGAGGTTTCTTTCACTCTATTCCCAAAAAGAAAACTCAGGTTTCCAAAAAGAATGAAATTCGACTTAAACTTATAGGACAAATCAGCCCCTATTCCGCTGAACACGCCAAATCGAGCATTCAAGTCAGCAGATGGGATCATAAGTGTGTAGCTTGGGCTCAGCATTGCAAAGCTCAAACTTGAATCGCGCATGCTCTTTTGGGCTATGGATGCATAACTCAAACCAGACAGGAGAATGAAGAACAAAGTTCTCGTTAAAGTACTGCGAAAATTGGGTGATTCGGGTCTACTCATTGGCATAATCTGGGGTCAAAAATAGCTATATTCGCAGTCTTAAACTGAGTCCTCTCTGAATGAAAAATCTTCAACTCGTTGACCTCCTTGGTCAGTACGATAAAATCTCACAAGAAATTGACGAAGCTGTCATCAGTGTAATCAAATCTGGAGCATATATTAACGGCCCTGAGGTTAAAAAATTTCAAGCCGAATTAGAAAACTATTTGAATGTAAAGCATGTGATTCCTGTTGCCAATGGAACAGATGCACTTCAGATTGCTCTCATGGCACTGGGTTTAAAACCAGGCGATGAAGTAATCACTCCAAGCTTCACTTATATAGCAACTGCTGAAGTCATTGCACTACTCGGTTTAAACGCCGTATTTGTAGAAGTAGACCCAGTTAGCTTCACTATAGACCCTAGTTCCTTTGAAAACGCAATTGGACCGAAAACTAAAGCCGTTATTCCAGTACACTTATATGGTCACGCTGCAAAAATGGATAGCATTTTGGAGATTGCTAAAAAACATAACATTGCTGTAGTTGAAGACACAGCTCAAGCAATAGGAAGTCATTTCATCAGTGAAAATGGCGAAAAGACTAAAGTAGGAACCATGGGCGATGTGGGTTGCACATCCTTCTTTCCTTCTAAAAACTTAGGCTGTTTTGGAGATGGTGGTGCAATGTTCACCAACGACGATGAGCTAGCAGCTAAAATTAGAATGATCGCAAATCACGGTCAGTCTAAAAAGTATTACCACGATGTTATTGGAGTGAATAGCAGATTGGATAGCATACAAGCTGCTATACTTAGAATTAAACTAAGACACCTCGATGAGTACATTATTGCGAGAAATAATGCAGCAAATGCGTATACAAGCGCTTTTAACGAAATTGAAGAAATAGAAAGTCCTAGTAGTAGCTCCTGGAGCGACCATGGTTATCATCAATACACCATCAAGTTAAAAGGAAATCAAAGAGATGCTTTGCAAGTTTTCCTGAATGACAAAGGAATCCCTTGCAATATTTACTACCCTGTCCCAATTCATAAACAAAAGGGTTTTGAAGGGAAATATGAGATTTCACAAAGTCTTGATACAACAGAAGATTTATGTTCGAGAGTCCTTTCCTTTCCAATGCACACTGAATTAGAGGCCGAACAAATTGAATTTATTACAAACAGTGTAAAAGAGTTTTTTAAACAATGAAAATTGCTGTAGTAGGAACAGGCTATGTAGGGCTTGTTACTGGAACTTGTTTAGCAGAAACTGGCAATTCAGTAATCTGTATTGACATTGATGCTGAGAAAGTACAAAAGATGCAAAATGGGATAGTACCCATTTATGAACCTGGCTTAGAAGTTCTTTTTGAAAGAAATATCAAGCAAGATCGACTGCACTTTACAACGAATCTTAAGGAAGCAATCGAAGACGCTCAAATCATATTTTTAGCTCTTCCTACTCCTCCTGGAGAAGATGGAAGTGCTGACCTTTCATATGTCCTTGGTGTTGCAGATGATTTAGGTAAAATCCTGAAGGAGTACAAAGTTATTATTGACAAGAGCACAGTTCCCGTGGGAACCGCTGAGAAAGTTACAGCTGCCATCGCTGCTAACGCTAAAACTGAATTCGACGTAGTGTCGAACCCTGAGTTTCTGAGAGAAGGATTTGCTGTTGAAGACTTCATGAAACCAGATCGAATTGTTATTGGCACTGAATCTCCAAAAGCAATTGAAATTCTTGATGAGCTCTATCAACCTTATGTGAGACAAGGCAATCCTATCATCTTTATGGATGAGAAGTCTGCTGAATTAACGAAGTATGCGGCAAATGCATTTCTTGCAACGAAGATTACTTTCATGAATGAGATTGCTAATCTCTGTGAAAAAGTTGGGGCCAATGTCGATCAAGTGCGTATCGGAATAGGATCCGATAGCCGTATCGGAAAGCGCTTTCTATTTCCAGGAATTGGATACGGTGGCTCATGTTTTCCAAAAGACGTGCAAGCCATTGTGCGTTCAGCTCATGAACAACAAATGGAATTGAATATTCTCAACGCTGTAATGAGTGTTAATGAGCTTCAAAAAACAATCATCATCCCTAAGATGAAATCATATTTTGGTGGAAGTCTTAAGGGAAAGAAAATTGCTATTTGGGGATTGGCATTTAAACCAAATACAGATGACATAAGAGAAGCCCCTGCGCTCTACATCATTGATGAATTGCTGAAAGAAGGAGCTGAAATTACGGCCTTCGACCCTGAAGCGATGGAAAACGTGAAAGGAATCCTCGGAGACAAGATAAATTATGGCGATAATCAGTATGACATCCTAGCCGATGCTGACGCTTTGATTGTAGCTACTGAATGGTCGGTATTCAGAACACCTGACTTTGAGCGCATGATTGGACTAATGAGATCAAAGGTGATTTTTGATGGTAGGAATCTGTATGACTTGGAGCACATACGAGACAGAGGATTTGAATACTTTAGCATAGGAAGACCATGAAAAGAGTTTTAATTACCGGTGCCGCAGGATTTTTAGGTTCGCATTTATGCGACCGATTCCATAAGGAAGGTTTCCATGTCATAGGTATGGATAACCTTATCACCGGAGATTTAAAGAATATCGAACATCTCTTTGCTGAAAAGAATTTCGAGTTCTATCACTATGACGTCTCCAAGTTTGTGCATGTTTCAGGTGATTTGGATTATATCCTTCACTTTGCTTCACCCGCCAGTCCAATAGACTACTTGAAAATACCTATTCAAACACTTAAGGTTGGATCACTAGGCACACATAATTTACTTGGTTTAGCTCGATCAAAAAATGCTCGAATTCTAGTAGCTTCTACTTCAGAAGTATACGGAGACCCTCAAGTTCACCCCCAAACAGAAGAGTATTGGGGAAATGTAAATCCTGTTGGTCCTCGAGGCGTTTATGACGAAGCCAAAAGATTTCAAGAAGCCATGACAATGGCATACCATAACTATCATGGATTGGAAACACGCATCGTTCGTATTTTCAACACCTATGGCACAAGGATGCGACTTAATGATGGACGAGTGCTACCTGCTTTTATCGGTCAAGCGCTGAGGGGAGAAGACTTAAGTGTATTCGGTGATGGAAGTCAAACTAGATCTTTCTGCTATGTCGATGATCTGGTGGAGGGCATCTATCGCTTATTGATGTCGGATTATGTATTCCCAATGAACATTGGAAACCCGGATGAGATAAGCATTTTAGAATTTGCTGATGAAATATTGAAGCTTACAGGTACCAACCAAAAAATCAGCTTCAAAGATTTACCTAAAGACGACCCTATGCAGCGTCAGCCAAACATCGACAAGGCTCGCGAAATTCTTGACTGGGAACCTCAGGTTTCACGATCAGAAGGATTGAAAATCACTTATGATTACTTCAAGAGTTTAAGCAAAGAAGATCTTTATAAAAAGGAACACAACACTTTCGAAGACTATATCAAATGACAGATTTTTTCGCACATGAAACTGCCGTTATAGATGACGGAGCCCAGATCGGAAAAGATGCAAAAATTTGGCATTTTACGCATATCATGCCTAACTCAACCATTGGCAATGGCTGCAATATTGGTCAAAATTGCGTGATCTTTCCTGAGGTTGTTCTTGGTGAGAATGTAAAGGTTCAGAACAATGTTTCTGTTTACACCGGTGTCAGCTGTGACAAAGATGTTTTCCTCGGGCCTTCAATGGTTTTCACAAATGTGATTAACCCCAGAAGTGCTGTTAATAGAAGAGGACAATATTCAAAAACGCATGTAGGTGAAGGAGCCACTATTGGGGCAAACGCTACTATAGTATGTGGTCATGATATTGGGAAGTTTTCATTTATTGGAGCAGGAGCAGTTGTCACCAAAGAAGTTGACGACTATGCTTTAGTAGTAGGAAATCCCGCTAAGCAAATTGGTTGGATGAGCGAATACGGACATCGATTAGAATTTCGAGACGGAACAGCAGTCTGCCCAGAGAGTAAGGAAGAATATCGATTAGAAGAAGGAAGAGTAGAAAAAATTTAGAAGAACTATGAATCTATACGATCAAATAATAAAGAAAGAAGAGAAGATCTCTGTTATTGGTTTGGGATATGTTGGACTCCCAATCGCTTTGGAATTCGCAAAAAGCGTTTCTGTAATTGGTTTCGATATAAATCAAGGAAGGGTTGATATGATGAAGAATGGACAGGATCCTTCTTTTGAACTTGATTCTTCTGAATTCGATAATAAGGATATCCAATTCACAGCAAACCCTGAAGACTTAAAAGAAGCGAAGTTTCATATTGTAGCTGTTCCTACTCCAATCGACGACTATAATCAGCCTGATTTACGTCCCTTGAAAGGTGCAAGTAAAACGGTAGGGAATATTCTCAAAAAAGGAGATTATGTTGTTTTTGAATCAACAGTATACCCTGGTTGTACTGAAGATGATTGTGTTCCAATTCTAGAAGAATGCTCAGGACTTAAATTTGTTGAAGATTTTAAGGTCGGCTATAGCCCTGAAAGAATCAATCCAGGAGACAAAGAGCATACAATTTCCAAAATTCTTAAGGTCGTTTCAGGTTGTGATGATGAGTCTCTAGATATCATTTCAAAAGTCTACGAAATTATTGTAGAGCCTGGAGTGCATAGAGCTCCTAACATCAAGGTAGCTGAAGCTGCTAAGATTATTGAAAATACGCAAAGAGACTTGAACATTGCATTGATGAACGAGCTCTCAATCATCTTTAATAGAATAGGCATTAACACCTTCGATGTATTAGAGGCGGCAGGTACTAAATGGAATTTCCTAAAGTTCTTCCCTGGCTTAGTTGGAGGTCACTGTATCGGTGTTGACCCTTATTACTTAACCTTTAAAGCTGAAGGATTAGGATATCATGCAAAGGTGATTAACTCAGGTCGATATGTAAACGATTCTATGGGCTTTTACGTAGCAAAGCAAACAGTGAAGAAAATACTAGCAAAGGGGAAAAACATCTCAGGTGCTAAAGTATTAGTCATGGGAGCCACATTCAAAGAAAACGTGAGTGATGTTCGAAACTCCAAAGTTTCTGATGTCGTTAAAGAGCTTCGTTCTTACTCAGTACAAGTTGATGTGATAGATCCACATGCCGATAGTGACGAACTTCAAGAAGAATATCATTTCTCGCTGACTGATAATCTCGAAAGCTCATACGACGCAGCTATCGTAGCAGTTAACCATAAGGAGTACTCAGATTTAGGTGAGACATATTTTAAAGACCTAATGGGTCCAGATGGTATTGTTATAGATATCAAAGGGATCTACAAAGATCAAATCAAAGACCTGAGCTATTGGAGTTTGTAAAAAGGGTTCTAATTACAGGTGGGGCTGGTTTTATCGGCTCACATGTTGTTCGTCGATTTGTAAATACATATCCGCAATATGACATATATAACCTTGATGCACTAACCTACGCAGGCAACTTAGAGAACTTAAAAGACATCGAATCACTTCCAAATTATCATTTTATCAAAGGTGATATAGTGGATGCTGAATTTATAGATGAACTTTTCAGAAAGCACAAATTTGATGCTGTAATACACTTGGCGGCGGAGTCTCACGTCGACCGGTCTATTTCGGATCCCTTGGCTTTTGTAAACACCAATGTCATCGGTACGGTTAACCTGCTTAACTCAGCGAAAAAGATTTGGAACAAGAATTACGAGGGTAAACTGTTTTATCATATTTCAACTGATGAAGTCTATGGCTCATTGGGCGAAACGGGGCTATTTGAGGAGATTACACCTTATGATCCTAAAAGTCCTTATTCCGCCTCTAAAGCATCCTCAGATCACTTTGTAAGGGCATATGGGAACACCTATGGATTACCCTTCGTGATCTCAAATTGCTCAAATAACTATGGTCCGTATCAATTTCCTGAAAAACTTATTCCACTTTGCATCAATAACATCCTAAACAAGAAAGCACTTCCTATCTATGGCGCAGGAACAAATATCCGTGACTGGCTCTATGTGGAAGACCATGCTGATGCTATTGATGTTATTTTTCACAAGGCCAAAATCGGGGAAACCTATAATATTGGCGGAAATAACGAGTGGACAAATCTTGAGTTGGTTCAGGCTCTATGCGATGAGATGGATAAGGCACTTTCAAATGATCCTGGGACGTCAAGGGAACTCATTAGCTTCGTAAAGGATAGAGCTGGACATGATATGCGTTATGCAATAGACTCAACAAAAATCACCGAAGATTTAGGCTGGCTTCCAAGTAAACAATTTCAACAAGGTTTGGAATTAACTGTAGCCTGGTATTTGGAAAATGGCGAATGGCTTCAAGAGGTTGTTAGCGGTGCTTACCTCGAATATTACGATACCACTTATCAGAAATAAAAAAGGCCCCAATATATTGGAGCCCTTTCTTTCAATTTCATTTCTATTAACTAGAACGACCAAAGATCATGTTCAAAGTTGAAAATCTCGGTCTTAATTCTCTCAGCTTCCAGTAAAGCATCAATTCCAGTTTTGTAGTCTGCAATTTGTCGGTCATATACATTTGACTCTTTAAAGATTGTAGACTCAAATTGTCGTTTCCAAAAAATGTCTTCGTAAGTTCTACGCTCAGCATCATTCTTTCTGTTATATACTTCAGCATTTGCAAATACATAACGTGCTTCAGGATAATAAATCCAAAACATATCCTGAAGAGCAGGCTGACCAGCTTCATCTTCATATTCCCTTACAGGCTTTAATCCGATAATTCTTACATCCATAACAGAAAGCTCTCTTTCAAAGAACCAATCTTCCTTAATCTCATAGAATTTAATCTCATCAGAGGTAATCGGCTCTTCAATTTCTTCCGACCCCGTAATATTTCCATCTTCATCATACTTGTTGATGGTTTTAATATTAAAAAGTCTTGCCTTTACTTCATCTTCCGTCAAAGGTTTCCTGAACATATCATCTGGTGCAACAGGAGAACCAGGATCATAGGCCGTTAGCGTACCCTCTTCTAGGAGAGCTTCTTTGATAATTGCAAAGAGATTTTTTCTTCCTTGCACAGCCTCATCTCCTATAGGAAAGAAGAAAACTTGGTTCATTTTTTTCTTAAGATCAATCCTTCTCCAAATACGCTTCGACCACATAACGTCGGCCTCTCGTAAATGAATATAAGGTATAACCTTTCTAGAAGGTGTGTTCTCTTTTACGAATACACCATCAAGAACTGTACTCTCTTGGGCTTCAACATTTAAAGTTGAAACACTAAACAACAGAAGAAATAAACCAAGTTTCTTAATCATAATTATTTGATTTCGATGATCAAGTTACCATCCAAAGCCTTCTTGTTACCTCCGTCTGAACGTTGAGCAACAATTTCTTTAAAGATGATAGTTTGACCTTTTGACATTTTCTTAATTACGCCCTTCATAGCAGGAGTGACTCTGTTATTGTTTGAAACATAAGTTGCAGTCTTTCCACCAGCTGATACTGACATTTTAAAAGATGTAACTCTAAATTTTAGTTCAAACAAGAAATCATCAAGACTTGCAGTAATGAAATCTCCCGATCCAACCTGAGCCTTACTCATTTTAAAGGAGCCTCTTTTTCCCATAAATGTAGGAGTCGGAGGAGGAACCGGCTTGATTCTATATTTAATTGGCTTGAATTTAGGTGCATTTGGTCCTTTCGCTGAAACAGTAACTGAAACCTCTTTTGCTTTAAGGTTATCAGATGGCTTCACTTCATATTTACCTTCTGCTTTACTAACGGCTTTAACTGAACATCCAGAAACTGTCAATGACAAATCATCTGGTGACATTCCAGCGGCAGAAATTTCTACAGGATTCGAAAGACCCTTATAGAATACGTTCATCTTTGTAGGTGATACAACCAAAGAAGGCTTTGCAGCCTTAAATGAGCTTGTAAATCTATATGGCTTGTAATCTCCTCTAGGTCCTTTAATCTTAACAAGACCACCCCACTCATAATCTCCTGGAGTTTTTGGTACAAATGAGTATGTTGCTAAACCACCTTGAATTGAAACATTGCTAGTATCAAATGATTCAAGTACATTTTTAATTGTATCAAGACCAGCAATTACTCCATCTTTTACAGGAGCGATTTCTAACTTAGGATCTGTAGTTGTGCTATAAGCGGCAACAATAACCTGAGCCTTGAACGAATCACCCACAGTGATATAAGTTCCGTTAAGAGGAATCACCTTAGGTTCTAATTTATCGAACTTAAAGTCATCAGCAGTAATCTGTCCCATCAGTCTTCTTAAAACTTCAGCTTCAATATTTCTTACATCCGCTTGAAATCTAGAAAGGTTAGTTACAACAGCAGCCAATGGTAGGTGATAGAAGTTAGCAATTTCCCAACTCTCTGTTTCTTCATGCATCAAAACATCATGAAGAGGAATTTGAACTGCTGATAGTTCATCTTCTGTTAATTCAGGTAGAACTTCAGCAACTTCGCTGTTAAAAGCGGTAATCATCTTTCTAAGACGTGGAGCTGAATATTCATATTGCGGTGTTCCTTCTTTCCACATTACCCCTTTATCTGAACCAACTAATACGAAAGTACCAACCTCTTGATTATCCTTATTTTCCACATGCTCCAAAGTAGTTTCTTTGGCTTGCTCCTCAGTGATCTTATCAGCATCAGCTTTAACTTTTGTCTTGATTTCTTCAAGAAGTTCGGCAATTGCATCTGCGTCGTCTCTTACTTGCTTCGCACGATTATAAAAAGGTGTAACCTTCTTTGGGTCATCTAACTCGAGTTTTTCAAAGCGACTATAAGTTGCAGCAATTTTAGCCTCAAAATGCTCAGTCGTCTCCTCAAGACCCTCGTTGATAATAACAAAAGAGTGTAATATCTCTTTTGACACATTCATTGCAAGTAGTGCTAGTAGCACTAAGTACATGATGTTAATCATTTTCTGCCGTGGTGGTAAATCTCCTAATGACATATGTCAGGCTTCTTTAAAATTTATAAATGATGGATAATTACCCCTTGTTTCCTGACATTGCAGTTAACATATTACCATAAACGGTATTCAACTGACTAATATTGTTAGAAAGCTCAGACATTTGGCTTTTGTAGTTTCGTGCATCTTCAACAGAAGAATTAAGACTTTCAAGAAGCTCTTCAATTCCGCTAAAGTATTTTTGTGTGGCTGCAAGTTGCGAACGACTACCTTCTAATTGTGCAGAATAAGTTTCGTTTAACTGTTCAAGATTTGTACTCATTGAGCTTAAATGCTCACCAAGATTAGATCCTGCTTCAGAATTGGCAGAAAGACCCGTGAGGGATTCAGCTGCTTTAGCGTATGTATCACTAAGATCGCTTACGTTAGACGAAGCTGATCTAATACTGCTTACATATTCATTGGTGGCTACAGAAGCATCAGAAACATCTGCTAATCTATCCGTTGTATCCTTTAGACCTCTAAGACCTGTTCCCAAACTTTCGATAAGCTCAGGTCCGATTTTAGCATCCTCCAACATATTGTCAAGCTGTTCTGTAACTGGAAGGTCACTTCCTTCAGAAGAGCCTTCTTCTATTTCGTCATAGTCATCAGCTTCATCCTCTTCGCTATGAGCAAGTTCAGGATATACCTTAGACCAGTCCGTAGATAGGTGCTGTGGTTCCAAGGCTCCAAGCATAAACAACAAGGCCTCTGTACCAAGACCAATAATTAACATAATTGATGCACCAGGGTAGTGCTGAATTTTAAATAGTGCTCCAACGATTACAACCGATGCTCCGATTGACATACCATAGTTTACAATTGTTTTCCCTTGTGTCGTTCCGTATAAATACTGTGACAACCCGCCTTTTTTCTTGCCTGACATAGCCTAATTATTGATTTTGGTTAGAAATGATTTTTTCAAATATAGGATTAGGTTGATGATTTTCCCATACCTAGGTAGCTCATTACACATCTAAAGCCAACATAACTTTTAGCTGTATCCTGATATTCGTAGGTTCTGGTACTAGTTTGGATATAATATCCAACATCCTTCCAACTTCCCCCTCTAATTACCTTTCTTTTCAGAACAGGAGGGTCGTCGTCTTTCGCTTCATAGCGATAATCCATATTTAAATCATGTGCAAAGTCTAATGATGACTCATCGAAAGCGTTTGATGTCCATTCAGCAACATTACCTGCCATACAGTACAAACCGAAGTCATTTGGCTCGTAACTCATAACAGGAACTGTATGAATACCACCATCATCATAGTAATTTCCTCGCAATGGTTTAAAGTTTGCTAAGAAACACCCTCTGGTATTTCTTATATAAGGTCCACCCCATGGGTATGAAGAAAGATCTAGACCACCTCTAGCAGCATATTCCCATTCAGACTCAGTAGGTAGACGGAAATCTTGAACCCATGTACCATCAACGCTTTTGAGATAGTTGTTTAGTAGTTGTGTTCTCCAAATGGTAAATGCTCTTGCTTGTTTCCAAGACACTCCTACAACTGGATACTCATCATACGCCGGATGCCAGAAATACATATTTGTAAGTGGCTCATTGTATGAATATGTAAAGTCATGAACCCAACATAAAGTATCTGGATAAACGTTGATTTCGTCTCTTTTAATAAATATAGCCCTGTCCGTTAATCCACGTTCCCTCAGGTTATCCCCATTGATAGTAGGATTTTTCCTAGCAGCGTCTTTCCAGTCAATCCAGAAGTACTCGTAAATCAACTTTCTAGTATCCAACTCACGTCTTCGATAGTAACGTTCGTATTCAGGAAGAAACATAACTGACAATGCTTCGCGTTCATCCGGAGCATTCCAATCAATCCTTGTTCTCCAATTAAGATATGGAGGTTCTAAATCTTCGCCGAACTCATTTTGAAGAATTAAGTAATCTTCCTCACTAACTTCTTCACCCAAAATCTTTCGAGCGATAGAATCTCTAACCCAAAAAACGAATTGGCGATACTCATTGTTAGTGATTTCCGTTTCGTCCATGTAGAATGGTGAAACAGAAACTGTTTTACTCCTACTAGTGTAGGCAAATGGCGCGTCTTGGTCACTCGGACCCATGTTATAACTTCCAGGGGGTATGTACAGCATCCCGTATGGATCAGGCTGATACCAAACTACCCTTCCTTGAACGCCGATAAGCTCTCCCTCGCTTGTCGTACCGCATGCGGTCAAAAGCGCAGCAACAAGACCTATGTATAGTAAGCGTTTCATGTTATCTCCCGTTTTTATAAAGTAGCAAATGTAATGTTTTTTTTCGAGTTTTCCTCAATATCCTGTTGATACCGAAATGGTAGCAACTCCTATCTTAACGAAGCTTTTTAAATTATGTTACAAGAACAGAACAGTTCTGTGACGTTGATCCTTTGGTTTAGGTGTGATTTTGAAGCAGTAGTTAAGCATTACTTCATGTGAACCTGAGTGAAAACTTCTCAATTGATTTATCCCTAAATCATAAGAATAACCCACCTTGAGCATTCCTGGGCCCAATGGATAAAAGAATCCGATACCTGGTGCAATTACGTCTTGTGGACGAAAGGAAATACCTCCCCAAAACATTTCATTGTAAAGTGCACTCACGTTTAAATCAACCTGAGCAGATACTCCATCTGTCTTTACAAATACTGACGGCTCCAGGCTCAATGTTGAAGACAAATCGTAGCTATACCCTCCCATCAAAAAGTAGTGACGAGCTACATCGTAGGTAGCCGCCTCAATATCTCCAACTGAACCTTGCGTGATGTGATTAGTTGAGATTCCAGCATATAGTTTGTCTGTATGGTAGTATAAGCCAAATGACATATCGTATACAACACCTGAAATATTTTCACCATTAGCGAGAGTAGGGTCATTTATAACTGGATCAAGAGCAATCCATTGACTTGCATCAATACCTGTACTTAACATACCAAAAGAGACTCCAGCTGCTAAGGTTCCAGGGCCTAAAGCTTGACGGTAGGCATATGCGCCTCTTGCACCGAAATAACTGATGGGACCAATTTGATCACCAAATATAGTTGCACCAACACCTCCACGTAGAAGTCGAACGGGAGCATGACCTGAAACCAAACCGGAAGTCGGGGCTCCGTCAAATCCTGTCCATTGTTGACGTCCTATGGTAGTTATACAAATAGCGTCTTTAGAGCCAGCAACGGCAGGGTTAGGAAACAAACGGTTGAACATGAACTGACTGAACTGTGGATCCTGTTGGCCATAAACAGCGCCAGCTGCAAGAACAGCGACTAAAAGTAATAGTTTCCTCATAATTAGTTACATTCTCAGAATGATCAGCTAAAATAGCAAAATTTTAAATGTATCATCATGGAATCTTAACTTTTCATTTGATTCTAAACACGCTAAAATTCAATAGAAGCCTAAGAATTGAATTAGCAATCAAAAAAGTTTGCGATAACTCTTCTGCCATTTATCTGGTAATTCATCGTTGCAAGCCAGCTGGTAATCATTATAAGAACATGGAACCAATTGATGCCTGCTTAATCTCCTCATCTTGGATTCCGCTAATGGAATATCCATCCACCATCTATCACTCTTGAGGTTTTTATAGAACACAAGTTCTCCGATTTGAGCTTGCGTGCTTGCAACAGTATACTTTAAAAAGTCTCTTTTGCTGGTGACGGGTGAATCTTTCTTTCTCTGATAATATCCTTCAATAAAGTACCAAACCATTTGAGCTAACAGATGACCTGTTGTTTCTTGATCGTCTACCTCTGGGTTGTATTCGTAAAAACCAATAGAACTGAGTTTATCACTCAAGCCAGCGTAACGTGTAATTTGACAAGCCTCTTCGCCATAGAATCCATTTGGTGTAACGCGCTTATTTCCGGGGGCATCAGAATGGCGTATTGCAGACATATCAAAACTTAACATATCAGCATTTCGGACAATAGGCTCAACCTCCTGCATATCACTCCTTACCTGACCCAATCTGTAAAAATCAAAATTTAACTTATCCATCAAATCCAATTCTTCCTGACTAACGAAATATGATTGGTATCCTATATTACTATAGTTAAACAAGAAATTAGGCTGACTTAAGATTATCTTGCTTAGGTACGAATGGTTGCTTAATTCATCTTCGACATCTCCCAAATCAAATGAATGATCAACCCCTACAATATTGACCACCTTATCGAGGTTACTGTATGCTTTATAATTCGCTAAGCTTAAATCTTGACTTCCCCCAATGATTATCGGGATGAATTTTAATCGTAAACACTCCTCTACCACTTGCTCGAGTGCAATCATCGTGTCGTTGCTCGACTCACCAGGTTCAATATCACCCATGTCGATGATCGAAGTAGATGGGTCGTCGTAAACCAGATTGTAGAAATACTTTCGAAATATTGAAGGCCCGTTCTCACAGCCTTGGTTATCCTCTGCGTTCCTTGACTCTTTGACACCAACAATAGCCAAATCATATTCCGACTTTTCTATCTCTTGACCATGATAGAAAGTAGTTTTTTCAAGTATACTTCCCTTACGATTGTTTGCAAGGACTTCGACTGGACTCAGAAACATGGCAACTTCCATGTCTCAAAAATAAAGATGCTTAAGACTTTTTCTTGCGACGAGGTGCAGACTTTTTAACATTCTCCGCCAACTCAAGACATTCCTCTAGAGTCAGGCTTTCAGGGTCCTTATCCTTTGGGATTTTAACATTCTTCTTTCCCACTTTAATGTAAGGACCATACCTTCCGTTAATTACTTTAACATCTTCATTATCGGGAAATTCCTTAATCATATTGTTTTTAGCCTCTTCCCTAGCCTTCTCAATAATCTCAATCGCCTCTTCTAACTTAAGGGTCATCGGGTTTTGCTCTTTTATGCTGAAGAATTTGTTCTTGTGACGCACATAAGGTCCATATCTACCTTCTCCAACATTCACAACTTCCTCTTCAAATTCACCCAACTCTTTAGGCAAGTCAAACATCTTGAGTGCTTCTTCTAGGCTAATTAGTTGGATGCTGCTGTTACCTTTAATTCCCGCGAATTTTGGTTTCGCTTCATCTTCAACTTCTCCAATTTGAATCATTGGACCAAAGCGACCGATTCGAGCGTACACATTCTTACCGGATTTAGGATCTGTTCCCAACAAACGCTCTCCAGTGGCTCTTTCAGAATGCTCTAAAGTGTGCTGCACATTGTCATGGAATGGCTTGTAGAAATCGGCGATCATTTTATTCCAATTTGTTTTCCCATCCGCAATTTCGTCAAATTGGTTTTCAACCTGAGCGGTAAAATTGAAATCCATGATTTGCTCAAACTCTTTCTTCAAGAAATCATTTACAACAGAACCGATATCTGTAGGAAACAGCTTCTTTTTCTCGGCATCATAGTTCTCTTTGATCAGCTCTTTTGAATATCCCTCTGGCTTGAGGAACAAATGAACTGCATCTCGCTGCTTAGGCTCTCGATCTTCCTTAACCACATAACCTCTTTTCTGGATGGTTGAAATGGTTGGTGCATAAGTAGAAGGTCTTCCAATGCCTAATTGCTCAAGTTTCTTAACAAGGCTCGATTCTGTATACCTCGGAGGATGATTTGTTCTTTTTTGTTCTGCTCTAATTTCTTTCAGATCAAGTTTGTCACCTGAGTTAATTGGAGGTATAACTGAAAGGTCATCTTCCTTTTCGTCATCTGAACCTTCCATGTAAACTTTCAGAAACCCATCGAACTGAATCATCTCTGCCTTGGCAATGAATATTCTTTCTTTTTCCTTGTCGTTTTCAATTTCAACTTCCGTGCGTTCAATTTTCGCCTCGGACATTTGTGAAGCAATTGATCTTTTCCAAATCAAATCATACAATGCTTGCTCTTGGCGCTCACCATCTACGCTGTGGGTCGCGAAGCTTGTAGGACGAATCGCCTCGTGAGCCTCTTGGGCCCCTTTTGACTTGGTGCTAAAATTTCTTGTTTTCGCGTATTCCTCACCATAAGCCCTAACTATTTCTGCATTAGCATCTTTTCTAGCTGTTTCAGAAAGGTTTACAGAGTCAGTTCTCATGTAGGTAATCTTACCACTTTCATACAATCGCTGTGCAACAGACATCGTCTGGGCAACACTGTATCCAAGTTTTCGCCCAGCCTCTTGTTGAAGTGTACTAGTGGTAAATGGGGGTGCCGGATTCCTAGTCCCTGGCTTTTTGTTTATTGCTCCAACAGAGAATTGAGCGTTTTCTAAATTCTTAAGCAGACCTTCTGCTTCTTCTTCACTTGTTAAATCTTTTTTAAGTCTAGATTTAAGAGATGCTGAACCACCTACTAAAAATTCACCATTAACCCTAAAGAAAGAACTCGCTTCGAATTTGATAATCTCTTGTTCCCTTTCATCAATGAGACGAACCGCAACAGATTGCACTCTGCCTGCAGAGAGGGACGGTTTAACTTTTTTCCAAAGAACTGGAGAGATTTCAAAACCAACAATCCGATCGAGAATCCTTCTTGCCTGCTGAGCGTCTACTAAGTTCTTATCCAGCAATCTCGGGTTTTCAATTGCCCTTACTACTGCTGGTTTAGTTATTTCATTAAAAACTATTCTCTTGGTTTGATCATCAGTCAATCCTAGCACCTCAAATAAGTGCCATGAAATAGCCTCACCTTCGCGGTCCTCATCCGTCGCTAACCATACTGTTTCAGCTTTTTTCGCAAGAGATTTAAGCTCTTTTATTACGGCTTTTTTGTCCTTTAGCACTTCATAATTAGGGACAAATCCATTCTCAACATCGATGGAGAGACCCTTTGATGGCAAGTCTCTAACATGTCCATAACTCGACTTCACTACAAAGTCTTTTCCGAGGAAACCCTCTATTGTTTTGGCTTTTGCAGGTGACTCTACGATAACAAGATTCATACGATTCAATTGTTGATTTAAAACTTCATTCGAAGCCATTTTGTTTCGCTCGAAGGAAGCTGCAAAGAAATACAAAGTGTTTAGAGTAGCTCACTATTCATTATTTAGAGTCATAAAAATGTGATCAACTGTCAAACTGACAGCCCCCTTTTATTTGTAATTTCGCCATCGCACTATGGAAGAACAGAAGGAATTATTAGGGGAAGAGCTGCAGGGCAGTGCTACCTTAATTGACAGCACAACTACAGGCAAAAAGAGACTTTATTTAGAGAGTTATGGATGTGCAATGAATTTTTCAGACAGTGAAATTGTCGCTTCAATTCTATCTAAAGAGGGTTATACGACCACCCAAGCTATTGAGGAGGCAGATTTAGTTTTACTAAATACATGCTCCATAAGAGACAAAGCAGAGCAAACTGTTAGAAATAGACTTCAGCAGTTTAATACCAAGAAAAAGGAGAAACCTGAAATGGTTATCGGTATCCTCGGCTGCATGGCGGAGCGACTTAAGTCAAAACTCTTAGAGGAAGAAAAACTTGTGGACATTGTTGCTGGCCCCGATGCCTATCGTGATCTTCCGGGCTTAATTGAAGAAGTCGGAGATGGAAGAAAAGCAGTTAATGTTCTATTAAGTCGTGAAGAGACCTATGCTGATATTAGCCCTGTTAGGCTTGATAAAAATGGGGTCACGAGCTTCATATCAATTATGAGGGGCTGCGATAATATGTGTTCTTTCTGCGTTGTTCCATTCACAAGAGGAAGAGAAAGAAGTAGAGACCCCCGCTCGATTGTTAAAGAGGCTCAGGAACTATTTGACAAAGGATATCGTGAGCTTACCCTCTTAGGGCAGAATGTCGATTCTTATAAATGGAATATTACCAAAAAAGGTGAAGTAAAGAATACAGAAGACGAGACTGTAAATTTTGCTCAATTGCTTGAGAAAGTTGCTCAAGTGAACCCAAAGCTTAGGATTAGGTTTTCAACCAGTCATCCCAAGGACATGACCGATGATGTGCTCATCACTATGTCTAAGTATCAAAACATCTGTAAATATATTCACCTTCCTGTTCAATCAGGGAACACTGAAGTATTGAACCGCATGAACCGTGGATATACCCGAGAGTGGTACTTAAACCGAATTGCGGCAATTAGAAAATATATGCCTGAATGCGGAATAAGTACTGACGTGATCACCGGCTTCTGTGGTGAAACTCAGGAGCAACATCAAGAAACGATTAGTTTGATGAAAGAAGTTGCTTATGACTTTGCATACATGTATAAATACTCTGAGCGGCCAAGAACTCTGGCAGAAAGAAAATTTGAAGATGATGTCCCAGAGGAAGAAAAACAAAAGAGGCTTGCAGAAATCGTGGGCCTTCAAATGAGTCATAGCCATATGGCCAACAAAAAAGCGATTGGAAAGACATTTGAGGTTTTAATCGAAAAGCAGGCAAAGAAGTCTAAAGATCACTGGAGTGGTCGAAACAGCCAAAATGCGATGGTTGTTTTCCCAAAAACAAGTGCAGGACCAGGAGAGTATGTTCAAGTTAAAATATTGGATTGTACCGCCGCGACACTAATTGGAGAAGTAATTTAAGCTATGGGGATTCAAGAAGTAAAACAACGCTTTGGAATTATCGGTAGCTCTGGCTTGTTAGACCGGGCTATTGATACTGCAATGCGCGTTGCATCAACAGACTTAAGTGTGCTTATTACCGGAGAAAGTGGGGTTGGTAAAGAGGCCATGCCTAAAATCATCCATCAATTGAGCACTCGAAAACACGGAAAGTACATAGCAGTGAACTGTGGTGCCATCCCTGAGGGAACGATTGATTCAGAACTTTTTGGTCATGAGAAAGGCGCTTTTACTGGAGCCCAATCTACGCGCCAAGGATATTTTGAAGAAGCCGATGGAGGAAGTATTTTTCTCGATGAAGTAGCTGAGCTGCCCTTGCAAACTCAAGTTCGTTTGCTCAGGGTTTTAGAAACCGGTGAGTTCATCAAAGTTGGGTCATCAAAAGTTCAAAAAACTGATGTCAGAATCATTGCGGCAACAAATGTGAATGTTCCTGAAATGATTTCAAAAGGAAAATTTAGAGAGGATCTTTATTATCGCTTGAACACAGTTCCTATTGTGATGCCCGCCTTGCGTGAGCGAAAAGAAGATATTCATTTACTGTTTAGGAAATTTGCCGCTGATTTCGCTGAAAAATATAGAATGCCAGTGGTTAGGTTGGATGAGGACTCCATTGAGTTATTGTCTAACTACCGATGGAAAGGAAATATTCGCCAATTGAAGAATATTACTGAACAATTGAGCGTCATCGAGCAAGAACGCCAAATTGATCGCTCGACGCTGCTAAAATATTTGCCAGAAATGGACGGCTCGAACCTTCCTGTAGTATATAATGCGGGGCAGGAAGACCTTTCAGAACGAGAGATCTTATATAAAGTCCTATTTGACCTAAAGAATGATGTAACCGACTTAAAGAAAGTTGTTTCTGGTATTCTTCAAGATGGAGCCGTCGAATTAAGAAATGCTGACCACAATGATGTGATTAGCGGGCTTCAAACTACGAGTCCCGTTCCGGCCACAGCCCTTCCCCCTGCCTCCATCGATACAGGAGAAACTGGGATTAATGAATTTTACCAGCATGAAGAAGTGGAAGAGTCTTTGAGTTTAGAGGACAAAGAATTAGAAATGATCAAACGTGCACTTGATAAACATCGGGGCAAAAGAAAATATGCTGCAAAAGAATTAGGGATTTCGGAGCGAACTTTGTATAGAAAGATCAAAGAATACGACCTGAAATGAAAAAGCTAATTTTCTTACTTACGCTAGTTTCATTTCAATCCTGTACAGTGAAGTATTCGTTTACAGGAACTTCGATAGATCCAGAAATCAAATCGGTTTCGATTGCCTACTTTGAGTCAGTCGCTCCTCTAGCTAAGCCCACTTTGAGTCAAGTTTTTACTGAAGCTTTGAAAGATCGCTTTATTCAGCAAACCAATTTAAGTCTGGTTAAAACTCAGGGTGATATTCAGTTTTCCGGAAAAATTGTCGATTATCAAACTAGGCCTGTTGCGATTCAGGGAAATGAAACTGCAGCGCTCAACCGTCTTACAATTAGCATTGAGGTGGAATTCGTGAATTTAAAAGATGACACTAAAAACTTTAAGCAAAAGTTCAGTCGATTTCAGGATTATAGTGCTGGGCAATCACTGTCATCAGTTGAGGACAATTTGATTGAGCAGATTAACGAGCAGCTTATTCAAGATATTTTCAATAAATCTGTAAGTGACTGGTAGGATGGATTTACACAAAATGGTCAGTTTGTTAAAGCAGCACGAAATCTCAGAGACAGATGTTCGCACCATTCGATCTGCAGGTTCTTCATTCCCATATTTTAGCCTTCCACATTTATTAATTGCAAGGGAAAGTTCCGCTAAAGGCATCAACTTTCAATTCGATCATGCTCTCCAATCTGCAGCGATTAGAATAAACAAACGCTCGAGCTTGTATAAGCTCATGATTCAGCCCCTGGCCAGAAAAAGAGCGGAAGAAGTAGTTGAACAGATCGCCCCAGTTCTAGGTAAAAAACTAGGAACTGAAAGCGAGGTCAATGAAATTGAAAGCCTCAAAAATGAACTCGAAAAGAGCATTGTATCCACCGCGGTTCAAGCAAGTTTAGCATATGATATAAGTAGTGCAGAAGAAAGCAAAGACACTAGCTCTAAAATAGAAATCTCTGAAGCAGACAAGCCTGCCAAACGATCATTCAGCTCTTGGATTAGTATTCTTGAAAATGAAAGTCCGAAAATAGATTCAGAGATAATTGACCAATTCATTGAAGTATCAAAAGAAAGGGATATAAGGCCTTTTAAGTTTTTTAAAGCAAGTGAGGATACCAAGACTAGTTTAATTGATGATGAAAGTTTTGTCACCGAAACTTTAGCTCGAGTTTATAGCGATCAAGGCCTATTTGAAAAAGCGATTCAGGTTTATGACTTATTAAGTCTAAAATATCCGCAAAAAAGTAGTTACTTTGCCGCCCTTATGAAAGAGCTTAAAGACAACACAATAGAATAAGATGTTCACACTCATACTAATACTCATATTTCTAGACTGCGTACTATTAACCATCGTAGTTCTAATTCAAGAATCGAAAGGTGGCGGTTTAGCTTCTGGATTTTCATCAGCGAATCAAATGATGGGCGTTCGACGTACCGCAGACTGGCTAGAAAAAGCAACCTGGTCACTTGCAATTGCTCTATTTGTATTGAGTATGGCTGCTGCAGCTGTTCAAGGTGGGCAAACTGCTGCTGAGATTGAGCAAAGCGAAGTTCAGGACTTCATCGAAGGAGAGCCTGTAAACGCTCCTTCAGGATTTGAAGCTCCACAAGAGTAAATTTCTCTGGTGTCAGCTTGTCATATTTTGTGACAAGTGAATACCCTTTTCTGACAATTTGTTATCGTTTTTATCTTAATGGGAGCATTTCTATGCATTGGCATAGAAAATGACATCTCAGCATTTAAATACTAAAATCAAAAATTACTAAAATGGCTAATGTGAATTTTAAACCTAACGAAGATCGTCTTCTGGTTGAAGCAGCTCCTGCAGAGGAAAAAACCGCTGGAGGAATCATCATTCCCGATACTGCAAAAGAAAAACCTCAAACAGGAAAAGTGGTTGCAGTTGGACTAGGAAAAAAAGATGAGCCAATAACAGTGTCGGTAGGCGACACCGTATTTTACGGAAAATATTCAGGAACTGAAATTAACATTGAAGGAACAGATTATCTCATCATGAGAAATTCAGACATCCTCGGAAGTATCTAAGAATTTTAAAAAGAAAAGAAATGGCTAAGAATATTTATTTTAACGTAGAGGCGAGAGACTCTCTTAAGAAAGGTGTTGATGCACTTGCTAATGCAGTGAAAGTAACGCTTGGACCGAAAGGAAGAAACGTTGTAATTGACAAAAGTTTTGGTGCACCAAGCATCACAAAAGATGGTGTTTCAGTAGCAAAAGAAGTTGAGTTGAAAGACCCAGTAGAAAACATGGGTGCTCAAATGGTAAAAGAAGTTGCTTCTAAAACTGCTGACATTGCAGGAGATGGAACAACAACTGCAACCGTTCTTGCTCAAGCTATTGTTACTGCAGGATTAAAAAATGTTGCTGCAGGTGCGAACCCTATGGATCTGAAAAGAGGAATTGACAATGCAGTACTTACTGCTATCGAAAACCTTAAAGCACAATCCAACGAAGTAGGTGACGATAACGAAAAGATTCGCCAAGTTGCTACCATCTCTGCGAACAACGATGCTCAAATTGGTGAGTGGATTGCTCAAGCAATGGAAAAAGTAGGTAAAGACGGAGTAATAACTGTTGAAGAAGCGAAAGGAACTCAAAACGAACTCAAAGTAGTTGAGGGAATGCAGTTTGACCGCGGATATTTATCTCCATACTTCGTTACGAATACTGAAAAGATGATTGCGGATTTGGAGAATCCATACATCTTGATTTTCGATAAGAAGATCAGTACTATGAAAGACTTGCTTCCTGTGTTAGAGAAAACTGCTCAAACAGGAAAAGCTCTCTTAATAATTGCAGAAGATGTTGATGGCGAGGCTCTTGCTACTTTGGTAGTGAATAAACTAAGAGGCTCTCTTAAAATTGCCGCTGTAAAAGCTCCCGGTTTTGGTGACAGAAGAAAGGCGATGCTTGAAGATATCGCCATTTTGACTGGCGGAAATGTTATTTCTGAAGAACAAGGAAGAAAGCTAGAAGATGCCACCCTTGAAGATTTAGGAACTGCAGAGAAAATTGAGCTTGACAAAGACAATACGATCATTGTGAATGGTGCTGGTGAAAAAGCCAATATCGTAGCTAGAATCTCTCAGATTAAAGCTCAAATCGAATCGACTACTTCAGATTACGACAAAGAAAAACTTCAAGAAAGACTTGCAAAGCTTTCAGGTGGAGTTGCAGTCCTTTACATTGGTGCAGCTACAGAAGTTGAAATGAAAGAAAAGAAGGATCGTGTTGACGATGCACTAAGTGCTACCAGAGCTGCAGTTGAAGAAGGGATTGTTCCTGGCGGTGGCGTTGCGCTGATTAGAGCAATTGCTGCATTAGATTCTGTTGAAACTGAGAATGAAGATCAAAAAACAGGAATCCAGATTGTAAGAAAATCATTGGAAGAGCCTTTACGCCAGATCGTTTCGAATGCTGGAGGTGATGGTTCAATTGTGATTCAAAGAGTGAGAGAAGGTAAAGCTGATTTTGGATATAATGCCAGAACAGAAGAATACATCAGCATGTATGAAGCTGGGGTTATCGACCCAACTAAAGTTACAAGAGTAGCCTTAGAAAATGCCTCTTCAATCGCAGGTTTATTACTTACCACCGAATGTGTGCTTGCAGAAGAGAAAGACGATGCAAACAATGCATCTGCTGCTGCCGCTGCTGCCGCCGCCGGAATGGGTGGAGGTATGCCTGGAATGATGTAATCATCCAAACTACAAAACAAGAAAAGCCGCCCTGTGCGGCTTTTTTTATGCTTTTTACTTTCTGCAGGGTGCTTAGTGACTAATTTAGGCTTGTGAAAAAAGAATTGATCTGGATCTTCTTTTCAGCCCTAATCGTCAGATTGGTTTATGTTGGCCTTGTCTACTTTTTTAAACCTGAAGGTGTATTTGTCTTTGATTCATGGGGATATTTAAATCTAGGCTCGAATCTTTATCATCATCAAGTTTTTAGTCAGTACACTGATGGGAGTTTTATCCCAGATAGCACACGCACTCCCATTTACCCGCTATTCATTTCTCTCTTTCATTTATTGGGAATCAACGAATGGGGGATTATCTTAAGTCAGGCGCTAGCCTCTTCTGGAATTGTACTCAGCTCTGTAATCATTGCAAAAAAGCTTGGCTTGAATAAAAAGGGCTTAGTAGCATTAAGTATCATCCTTATTGCAGACCCCGTTTCCATCTTTTTTCAATCTGTAATTTTAAGCGAAACAATATTTTGTCTTGCATTAAGCCTTGCAGTGCTCATGTACCTTAACAGGGCTTACGCTGCCACTGGAATCATTCTTGGTTTAAGTATTTTGATAAAGCCAATTGCCTTTGCATTATTGTTGGTTTTCTTGCTACACTTAATATCAAATAGGAAGACTACCGAAATGCCATATAAGAAGCTAGTTTACCTTGTTCTTCCCGTTTTGCTTTTAAGCTTCTCATGGCAAATCAGGAACAAGTTGGCCTTTGATGAATTCTTTATTTCCAGCATAGCTGAAGTCAACTTTCTCTTTCATACCGCAACGAACATTAAGGCTAAGGCCGAATCTCTTGATGCAAAAGAAGTTGAAAAATCCTATAGAAAGGACTTACTTGGAGACTTGGACTTTAACAAAACAGAGAGCATTAAGGCTTTCCGTTCAAGGAGTAAACGAGAGCTAAAACACCAAATCAGTCAGCATCCAATTGAGTTTCTAAAAATAAGCTCCAAGTCATTCTTTTTATTTTTCATCAAACCACTTCGATCCTATTTTGACGAACAGTTTGGAATTAAAGAAGCGGTCCCACTTTTTGGGGTTAACAACAATGGAATAGGATTGAGAGACATATTTAAAGAAAGTAGTGCCTTGAGCCTTAGTATGATTGTCATCCAAGGGCTGATGCTCTTGATGATTTTATTTGGCTTTATTCAGCAAGTCAAAAGCGGTTCAGTGATAGATAAACCATACTATGTGCTCTTAGTGCTTTTGATCTTATATTTTGCATTCGCAAGCTCTATAACAGAAGTAGATGCTCGGTTTAAACTCCCTGTTTTCCCATTTATCGCTATACTTGGTCTTTCAAGCAAGGCGCTAAATGGTAAACAACTCCCTTCGGAAAGAAGCTGATTTTTACTACCTACTCTTAGGCGGTCTTTTCATTGCTGCTCTTATTACTTGTAACCTCATCGCTAATCGATTTATCACCATTGATTTAGGCTTTAAGACTTTTATCATTTCAGCCGGAGTCCTTCCCTACCCCGTAACGTTCTTAATTACTGATGTGCTTTCTGAGGTATATGGACGAAAGAAAACGAATCGCGTGATTGTTGTTGGATTTTTTTCTTCATTCTTCGTCTTAGGAATACTTGCAAGCTCCATGTTCTTTAATGCAGTTCCCTTCTCGCCAGTGTCGGACGAACAATTTGGATTAATGTTCGGGAACTCCTGGAGGGTGGTATTTGCTTCTATGATTGCTTACCTCACCGCCCAGCTGGTTGATGTGAGATTGTTTCACTTTTGGAAAGGCTTAACTAATGGTAAGCACCTCTGGTTGCGCAATAATGCCTCTACAGTTTTTTCTCAGTTGGTAGATACTACCTTGGTAGTTTTTGTTCTGTTCTTAGGTGTTCGAAGCAACTCTGAAATTGGAGCACTAATCCTTGACGGCTGGCTCTTTAAGGTTATTTGCGCTTTTCTAGACACCCCATTATTATACCTAGCCACTTATTTATTTAGGCGGAAATTCAAGCTCTCTTTTGGAGGAGAGTTGAGTTATTAAGTCTTAGGTAATGGGACTAACAATTGGTGCGAGCTATTTGACTAATTTTGATCACAATTAAAAGAAGTATGAAAAAACTATTTGCGCTTTTAGCGTTATTGATGATTCAGCTTGGCATTCAGGCCCAGATATATGATCCTGTTACTTGGACCTTCAGCAATGAGAATCTAGAAGACGGGAATGTAGCGCTTCAGCTCACAGCTCGTATTGAATCCGGATGGCATTTATACTCCCAAAACCTTCCTTCTGATAAGGGCCCGATTGCCACGGAGTTCAGTTTCGATAAAAACGGAGATGTCGAGCTTATAGGAAAGGTAGAAGAACCAGAAGCAAAGGTTGAATTTGATCCTAACTTTAAAATGGATCTGAACTTTTTCGCCAACAGAGTCACTTTCACGCAAAAAGTAAAAGTTCTAGCAAACACCACTTTGAAGGGCAATGTGTACTTCATGGTTTGTAACGATAAGATGTGCTTACCTCCTGAGGAAGTTCTATTCAGTTTTGATTTATCAAAAACCTCAAAAGCTGAGAACGGATCGAAGGAAACATTTGAAGAAAAAGCAAGTTCTGAAGAAGTCCAAGAATCAAGCTTTGATCAAAATTCTGGGCTGCTTGAGCCTGTGAAATGGGAATTCAAACTCGAATCTAATGATGATGGAACCGTTAGTGTTATTGCGGAGTCGAAGATTGATGAAGGATGGCATTTATACTCAATGAACCTTCCCAATGAAGATGGACCAATCGCAACAGAATTTACTATTGAGGAATCTTCAGCAATTGAGCTACAAGGAGAAGCATTTGAAGAAGGAAACATGATATCAGAATATGATGCCAACTTTATGATGGATTTGAATTTCTATGAATCCTCCTCAAAAATTATCCAAAAAGTAAAGGTCAATGAAGAGACAGTCATCAAAGGGAATGTTTACTTCATGTCTTGCGATGATGAAACATGCACTACTCCAGAAGAGGTGAAATTTGAATTAAGCACAGCAGGCTACACAGGAGAAGCTTCAGAAAGTTCAGCACCACAGAAACAAGGAGAAAAGGTAGCTACTTCCCTATTGGCAATTTTTCTTGCAGGCTTTGGTGGAGGATTACTCGCTTTGTTAACTCCATGTGTTTTCCCAATGATCCCGCTTACCGTTAGCTTCTTTACTAAACAAAGTAAATCAAGAGCGCAAGGGATAAGAAACGCACTCATCTATGGGGCATCTATAATAGGAATATATGTCTTAATTGGGTATGCTGTAACAGCCATTTTTGGACCTGATGCCTTAAATGCTCTTTCAACCAATTTCTGGTTCAATTTGGCATTCTTCATCATGTTTGTGGTTTTTGCCATTTCATTCTTTGGAGCATTTGAAATCACACTTCCAAGCTCATGGGTGAATAAAGCTGACTCTGCTGCAGATAAAGGTGGCTTGATTGGAATATTCTTTATGGCATTTACGCTTTCGCTAGTTTCGTTTTCATGTACGGGACCAATCATAGGAACACTTCTAGTTGAAGCGGCGATTAACGGAGGAGTAACAGGCCCACTTATCGGTATGTTTGGATTCTCGGTTGCTTTAGCTCTTCCTTTTGCACTATTTGCTGCCTTCCCAGGATGGTTAAACTCACTTCCACAATCAGGTGGTTGGCTAAATTCAGTGAAAGTCGTATTGGGATTTTTAGAATTGGCCTTAGCACTTAAATTCCTTTCAAATGCAGATTTAGTTGTACAAGCCGGGATTCTTACAAGAGAAGTATTTATAGCAATTTGGATTGGGATTTTCGGAATGTTGAGCATGTATTTGCTTGGCTTATTCAGATTGCCTCACGACAGCCCGATGGATCGACTTTCTGTAGGACGCATGCTCTTTGCAACCCTCACTTTAATTTTTACTTTGTATCTAATCCCTGGATTGTGGGGAGCTCCATTAAAAATCATTTCTGGATTTCCTCCTCCAATGTTCTATAGCGAATCCCCTAATGGCATTGGAACTGCAGGGGTAGTTAGTTCAAGATCTAGTTCTTCGCATGGAAATTCTACTGCACATTGTCCACACAATCTGAATTGTTTTCATGATTATGATGAGGGCTTAGCCTATGCGAAAGAAGTTGGGAAGCCTGTTATGTTGGATTTCACTGGATGGGCTTGTGTGAATTGCCGTAAAATGGAAGAACAAGTTTGGTCTGACCCTGAAGTTCTAGAGCGACTAAACAATGATGTTGTGCTAATTTCACTTTACGTTGATGAAAAAACTGAACTACCTAAGTCCGAGCAACGCGAAGTGCAAATTGGAACTAAAACCAAACGCCTTGAAACTATTGGGAATAAATGGAGCTACCTGCAGGCTACCCGTTTCGGAACAAATTCACAACCATATTATGTAATGCTTGACCATGACGAAAAGCAACTTCATGAGTCGGCGGCTTATGACCCTGATATTCCATTATTTATTGATTGGCTTAAGAGGGGTACCGAAGCCTTTAAAAAGAATTGAGATAGCTTGAAGGCAAGAGAGATTTTTGAAGAGAGCAGAGAAGTCTTAGAAAACTTTCTGAACAACGAAGCTCAAATAAACTCCATTGAAGAAGCAGCGAAACTAATGTCTTCCTGTCTTTATTCAGGGGGCAAAATCATTAGTTGCGGAAATGGCGGCTCAATGAGTGATGCCATGCATTTTGCAGAAGAATTAAGTGGACGATTTAGAAATGACCGAAAAGGCCTTGCGGCTGTGTCAATTTCCGACCCAAGTCATATCACCTGCGTGGCTAATGATTACGGTTTCGAAAAGGTCTTCTCTAGGTATGTTGAATCCTTAGGAAAGCAAAACGACATCTTACTAGCTATTAGCACAAGTGGCAATTCTAAAAATGTTCTTGAAGCTGCCAAAGCCGCGGCGAAAATGAATATGAAAATTGTTGCTCTAACTGGTAAAGGTGGAGGTCAACTAAAGGATCTCTCAGATATTGAAATCCGCGCTCCACATAGCGACTATTCAGATCGTGCTCAAGAAATACACATTAAGGTAATTCATTGCCTTATTCAACTTATAGAACAGAGCATTCACTAGAAGTAATACTTTTGCCGCCATGATTTCAGGTAAAAAAGTAGTTGTTGTAATGCCAGCATATAATGCTGAGCTAACCTTGGAAAAGACATACAATGAAATCCCTATGGATATCGTTGATGAAGTTATCTTGGTTGACGACCATTCTTCAGACCAGACTTCTGATTTAGCTAAGCGCATTGGAATCAACCATGTTATCCGTCATGACAAAAACAAGGGTTATGGTGGAAATCAAAAAACTTGCTACAACAAAGCTTTGGAAATAGGAGCAGATATCGTAATCATGGTTCATCCAGATTACCAGTATACTCCCAAGCTTATCCCTTCGATGTCGCACCTTATTGCTCAAGACCTTTATCAGGTGGTTCTCGGTTCGCGCATCCTAGGTAAAGGAGCACTTAAGGGAGGTATGCCTATCTACAAATACATTGCTAATCGTTTACTCACCTTCTTTCAGAACTTGATGATGAATCAGAAGTTGTCTGAGTACCATACGGGTTACAGAGCTTTTTCGCGTACTGTTTTAGAAGACATCAATTTCAATATCAACTCTGATGACTTTGTATTCGATAATCAGATGCTTGCGCAAATAGCCTATGCGGGCTATGAAATGGCAGAAGTAACCTGCCCAACAAAATACTTCGACGAGGCATCGAGCATTAACTTTAAAAGAAGTTCTGTTTATGGTTTGGGAGTTATAAAGACCTCAATCCTGTTTTTCTTTGGCAAGATTGGCCTTTACAAGTGGAAGATATTTGAGAAGGCCTAGTAGTGTAGATCGAAGTTGATAGCCTCTACCCCTTTTATCTCAGGAACAGATTTTAAAATCGCTTCTTCAACACCAGCTTTGAAGGTCATGTTGTTCATATGACATGTTGTACATGCCCCTTTTAGCTCAACTTTCGCTACGCCTTCATCAGTAATTTCAACAAGCTCAAGATCACCTCCATCTTGCTTAACAAAACCTCTGATTTCGTTTAGCGAAGTATTGACCCTGTCATATAGTTCTTCCATTCATCTGCTAAGTTACACAGCTTTCTCGAGACCAACAGTCTTGATAAGTTGATCTATTACTTTATAAAAGGCTTCAGATTGTTTTGTGTTCTCTTGAAGGACTGCCGGACGCCCAACATCTCCAGCCTCCCTGATTCCCTGAACCAGTGGCACCTCTCCTAGAAAAGGAACCTTCATTTGTTCAGCTAAATCCCTAGCGCCTTCCATTCCGAAAATGTAGTATTTCTTATCCGGCATATCGTCGGGAACAAAATAGCTCATGTTCTCTATCATTCCAATTACCGGGATATTAATGCTTTCAAGTCTGAACATCGATACACCTTTTTTTGCATCTGCAAGTGCGACTGGTTGTGGAGTGCTTACTACAATTGCTCCACTTAATGGCGCCGATTGAACTAAGGTAAGGTGAACATCTCCTGTTCCTGGAGGCAAGTCAAGCAACATTACATCAAGTTCACCCCAATGTACATCAGCAATCATTTGCTCTAAAGCTTTAGAAGCCATAGGCCCTCTCCACACTACAGCGTCGTTAATTCCAGCGAAAAAACCAATAGACATTAGTTTAACTCCATAGCTTTCTACAGGAGCGATTTTAGGTTTCCCATTGACTTCAATGGGTTCTGGTTTATCAAACAGCACATCCAACATTAAGGGCATACTGGGCCCATGAATGTCTGCATCAATTAAACCCACTTTATAGCCAAGTTGGCTTAAGCCTACTGCCAAATTGGAGGTTACCGTTGATTTCCCTACACCTCCTTTGCCACTGGAAATAGCTATCACATGCTTCACCCCTGGAAGAATTGTTCGCTGTTCCAAAGGCCTCTCATTTGACTTTGGCAAAGCTTCAAAAAGAATTGCCACATCCAATTTTGTCTTCAACTTCTGTTCAAGTTGATGTTCACATGCCTCTTGCAAGCGCTTCTTACTTTGCAAGCTTGGGTTGCTCACTTTAAGTTTGAACTGAAGTTTATTTTCCTTCAATCTTATGTCCTCCACAAGATTCAGCGATACGATATCCTTTCCGATTTCTGGTTCGATAACGTAAGAAAGCGCATTAAGAATTTGTTTTTCAGAAATATTGGCCATATGATTTAAAACAATTGCCCTTCGGCATAGTTCACGCGAAAATAGCTAAAAGCTTTGCAGTTCAATGCTGGGATCCCAAAAGTGTTTTTTGAAATTTTGAATCTGATCCTCAATAATCACAATCCCTTCTGCTTCAAGTTTGCTTTGCATTTCAGAAGGTTCAGAAAAATGGCGTTTGCCACTCAAAATTCCTAGCCGATTTACCACTCTATGTGCGGGTATGTTTTGTGAACTTTGATGTGATGCATTCATCGCATATCCAACCATCCTCGCAGACCTTGCTGCGCCTAAGAATCTTGCAATTGCACCGTATGAACTAACACGTCCTTTTGGAATACATTGCACCACATCCCATACCCTTTTGAAAAATTCTGTTTTAGCCATTTGCTTCAGATTGCTAAAATAATTGCTATTTCGTATCACATTTCAACAAAATTGCCGTAGGACATAACATGAGCATCAGAGTTCTTGCTTCTGTATTACTAAGTATTCTTTGCAGCCTAAGTTTTGCTCAAGACTTGCAAGACGTAGCAAAGAAATTCAGCGACACTCAGGATTCTGAAATTTTAGGCCTCGTTGCCAAAATCGAGAGCCAAGATAAGGTAGACAATGAATTAGCTGAAACCTATTATGATTTGGCTAGCCTATTCTGGATAAAAGGCGACTACAAATCAACAGAATGGATTGCAAATGAAATTGACATCATTGGGAAGTCAGTTGGAAGTGAACATTGGCAAGCTGTTCATCACACGATTAAAGGCAATATTTTCAATCGAAAATCTCTGCTTAACGAAGCGCTTTTTCACTATAACGAGGCCCTGCTGAAATATTTTAAAACTGAAAACACAGAAAAAGTTGCCATCATTAGAAACAACTTAAGCGTGTTGTATTTGAAAATGAAGAACCTTCCATTAGCTCTTGAACAATCTAATGAAGCGCTAAAGACCTTTCTGGAATTGGGGGATGATCGACATCTCTCTCAGACCTATACCAACTTGGGGAATGTATATTCAGGATTAGGTGATAGTACAAAGGCACTCGAAAGTTATATGCGTTGCCTTGAAATCGACACTAAACTTAAGGATACTATCGGTTTGTCAATCGACTACACAAATATTGGGACAATCTATGCCGATATGGGAAATTACAGTCTTGCACGAATCTTCTTTGAGAATGCCTTAAGCCTCGACAGTGCTACAAAAGATGAAAACTCAATTATGATTCCCTTGCACAACCTTGGTTATAACTACTTAAACCAAGGGGAATACAATAAAGCACTTCCCTATCTTCAAATGAGCCTTCTTAAAGCTCAAAAGCTTTCTTCGTTTGACTACATGCTAGAAAACATGAGAGCTATTTCGAAGATCCACGCAAACTCAGAAAACCCCGCTCTCGCTTATGCTGCTCTTGACGAATCCCTGAATATCTATGACTCTTTGTTCAACGCAAAAAGAATATCAGAATTAAAAAAAATTCAGGATAGCTATGAACTGCAACAGCGCTCGATAGAGAACCAGCTTCTAAAAGCTGAGCAGGCAAGGAATGAGGCCAAGATCGAAAGGCAAACTATAAGTACTTACATTTTTATTTCAGGAATACTCATCGGGCTTATTGCCTTCATTCTTCTACTGACCAATCGCAACAGGATTAAAAAATTGAACCAAGAACTGCGCCTGGTGAACAGAAACCAGAAACGAGATGCTGAAAAAATCACCAAACAGAAAGAAAAGCTGCAACAAGTAATTCGTGAAAACAAAGAACTTACTTCAATTCTGATTCATGATTTGAAGAACCCTTTATCCCAAATCAAGATTTTAAATGACATGAACCTTGAAAGCGTATCAAATTCAGCAAGCGAGCATTTGGTTGAAAATTTTGAAATGGTAAGCAGAGCTGCGAAAAACGCACTTGACCTTATTGAAAGATTAAATACGGCTCAAGCCTTAGAAGAAGGAAAACTAAATCCTGTTTTTCGAAAGCTCGACATTCAAAGATTACTGAGTGAAATTCTGGAGTATTTTGAATCCCAAGCAAAAAGGAAAGGAATACAATTAGAGTTTGATTGTGATCAAAAAATCATGTGGGCGAGTGATGCCAGGTTCCTACAGAACATAATTCAAAATTTGATAGAGAATGCCATCAAGTTCTCTCCCAGAAATAGTGCTATCGAGTTGAAGGCTTTGTTAGAGGACAATAAACTGGTTATCGCTGTTAAGGACCAAGGCCCTGGCTTTAATGAACAAGACAAGAATAAATTGTTTGAGAGGTATGCTAAACTATCCGCAAGACCAACAAGTGGAGAAACCTCAAGTGGCTTGGGCTTGTCGATTTCGTATTCCTTAGCAAACAGACTTGGTGGGGAGCTAGCGCTTAACCCCGAGTTTGAAAAAGGTGCTGAGTTTGTTTTGAAGCTTCCTAAAATCAGTGGATTTTAAAACTCAGATAGTGGATCTTGTGGCCTTTTTGCTCAAATAATTTTTCATAGTGCGTCTTGATTTGAACCGCGTATGAGGTCTTATCATCAAGCTCCCCTAATTGATTGTATACATTCTCAACAGCCTCTTCTAGGCTATAGCCGCGTGTTTTACACTCTTCAATAGTGTATTGAAAGAGCTCAATACTATCGGTTTTCAAACGGATTATGCCTCCTGGTTTCAATATTTCGCGATATCGATCAATGAACCTGAAGGAAGTCAGTCTTTTTCGTTCTCTGCGACCCTTAAGATGAGGATCTGGATGCACTAGCCATATTTCGTCAACTTCTGCTTGACCAAAAAAGGCTGTAATAAAATCAATTCGTGTCCTCAGAAAAGCAGCATTGTTGAGGGATGAATTAAGCGCTTCCTCCGCTCCCACAAACATCCTAGAACCCTTTATATCCACACCTACATAATTAGTGTTAGGAAAGTTCTTGGCTAGGTTCACGGTAAACTCACCTTTCCCACAAGCTAGCTCAAGACAAATTGGATTTTCATTTCTAAAATAGCCTTGTTGCCATTTGCCTTTCAACTCAAAATTATCTTCTCGAAATGTCTCTACTCCTCTTTCAAAAACATTCTGAAAGTTCTTGAGCTTTTCGAATCGAATGAGTTTTTGTTTACCAGACATTAATACAAGGGATTTGAAGCGCTAAAAACAATTTCATCAACTAAGGTTCCTGACTTTCCAGAAACTGCTTCGATCGATACCCTTGCCACATCTTCAGCTTGAATTAATTCGTCCAACGGAGCTTCAGAGCCATCCCATGAGCTTGTGTTAACAGAGCCAGGAAGCACGTGAAGTACTTTTATACCATGTGGGTTCAGTTCTTCTTTTAGTGCTTTACTGAAACCATAAAGCGCGTGTTTTGCAATACTGTAATCCGCTGCTCCTGCTCTACTTTCTTTGCTTAGAACTGAGCAAATATTGATCACACATCCACTATTCGTCTTTTTAAAAGTGTCTATGAAGGGCAGGCTAAAGTAGTAAGCAGACTTAAAATTTTGATTGAGCATATCTTCTATGATGGAATGCTCACCCAAGATTGCTGTAACATAAAACCCAGCATTATTCACTAGAACATCGATAGTCGAAATATTATGCAAGACAGATTGAGCTGCATTTTGTGCTTCGAACCTTTTGGAGAGGTCGGCGGAAATAATTGTAACATTTATGTCCTTATTTATCTCTAGGAGTTCTGCCCTTAGATTGTTCAAACCCTCTAAACCTCTTGCGATTATGAAAAGGTCGTAGGACCTTTTGGCAAGCTCTAAGCAAAATGCTCTTCCTATACCTCTACTGGCTCCTGTTACGATTGCGTTCATGGGAGCCAAAAGTACTTAGTTTTGAATGATGTTTTCATTCAACTCTAAAGAGGAATTCATAAGGCAGAAAGGAATTGAAAATCGCAGTATACTCTTTTGTGTCCTCGATTGGGGTTTAGGACATGCAACGCGCAGTATTCCTCTTATTGAAGCTCTTTTGAATTCTGGGAACAGCGTGATCATCGCTTCAAGTGGAAAATCAGCAATTCTTCTTAAAGCTCGCTTTCCAAACCTAGTTCACGAAGCACTGGACCCTTTTGAGATAAAATACTCGGAATCAAAGTACTTGTTTTCTGCCTATATGGCGCTTCAAATACCAAGCTTCCTCAAACAGATTAAGAAGGACAAAGCCTTAACAAAATCACTGATAGAAAAACATCAAATTGACACCGTAATAAGTGATCACCGATATGGTTGTTATGCCGAGAATACAGTGAGTTACATTATATGTCATCAACTTCAACTCCCTTTAAAATCTTCCAAATTAATTGCCCAAAATTTGCACGAAAGAGAACTTAAAGCATTTGATGAAATCATCGTTCCAGACTTCTTCGACGAGCGCTCCTTAGCTGGCAATCTCTCTAAGAATGATACACTGGATATGGTGAAAAACTATATCGGTCCTTTAAGTCGATTTGAAATGGTTTCAAGCTCTGAAGGAGTTAAGAGTCTGGAAGCTGTAGCTATAATCTCTGGGCCAGAACCATTGAGATCGAGATTTGAAAAAGAGACTATTGAGAAATTCAAATCTAATCCTGAAAATAAATTCGTTTTGGTGCGTGGCTTACCTTCGGAGAAAGCTGAGTCTTTTGTCGACGGAAACGTGCAGATCTTTTCACATTTAGATGACAAAAGCTTGATAGATATTATCAAGAAGTCCAACACGGTTATCTCCCGCTCTGGCTATTCAAGCATTATGGATTACTACTTTCTGAAGTGTAAAGCAATCATATTACCTACTCCTGGTCAAAACGAACAGGAATACTTATCTGAATACTGGAAAAATCGCTCGTTTAAACCAGCATAGTCACCGGGTTCTCCAGGAATGACTTTAAGCTTAATAGGAACTCTGAACCAGTAGCTCCGTCTACCACCCTGTGATCACAAGAGAGCGTTAACTTCATCACATTGCCGGGTACAACTTGTCCATCTTTTACAACAGGTACTTGTTTGATTCCTCCAACTGCAAGTATGCAAGAGTCAGGCGGATTAATGATGGCTGTAAACTCTTCTATTCCAAACATTCCTAAATTAGAAATGGTGAAGGTATTGCCTTCCCATTCGCTTGGTTGAAGTTTCTTAGTTCTTGCCTTTCCGGCAAGTTCTTTTACTTCTGCTCCGATTTGAGCTAGTCCTTTAGAATTCGCAAAACGCACAACTGGTACAAGCAGTCCGTCTTCCACGGCAACCGCAACTCCAATATGTACATGTTGATTGTAACGAATAGTATCACCTAACCACGAGGAATTCACCTTTGGGTGTTTGATTAAGGCCATAGAACAAGCCTTTACGATCATATCATTGAAAGAAATCTTAACCTCACCAGATGCATTCATTGCCTTTCGAGCGTTGATTGCATTGTCCATGTCTATATCCATGGTTAAATAGAAGTGGGGGGCTGAGAACTTGCTTTCCGCAAGTCGTCGTGCGATAACGCCTCTCATCTGCGAAACTGGCTCTTCGGTGAAAGACTCTTCTCCTACTGGAGCAGCATAAATTGGGGCTTGTGCTGGTGCAGCTGCTTGTCCAGGCGTGAAATTATCGACATCTCTCTTGATGATTCTTCCTCCTTCGCCTGATCCAGGAACATCTGCTATGTTGATCCCTTTATCTTCAGCTAATTTCTTTGCAAGTGGTGAAGCTTTTAGCCTTCCAGAGCTGTTTGAAGCCTGAGCAACAGTAACTGGACTTGGAGCAGGAACTTCTGCTTTCACTGCAACAGGTGCAAGAGCTTTCTCTATTTCTTTGGGCGCTTCTTTGTGGGTCTCTTCTTTTTCAGCAGGTTCTGCAGCAGCTTGGCTCGATTCGTCTGATAGGATAGTACTTATGTCTTCTCCTTTTTCTCCAATAATTGCAAGAATAGCATCAACAGGCGCCTTGCCTGCTTTTTCTACTCCAACATGCAATAGAACACCATCGAAATAAGATTCGAACTCCATAGTCGCCTTATCACTTTCGATTTCAGCAAGCAAATCACCTGAGCTAACCTCATCTCCAACTGCCTTATGCCACTCAGCAACAACCCCCTCAGTCATGGTGTCGCTCAATTTGGGCATTCTTATTACTTCTGCCATTCTGCTTCTGCTTTTAAATTCTTACGTAAGGATAATCAGGAGTCTTGTAGACATCTTCATAGAGTTCTTCAGGTTTTGGCTCTGGAGACTCCTCTGCAAACTTTACTGATTCTTCAACGAGTTCTTTAACTCTAGCACCAATATTTTCTAGTTGCTTTTCGGTAGCAAAAGCATTTTTAAGAATCGTGTCCTTAACTAATTCAATTGGGTCTTTTGCTTTGTGTTCAGCAACTTCTTCTTTAGTTCGGTATTTCTGTGGGTCAGACATTGAGTGTCCTTTGTAACGATAAGTTCGAATATCCAATAATGTTGGACCTTCTCCATTCCTTGCACGTTCGCAAGCACGCTCAAGCGCTTCATGTACGTCTTCGCATTTCATACCATTCACAACTTCTGAAGGCATATCGTAGCTCAAACCTATCTTAGAAAGATCGGTCACATTTGTCGTTCGCTCAACACTAGTTCCCATCGCATAGTTGTTGTTTTCAATTATGAATACAACTGGCAACAACCACTTCATAGCCATATTAAATGTCTCATGCAAGGAACCTTGTCTAACTGCACCATCACCCATGGAACACAAGGCTACATTTTTACTGCCTTTATACTTTTCTGCAAATGCGATTCCGGCTCCCATTGGAATTTGTGCTCCTACGATTCCATGACCTCCCATGAAATTTCGTTCTTTATCGAACATATGCATTGAGCCTCCTTTACCTTTGGAACACCCCGTAGATTTTCCATACAATTCGGCCATCACATATTTAGGATGCATTCCAAAGCCAATCGGATGGGCATGGTCGCGATATGCAGTCATATGCTTGTCGCCTTTTTTTGTTGCTGAAGCTGTACCAGCAACAATCGCTTCTTGCCCAATATAAAGGTGACAAAAACCACCAAATTTCTGTTGCAAATAAAGCTGAGACGCTTTCTCTTCGAATTTTCTCATTAACAGCATACTCTCATACCAGGTGAGGTATGTCTTTTTGCTGAATTTAACTTTAGAAGCAGATGCTTTTGCCATAGGTCAAATTTTTAGAGCTACAAATGTAATAGAAAAGAAGTCCTAATTGAGCTTCAAAACTCAGTCGGGAAGATGCCTTTTTTCAAAGGAGAATGGAAGCAGATTATTAATCTTGTCGAAGGCCAGAATTTTTGACTCAGGGTGTCCAGTAATCAGTCGAATCGACTGTTCAGTTTTTTGCTCTGCTTCGATGAGCACTTGTCGGCACGCACCGCAAGGAGGCACAGGTGAAAGGTCGGCAGTTTTTGCAGAAATCGCAATCACTTCTATCTCTGCATTTGGATGATTAGCTAGTGCTGAAAATATCGCTACTCTTTCGGCACATAAACCTGAAGGGTATGCAGCATTTTCTTGATTATTTCCTAAGACAATCTGTCCATTATTTAGGAGCACTGCGGCACCAACTTTAAAACTGCTGTAAGGAGCATAAGCATTCAAGCGAGCTTTTTCTGCTTGTTGCAAAAGTTGCGCTTCTTTCTCACTCAATTCTGACATTGAGTCAAATTCTTGAAATTCGATCTCTAAAGCTTTACGCATCTTTTTGAATAAGCACTACCGCGTAGCATTTAATACCTTCTTCTCTGCCAACGAAACCCATTTTTTCACTAGTAGTTGCTTTTATGGAAACCTCATCTTGATCAATATGAAGCAGGCCAGCAATCATTTCTTGCATAGCAGGGATATGCGGGTTCATTTTAGGAGCTTCGGCACAGATGCTTGCATCAATGTTTGAAACAGTGTATCCCTTTTTCGCGATCAATCCGTAAATTTCAGAGAGTAACATTTTACTATCGGCACCTTTGAATTTGAGATCTGTATCGGGAAAGTGAAATCCGATGTCACGCATATTTGCTGCTCCAAGAATCGCATCGCTTATAGCATGCAGTAAAACATCTGCGTCAGAGTGTCCAAGAAGTCCTTTTGGATGATCGATTTGCACACCACCCATCCATAATGCTCTTCCTTCTTGAAGTTTATGGATATCGTAGCCGAAGCCTACTCTGATTTTCATGAATCTGTTTTCGGCTGAGCATTCTGTTGTTTGAATGCATCAAAATCGAAGGTCAAAGTGAATCGTAAAGTGTTTTGAAGTGGCGATGTTTGGAATGTTGAGCCAAAGTATGCCGGAATAAGATAAGCTAGGTCAAGCCCAAAAACATTGTAACGAAGTCCAGCTCCGACAGAAAAGAATTTTCTATTTCCTTTATTTCTGTGCTCGTAAAAATATCCGGCACGCACTGCAAACTGCTTGTCGTACCAGTATTCCATACCAATACCAATGTTTACCTCATTCAATTCTTCTCTAAAAACACTTCCGTTGTCTACTTGATAAGTTCCATCCGGGTTTGTGAGAAAATCTCCATCAGTGCCTAACAAAGGACTTCCTGGTGCATCAGCAAAAGAACCAAAAATACCAGAAGCTACTGCTTTGTCTGGATCATCTCCAGCACCTATTACTAGATTGTTGTTAGCATCAACTAATAATGCTCCCGTACTGTCTCTTTTATATATCGGTGGAGTTGGAACCAAGAGTTTATTGAAGTCAGCTGCAATGCTTATTGTATTGTAGTCATCCAATTCGACGGTTAACCTTGGACCTATTCTAAGGTTAATCGGAATAAAGTCAGATCTAGATGTATTGGAATAGGCAATTTTACCTCCAATATTTGAAATCATAACACCTGCTGCCAAGGTTGCATCTTTATCGCCTATTTTGAAATCTGTGTTTTCGTAATAAGCAGAGATATCAGCAGCAACAGTTCTACCTGGCTTGGTTTCCGCACCTTGAACCGGAACTCCTCCTGTAAGGTTAGAGTTTACAAAGCGAAATCCAACCGAACCTGAGAGGTAGTCGCTTAGTCTTGTAGCAACAAACCCATCTAAAGAAAACTCATTCGGACGGAAAGGATAAATTTCTTGACCTAATTCATTCGTAAATACGATATCCCCTAAAGAGAAGTAGCGAAATGATCCACCAACGGCGGTGTAATCTCCAATCTTTCCATAACCTGAAAGGTAGGATAGACTGATATCAGGAACTAGTTGTCTTAACCAAGGAGAATGGGAAACTGCAAATCCCATGTTCTTTTCACTTCTTACCAGTTTGGATGGATTCCAGTATACAGAATTCACATCGGGGGCAGTAGCAACTCCAACATCTCCCATGGCTCCTGCTCGCGAATCAGGTGTGATTATTAAAAAAGGAACTGCTGTAGTAATGGTGTTTAGGCGATCGCTTTCTGCGACTCCAAGTGCATTAATTGGCGTAGTATTCTGAGCAAACAAGCTCAAGCTTACTGAAGCGCATAATGCAGAGAGAAGGATTTTTGATTGATTCATAAATTTCGCGTTACATGCAAATATAGACGTTTAGCCTCTAGTTAATTAAGAACGACAAGCTTTTCAAATTCGTCTGCTACTTCACCATTAGGTGCTTTTACAGAAACTTTGTACATATATACTCCCCTTGCAAGCTTGTCTCCGAAGTCATCTCGGCCATTCCAAGGAATAGGACCAACCCTGAAACCCTCTGTATTGTAGAAGCCATCAATGGTTTTAACAAGCTTTCCTGAAACAGTAAAAACTTGCAATCTAACTTGCAAATCTTGCCCGGGGAAATTATGTTCAAAGTAAAATTCAGTTCTTGTTGTAAAAGGATTCGGGTAGTTCAAGACATGATAAAGTGCTAGCTCTTCACTTTCTGCAACCACAAAGTCAATTTGTGATTCACCTGAGTTGTTGTAAACATCCCAAGCTTTAAGGCTTAAAGTGTGATTTCCTTTTTTAAGCTTACTAAAAGGGTAGCGAATTTTACCGCTTTGATAGCTATTCAAGTCAGACTCATAATATTCGTTGAGCACAAGTGCATCTGCTGTGTTGGCATCTAAAACAGCAACAATATCATGCCCTACTCCTGTTCCGGCAGTGTTTATTCCATTTTCATCAAATAATTCAGAGTACAAATCAGGACTTTCATTTGTAATTCCTCCTGAAACAAAATTGTCGTCGTTCATAAAAAGTGAAACATCGGGTCCTTTGTTGTCTTGAGGAGCATTTAGGTTGATCCCTCCTATCACAAGCGAATCATAGAAGCCCGAAGCATCCTCATTTTGACTAGTAGCGTAGTATGAAATCTTTCCTCGCCCGAAAATTTTAGAAATGTCTTTTGGTGCAACAAATTCGAAACTGAATTTACCATTAGTTACGCTGGCTTTTCCTCGAAAAATGATGCTTGATCGATCAAAATATTGGAAAGTACCTTCTCCATCATTATTAAGTGTCTCGATCAATCTCTTTTTGTCATAAACTGTTGGATAAACTTCACCATTGAATGAAGGAAGTATGGTTCCATTTTTATCTGAAACAAATCCTTCAATTTTTACTTTATCTAAAGCTCTGATTGTATCAGGTGCATTGGTGGTAATCACTTTTCTCTTTGGATAAGACAGCTTCATACTTGGATCTCCAAGCAAGAGAAAAACACGCGTGTTTGTGCCGAAGGAGCTATTCGCAGCCTTGGTTTTAAGAGTTAAATCTCCTATCCGAGGCATTTCTCCATTTGGGAGTGGTTTGTATGCGAGATTATTAAAACTTATACCCAGTCGAAAGTTGGGAGTAGAATATACCAACCGGGTTGTAGTCACCAATCCAATTCCTCCACCATCTGGATTTAGGAATACGAACTCACCAGCACTCGTTCGTTGTGGATCATCATATCTACTAAATTCACAAGTCGCCGTCACAAAAAGTGGCATTTTAGAAGGGTTATTCCAGGAATTAATATCGGCTACTTCAAGCACTCTTTCATGACCCCAACCTAGTTCTCCACCATGCCCTATATAGCTCAAAACCAAGCTTCCTTGACGCATCTGTTCGTTGATCGCCTCATTCACTTCAGGATAACGAGCCCCGCCAGGAGTAGCATATTGCTTATAGGCATCAAACAAAATCCTTCGGATATTATACTCCTTATATAAGGTGTCGAGAATATTCCCCAGACTATCGGCTTGTTCCATGTGAAGTTGACCATCTTCATCATCACCTATAAATACGATCTCATTTCTCCATGGGCCTAGACTTTCATTTGAATAATATCTTTTGAGTTTTGCAACCGCTCTTCTGGCTTCGTCAGGGTTTTTTATTGGAAGCCTACCGATTCCAATGTCAATAATCTCAGTAACTCCATCGACTTCATTTGGGTCTAATAATCCGAAATAGTCGTCGCTAGCATAACTTAATATTACCTCCAATGATTGCTCACTTTCATAGGTAGGAATTAGGTTCGTATTTCCGCCAATTCTGTCTTTATAGTCATAAGAGGCATCGCCAAACAGCAATAAATATCTGGGCAGTTTTTCTGAATCTCCATTCGCTCCTGCATAAAACATTCTTACAAAGTCGCGAATTGCAGTAGGATCAGGCGAACCTCCCCCAAACTCGTTAAAAATCTCATCTACATCTGCCACTAAAACGTCAAGTGTATCAGCATCCCTTCTGAAATTCGCCAAATCTTCAGCATAGGCCTTCAAACTTGTAGGGCTCACAATAATCAAGTCGGGGAATTCCGACAATCGATTATGTAGGTTTTGATTTGATACTTTCTCGATGAAACTTGGAGGAATAAGTTGCCTATCATAAAAGGCTATGAATTCTCTTAACGTATCCTGTTCAACAGTGAATTCGGCATTAGAGCCACTTAAATTATACAACTGTTCCTTGATTTCAGAAACATCGGTAACATCCCATATTTTAAGGGATCCATTAACACCACTTAAACGATAGTTTATTCGAGACCCGTTTGGCTCATCACCAATCCTGAAACGCATTACATTTCCTTCCATCTGAAGCTCACGCTTAGCATGAATCTCAACTCTATCAATCCATGCGTTGGCTTCTGAATTACCTTTTGAAAAACGGCAATCAACGATAACATCTTCTTGGAGAGGACTAAAGCTAAATTCTGTCGTCCTTAATTTGGCATAGGTATCATAATAGATCCCAGACACTCCACCATTATCACTTAAGGTGTCTGAAACCCCTAAGCCTCTAGCAGATACATTCATATCAGAAGTACCGTTTACTGTTCTAATCGCAAAGCGGGCAAATATTTTTGCTTGCTCATTCAGCGCGATGTTTGGGACTTCGAATTCTAATGTTTGTTGGGTTTTTATGGAGAAGTTTTCTCCAAACCAGATCCTTCCTGATTTGAGTAAATTTTCACGATCAATCTCATGAACATCCAGATGATCAAATACATCAACAGTCTTAGTTGAATTTGATGCAGAAGCTCTTGTTCCCAGCTTTTTATTGACTGCTGAGCTCGCGTTATTCGTGATGAAATAATAGGTCGTATCAGTGTACGGGTTTCTTGCATATCTGTATGCGCTACCTAGCTTCCTCCAAGAGTGAGGTGAGCGTCCGTAAAACAAAATATAATCTCCTTTATCCAGCTTTCCATCGCCCCCGTCAACAACGGTAACTGGGTTCTCCACCAAATCATCGAACCTGAAGTCACTATTGTTTCTAGGAAGTTCTACCCCTCCATTTCCAAATACAGAGATTGACGTGCTGCTTGCTAAATTGAGGTCCATTCCAATGTTCAGGAGAAACTCATAGGTTAATCTATAAATACCATCCTCTGCAACTCCAACTTTAAACCAATCTCCATCAGCCAAAACGGAATTAGAACTGAATGATCGAGCATTGCTTTTTAGCCTTCGTTTTGGATTAGCCTTTTCCACTAAAATTTTGAAAGAGCTGATTTTTGATTGTCCTAAAAAGGGCACAAATTGAATGGATAAAAGCGGATTTCCTTTTAAGTAGACCACCTTATAAGTTAGATTCAATTCTTGATCTAAATTAATACTGCCAATTAGGGCTTTTTCAGCAGTACTAAGAGGCAATGTTTGCTCTTCAGTGATGCTTACGTTTAGATCTTGAGGATCAAAATCCAATGGAATGGTCTCTGAATAGATGGGTAATTTAGTCTTTGAATCAATATTTGCGCCTTCGAAATAGAGGTATTTGAGACTAAAATTATCCGTGATTTTTTCGCTTACAACTGGTTTCCATTCTAGGGTTCGAGTATAAGTCTGCGCCAAAAGATTGGTAATACCTAATGTAAGAATGAAACAGAATACTGCAATGCGTCGTAAAACCTGCATAAATGGAAGTAGGTAAATTCGTAAAGCAAAGAAACGAAAGCTTTCTTCGCATATTGCATAGTAGTTTATAAACGGCTTTAGCACTGCGTGAAGCAATTTTTAGTAAATTCGCGAGTTACTCAATTATTGAGCTGAGTATATGAATGTAGTTATCAAAAGATTTACACTCCTAATAATGATCGTGTTGGGTGGTCTCTCCCTAAGGGCCCAAGACCCAATGTTCACTCAATTCTACGCGAATCCGCTGTGGTTAAATCCCGCATTGGCCGGTGTTGAACGTTGCCCCAGGGTGATTAGTAATTATAGGAACCAATGGCCTCAAACCGTAAATGGCGGAGTGAATTATGTTACTTATGCCGCTTCCTATGATCAGCATATTGATGCTTTGAGCGGGGGATTAGGCTTTCAGGTAATGAATGACCAGTCTGGAAACAGAGTGTTCAACAACTACTACGTAAGTGCGATGTACTCATATAACTTACCCGTCAACCGAAAGTTCTCAATGCGCTTCGGACTTCAGGGTAGTTACATTCAAAAGAACTTGGATTGGTCTCAACTTACTTTCGGTGACATGATTGACCCACGTTACGGATTCATCTTCCAAACTCAAGAAACACCTGGACAAGACAATGCCAAGATGGCTGACTTCTCAGCTGGATGGTTAGGTTATTCTGAAAGATTTTATGGTGGTATTGCAGTTCATCACATGACACAGCCAAGAGAAAACTTCCTTCAAGGTGATGAAACAAGGCTACTTAGAAAATATACGATTCATGCCGGGTGGAAAATACCTCTAAACAAAAGATTCCCGAAAGAAGGAAGCATTTCGCCTAACTTCCTTTACACTAGACAAGGAAACGATTTAGCGCTTAATCCAAATGCTAATAAAATCTTCTTGGGACTTTATGCAAACAAAGGTCCTATCGTTGGAGGGGTTTGGATGAGATCTAACACTGGTAGTATTGAAGGCTTTGCAACAGAGTCCTTTATTATGCTCTTCGGATTACAAACAGATTATTTAAGGTTCGGTTACAGCTATGACTTAACAATCTCACGTCTTACGAACGATACAGGCGGGTCTCATGAAATTTCATTGGCCTTCTTGTTCGACTGTAGACCAAAACGTGCGAAGTTCCGTTACATAGACTGTCCTAAATTCTAAACGTATATTTGCAACTCAAAACCAGAGAAATGAAAACGCTCAACGTATTAATCATTGCTGCATTCTCACTAGTCTTGTACTCGTGTGGATACGAGCAGTCTAGCATTACGGGTTGGAACTACAACGACCCGAAAAATGGCGGTTTCCGAAAACCACCTTTTGAAGAGCAAGAAACAGGTCCTAACCTAGTTCTCATCGAAGGGGGTACTTTTACCATGGGACGTGTGGAACAAGACGTAATGTACAATTGGGACAATGTTCCAAGAAGAGTTACGGTTTCTTCTTTCTATATGGACGAAACTGAGATTACAAACTTCCACTGGTTGGAATATTTGTACTGGTTAAATCGTGTTTTTGGATTAGATTATCCAGAGGTAGTTAAGAAGGCATTACCTGATACCCTTGTATGGAGGTCTAAACTGGCTTATAATGAACCTTATGTTGAGTACTACTTACGTCACCCAGCATATCGTGATTATCCAGTAGTAGGTGTTGATTGGCTTCAAGCTAATGACTTTTGTACTTGGAGAACTGACCGTGTAAACGAATACATCTTGATTAGAGAAGGTGTACTTGAGCACTATGTGAATCAAATTGGAGAAGATAACTTTAACACTGATTCTTATTTGGTTGGATACTACGAAAGTGGAAAACGTATTGAAGGAGTACCTGATTTTAACCCCAATGGTACAGGCTATCGGAGGGTTAAGATGGAAGATGGGATTTTACTTCCGAAATTCAGATTACCAACAGAAGCCGAGTGGGAATATTCTGCCTATGGTTTGATTGGAAACTCTCTTGGAGAGCGTGTTATCGAAAGAAGACTTTGGCCATGGAATGGACATGCCTTAAGAAATCCTGAAGAAGCATACATTGGAGAAATGCTTGCCAACTTCAAGAGAGGTCGTGGTGATAATATGGGTATCGCAGGAAAGCTTAATGATAACGCTGATGTAACAAACCCAGTGTACGCCTATTGGCCAAATGACTACGGTCTATACAATATGGCTGGTAACGTTAGTGAGTGGGTTATGGATGTTTATCGTCCATTGTCATTAGAAGACAACGAAGACTTCCGTCCATTTAGAGGAAATGTATTTACTACACTTCAATATGATGAAGAAGGTTTCCTTATGGAAAAAGATAGTTTAGGACGTCTTCAGAAAAGGGATGTGACTGAAGAAGAAAACATTGGAAGAAGAAACTATCAAAGAGCTGATAATAAAAACTTCTTGGACGGTGATTTCGAATCGCACATTGATAATACTCACTGGGCTGATGATTTCACAGGTGAAGAAAACAAACCTGAATCTAAGTATATGTATGTATATGCTGACAAGTCATTAATCAATGATAATGTTAGGGTATACAAGGGTGGTTCATGGAAGGATCGTGCTTACTGGATGAACCCAGGTACGAGAAGATTCTTAGAAGAAGATTTAGAAACAGCATGGATCGGATTTAGATGTGCTATGGACAGAGTTGGGTCTCCAGTTGGACTTGGCGGACGTCGATAACAATCATTCGTTCATAAAAGCATTTAAGCCCTGGCTCTTATAGAGTCAGGGCTTTTTATTTTCGCTGAAATGGATAAGCTTTACAAACAGTATTTAGATAGTTCCGGAGTTTGCACAGACACTCGAAACATTTTAAAAGACTCTTTATTCATTGCCCTTAAAGGAGCAAACTTTGATGGCAACGAGTTTATCCATGAAGCTATAGAGGCAGGTGCGAAATATGCAGTAACAGACAGTAAAAATGGAAAGCCAGATCCAAGAATAATTGTTGTTGATGATTGCTTAGAAACGCTACAAGGCCTAGCAAATTTCCACAGAAGGAAGCTCAATATTCCAGTAATAGGAATCACTGGATCCAACGGAAAAACCACGAGCAAAGAATTACTTCACGCCAGTCTTTCAGCAAAATTCAAAGTATTTTCTACTCCTGGAAATTTCAATAATCACATTGGACTTCCCCTCTCCATCTTACAAATTAAGCATAATCATGAGATTGCCGTTCTTGAGCTTGGGGATAATCATATTGGAGAAATAGCCGCCTTATGCAAGATTGCAGAGCCAAGCCACTGTTACCTAACCAATATTGGAAAAGATCATATTGAAGGATTTGGAAGCTTTGAAAACAACGTCAAAGCCAAACTTGAACTTTTTGATTACGCGAAATCAAGTAATTCCATTGTCTTTTTGGACCCTGAAGAAGACAGTGTTTATCAATATGGACTTAAGCTGAAGGAGCGCATTGAATTTCCTATTGGTGATACCATTTTATTTAAGTCTAATAATGGCTTCGTTGAATTCATCTCGGATGGGAACAGTTATTCAACAAATCTTGTTGGGGAGTACAATCAGGCAAACATTCGAGCTGCTTACTATATTGCCAAGCACTTCAAAGTTGAAATAGACAAGGCGAGCACTGCCATTGCCAATTACGTTCCTTCCAATAATCGCTCTCAGCTTGTTAACTCAGAACAGAATACTATCTATCTAGATGCTTATAATGCTAACCCTTCTTCGATGGCTTTGGCATTAGATAGCTTTTCTAAGTTGAAGTTAAGATCGAATCGAGTTGTGATTCTCGGAGACATGTTAGAGTTAGGAGCTTCATCCATTTCGGAGCACAATCAAATCCTCGACCTTTGCAAAAGACTATCATTTGATCGAATTATTGTTGTAGGCCATGAATTTGGGCAATGCCATCTCAGCGCTGAGATTGAGCATTTCGATCGCACCTATTCATTACTTGCCTTTTTAAAGAAGCAAGGGATAGTGAATTCTCAAGTGTTTTTAAAGGGTTCTCGAGGAATCAAACTCGAGCAACTACTCGAAGTGCTTTAGTCTTTAAGAAGACCTCTAGAGATTACAATCTTTTGAATCTCTGAAGTACCTTCATAAATCTGAGTGATTTTAGCATCTCTCATCAAGCGCTCTACATGATATTCCTTCACATATCCATAACCACCATGTACCTGAACTGCTTCAACTGCAGTATCCATTGCTACTTTGGAAGCATATAGCTTGGCCATAGAACTAGCTTGAGCATATGGAAGGCCTTGATCTTTTAACCATGCCGATTTATAAACCAACATTCTTGCAGCTTCGATATTTGTTGCCATGTCGGCAAGTTTAAATTGGATAGCTTGGTGTTTTGAAATTTCTTTTCCGAAAGCTTTTCTTTCTTTAGAGTAGGCTAAGGCAAGTTCAAATGCACCTGCTGCTATGCCTAAAGCTTGAGCAGCGATTCCTATTCTACCTCCCTCAAGAGTTTTCATGGCAAACTTGAATCCGAAGCCATCTTCTCCTATCCTGTTTTCCTTAGGAACTTTAACATCATTAAACAGAAGCGTGTGAGTGTCACTTGCACGAATACCCATTTTTTGCTCCTTCGCTCCTACTACAAATCCTTCCCATCCCTTTTCAACGATGAATGCATTGATACCTCTGTGACCTTTTTCAACATCGGTTTGGGCAATTACAAGGTAGTAGCTTGCACTTCCACCATTGGTAATCCAGTTTTTCGTTCCATTTAGTAGATAATGGTCACCCATATCTACTGCGGTAGTTTTCTGAGAAGTCGCGTCTGAACCTGCTTCTGGTTCAGAAAGACAAAAGGCTCCAATTTTTTCTCCACCTGCAAGTGGTTTCAAATACTTTTCTTTTTGCTCTTCTGATCCGTATTGTTCGAGACCATAACAAACAAGTGAGTTATTTACCGAAACAACAACCGAGCAAGAAGCATCAATTTTCGAAAACTCTTCCATCGCTAGCACGTATGATAAAGCGTCCATTCCGCCTCCATTGTACTTTGGATCAACCATCATTCCTAGGAACCCAAGTTCTCCAAGCTGCTTTACTTCTTCTGCAGGAAATCTCTGTTCCTCATCCCTGTCAATTACTCCAGGCTTTAATACATTTTGAGTGAAATCTCTTGCGGCTTCTCTAACTGCTAAGTGTTCTTCGGTCAATTCAAAATTCATGCTTTCGTCTTTTAGGTCTGCAAAGTTATCCTTTTAACCGATATTATTTATACTTGTTCAAATGGCTATTTATAGAACAATTGGCATGATGTCGGGAACATCATTGGACGGACTTGATATCGCACTAGTTGAATTTGAAAATAAGCAAGAAGAGTGGTCTTTCAAACTCCTTAAAGCTGAGTCCTTTCCCTATAACGAATCCATTCGCCAAAGACTCAAGGATGCAGAAAATGGGTCGGCCAGACAACTTGTTGAAACCGACCATTGGTTTGGCAATTGTATAGGAGAACTTTGTAGAGATTTCATCGAAGGATCGGATAGCAAGCCTGAGCTTGTGAGTAGCCATGGTCAAACAATTTTTCATCAACCTGAACTTGGGTACAGCACCCAAATTGGAAATGGCTATGAAATCAGGAAATGGATGGATTGTCCTATTGTTTATGACTTTCGAAGCATGGACATATCTCTTGGAGGCCAAGGGGCGCCACTAGTGCCTGTTGGAGAATTATTACTCTTTCAAAATTATTCTTGCTTTTTGAATATTGGTGGCTTTGCCAATTTAAGCACTAGGACTGAAAATAATATGGAGGCCTATGACATTTGTCCAGCTAACATTATCCTCAACGAATACGCTTCGCTCTATGGGAAAGCTTTTGATGAAAATGGAACTTTAGCAGCATCGGGCGAAGTAAATCATGAATTGCTAGAAAAACTAAATGCCTTGGACTTCTATCAGCTTAAAGGTCCAAAGTCTCTCGGGGCAGAATGGCTTGAGAATAATTTCAAGTCTGTTTTAGTAAAAGCTGAACCTGTTGATATGCTTCGCACATTGGTTGAACATATCGCTATTCAGATCGCAAAGAATCTTGATCATGTTGGAGCTAGAAGGGTCTTGTGCACTGGAGGCGGAGTTTACAACAGCTTTCTGATAGAACAAATCAGGAAGAAGACGAGCACAGAATTGGTCATTCCAGAAGACTCAATTATAGCGTTTAAGGAAGCTATTATTTTCAGCTTTCTAGGACTGCTTCGCTACTTGGAGCAAAACAATTCGCTGGGAAAAGTGACAGGTGCTGCTAAAGATAGTTGTGGAGGGATTCTGCTTCCCTAAAATAAAGGGAGAAAAAAAGCCATCTTGCAGGAGCAAAATGGTGCTTGAATTTATACATTTGCCGCACAGGAATCAACTCTATGAAAGAACTTCTCGACCGCTTCGAAAACAAGACTCCTGAGATTGTTTTCGAATGGAATGATAGTGAAACCGAAGCCCAAGGCTGGGTAGTAATTAACTCTTTACGCGGAGGTGCCGCTGGTGGCGGAACTAGAATGCGTGTCGGCCTCGACAAAAGAGAGGTTGAAAGTTTAGCCAAGACCATGGAAGTAAAATTCACCGTTGCTGGTCCGGCAATAGGTGGAGCGAAGTCGGGGATTAATTTTGATCCAAACGACCCTCGCAAGGCTGGAGTGCTTGAAAGATGGTACAAGGCCGTGATGCCAATTCTCAAAAATTATTACGGAACTGGAGGCGATTTAAATGTTGACGAAGTTCATGAGGTAATTCCTGTAACCGAAAGTTTTGGTTTGTGGCACCCTCAAGAAGGTGTTCTTCAAGGACACTTTTCACCATCTGAAGGAGAAAAAATCTTAAAAATCGGTCAGCTTAGAAAGGGAGTTTCTAAAGAAGTTGAAGATGCGAACTACTCGCCTAAGCCAGAAAACAAATACCTCGTTGCTGATTTAATCACCGGTTACGGTGTAGCTGAGTCTATTCGCCATTATTATGACATCTGGGGCGGAAACGTAAGCGGCAAAAGAGTTATTGTTCAAGGATGGGGTAATGTTGGAGCTGCCGGAGCTTACTACCTCGCTCAAATGGGAGCGAAAGTTGTTGGAATAATCGATCGCGTTGGTGGCTTGATTAATACCGAAGGATTTAGCTTCGAAGAAATTAGAGAACTTTTCATCAAGAAAGAAGGGAACAAGCTTGTAAGCGATAATCTAATTTCTTTTGATGAGATTAACGAAAAAATATGGTCTACTCCAGCTGAGATATTTATCCCGTGTGCAGCTTCTAGACTCATTACAAAGGATCAAGTAGATCAAATGATATCTGCAGGAATTGAAGTTATTTCAGCGGGTGCAAATGTTCCTTTTGCTGATAAAGAGATATTCTTTGGCCCAATTGCCGATTACACCGATGAACATGTTGCTGTAATTCCTGATTTTATTTCAAATTGCGGAATGGCTCGTGTATTCGCCTACCTCATGCAAAACGATGCTTCTTTAACAGATGAGGCAATTTTTAGCGATGCAAGTGTAACGATCAAGAAAGCCATGGAAGAAACGCATCACCTGAATTCTAACACTACAAAAATTGCTAAAACGACATTTGAAATTGCCCTCAAGCAGCTGATCTAAGGATATGTTCATTTTAATGGTCGTAATTTTTGTTCTGGGCTATGTAGCCATAGCGATGGAACATACCATTAAGGTAGACAAGGCCGCCTCAGCATTGCTTATTGGCGTTCTTACCTGGACAGTTTTTGTATTTGGCACAGGCGATATTCTTGGTGTTGATACGAGTCTCTCGGTCAACGGAATTATTGATCAGGGTGGAGAAATAATGAAGTCGCTTCGACATTTTCTCTTTGAGAACCCGAGTGACATACCAGCCGAAACTCCAGGCATTCTAAACCATTATGTGACGCATGAATTGCGCCATCACCTCATCGAAATTTCTGAGATTCTCTTCTTCCTTCTTGGTGCCATGACAATCGTTGAGCTTGTTGATGCGCATGAGGGTTTTTCAGTGGTCACGAATAAAATAACAACTAAGAATAAGGTAAAACTCATCTGGATTTTATCAGTGATCGCCTTCTTCTTTTCAGCTGCCCTTGACAATCTTACCACGGCCATTGTGATGGCTGCATTAATCAAGAAACTTATTGGCGACATTAAGGACCAATGGATTTTTGGTGGAATCATAGTTATCGCAGCAAACGCGGGAGGAGCTTGGTCTCCTATCGGTGATGTAACTACCATTATGCTTTGGATTAATGGTCAGGTAACCGCAGCAAATATTATCCAGGCAGTGATCGTACCTAGTATCATCTGTTTGTTAGTCCCGCTGATTATCCTAACCTTCACCATGAAAGGGAATATCAACCCTCCTGAGGAGATTGGGAAGGGAGAAAACCATAGTACCTCTAATTTTGAAAAGAACCTCGTATTTGGACTTGGTGTAGCTTGTCTGCTCTTCGTTCCGATATTCAAAACTATCACCCATCTCCCTCCTTTTATGGGAATCTTGCTGGGTTTAGGTTTCCTTTGGTTGATAACCGAGTTACTGCATAAGAATAAAACTCGCGAAGCAAAGGTTTCACACACGGTCGTTGGGGTTATTAGAAGAATTGATGTACCCAGTGTATTATTCTTTTTAGGAATTCTTGCTGCGGTTGGTAGCTTACAGTCTGCTGGTCACCTTGGGCTCCTCGCATCTTACCTTGAGGAAAGTATTGGAAATATCTATGTTGTAAATATCATCATTGGTGTTTTGTCATCCATTGTAGATAACGTTCCACTTGTAGCTGCGGCTCAAGGGATGTATGAAATTGCACCGACAGGACCTTATATGGTCGATGGAACGTTCTGGGAGTTCTTGGCATATTGCGCCGGAACAGGAGGAAGCTGCTTGGTTATTGGGTCAGCGGCAGGAGTTGCAATCATGGGTATCCTTCGAATCGACTTTTTCTGGTACATGAAGAAAATCACCTTCCTTGCCTTTATAGGCTACATTTCCGGAGCGATCTATTACATCCTAGTGAACTAAGAGTTCATCAACATTCGTTTGTGAGAATTAAACACAAGCTTGGCACTTAATAGAGGTTGTTGAAAGCAATCTTTGTATAAAGAGCTTAAGTATGTTTATGAATCTACTCCAAATCAACCTTGCCGACACTTCGGCAGTTACAGAACCAACAGAAGAAACTTTATCAATACTTGAACTGATCGCCGGAGGAGGGTGGTACATTATGATTCCATTGGGGATCCTAAGTGTACTGGCTATCTATATTTTCATTGAAAGATTCCTACTTATCCAAAGAGTAGAGAAAGTTGACCCGGGCTTCATGGATCAAATTAAGGACTTCATTTACGACGGTAAAATCGAGGCTGCCAAATCCTTGAGCCAGTCAAACGATACCCCATTTAGTAAAATGATTCTGAAAGGAATTATGAGAATTGGTAAACCACTAGGTGACATTAGTACCGCAGTGGAAAATGTCGGTAAGCTCGAGATCTTTAAACTAGAAAAGAGTCTTAGTACTCTTGCTACCATTGCTGGTGCCGCTCCGATGATAGGGTTTTTAGGAACTGTAATCGGGATGATTAACACTTTTCATGAAATGTATGCTGCCGGAAACAGTGTTGAAATCTCAAACCTTTCTGGAGGTATTATGCAAGCGATGGTTACCACTGCTGCGGGTCTGATCATCGGTATCATTGCATATGTAGGCTACAACATTCTGGTTGCTAAAATTGAAAAAGTAGTGTATAAGATGGAAGCGACGACGATTGAATTCATTGACTTACTTCACGAACCAGCTTAAGTATGGGACTTAAATCAAGAAACAAAGTAAGTGTGACTTTTAGCATGTCCTCGATGACAGACATCGTGTTCTTGCTATTGATCTTTTTCATTATCGTGTCAACAATGGTGAGCCCAAACGCACTAAAGGTTTTGTTGCCTACCAGTAGCGCAAAAACCTCTTCCCCACAAACTGTTTCGGTTAGTATAAGTGAAGAACTTCAATACTATGTCAATGGAAATCTCGTTGATGTAAGTGCATTGGAAGCTCAAATCATTACCAAAATAGGAGAGGCTGAAAGGCCCGGCATCGTGTTGCATTGCGACCAAAGTGTAGCCTTGGAGTACGCCGTTAAAGTAATGGACATTGCGAACAAAAACCAATTTGAACTCGTACTAGCTACCAAACCTGGATAAGTTGAAGATCTTTAGAGACAAAGACAAAAGAAGAGGACTTGCAGGAACAGTGGTGATTCACCTTCTGTTACTTATTGTGTTTGCTTTGTATGGACTTACCTATATGGAACCTCGACCAGAATCGGGAATTGTTATCAATTTTGGAACTTCAAATGTTGGTTCTGGTGAAGTTCAGCCAGATACTCCTGGTGAAACAGAAAATCCAGAAACTACCGAAACGCAAGTAACTGAGGTTTCTGAGCCGGTTCCCGTTAATAGCGATCAAGAAGTACTTACCCAAGACAACACCGAAACTGTTGCCGTTCCTGAGAAAAAAGAAAAGACTGCCGAAGAAATCGAAGCGGAACGCAAGTTGGAAGAAGAACGCAAGAAACAAGAAGAGTACGAAAACAAACTCAAAAATATTTGGAATAAATCTGCTGCTGGCGGAGGAAGCGAAGGCGATGATAAACAAGCTGGAGACAAAGGTCAAATAGATGGGCAAAAATCACCTGGTGCTTATAGCGGTACTCCTGGTGGCGGAGGTGGTGGTGGTGACTACCAACTTGCAGGTAGAAATGCGCTTAAGAAGATAAAGCCTAATTACGATTGTCAAGAAAGTGGAACGGTTGTAGTTCAGGTAAGGGTAAACAAACTCGGTATTACAACCAGCGCTGAGGTGAAGATTAAAGGAACAACCAATATGGCCAATTGCTTAACCAGTAGAGCAAAAGCCGCGGCAATGAAGACGAAATGGGAGCCAAAGAATGATGCTCCCGATGTTCAGATAGGTACCATTACCTACCGATTCCAATTAAACTAATGAACTACCGGCAAACGCTGGATTATCTATTCACACAGTTACCGATGTATCAACGTATCGGTAAGGCAGCATATAAGGCAGATCTAAGCACCACGCGAGCGTTTGATGCGCTTTGTAATCATCCTCATCAAAGCTTCAAAAGCATTCATTTAGCAGGAACCAATGGCAAAGGAAGCAGCTCACACCTTTTGGCTTCAACCTTACAAGAGGCTGGCTATAAGGTTGGCTTATATACTTCACCACACTTAACTGATTTCCGTGAGCGAATAAGGGTTAATGGAAAGATGATCGACCAAAGCTATATCGTGAATTTCGTGGAGCGCTATAAGGAGCTTTCCGAGAGATTGGCGCCTTCATTCTTTGAATGGACTGTCGCATTAGCTTTCGAATATTTCAAAGAGCACAAAGTTGATTATGCTGTTATAGAAACCGGGATGGGTGGAAGATTGGATTCAACCAATATCATAAAGCCAGTGTTGAGTATCATCACGAATATTGGAATGGATCACCAACAGTTTTTAGGAAACAGCATTCCTCTAATTGCCAAAGAAAAGGCCGGCATCATTAAAAAAGACACTCCAGTTATCATTGGACGAAGACAAAAAGAGACTGATGAAGTATTTGCAGAAACCGCAAAAGCATTGAATGCTCCTCTTCATTATGCACAGCCAGAAATACACTACAAATCTGCCCTTAAAGGACCTTACCAAAAGGAAAATGAAACTACTGCTGCCAATGCTATCCAATATCTCGCAGCATCTGAAATCACTGTCTCTAAAGAGCAGATTATCGCTGGTTTCAGCAATGTGATTCAAAATACTGGTTTAAAAGGTAGGTGGCAAACAATCCAAGAAGAACCAAGAGTTATCTGCGACATCGGTCATAATGAAGATGGAATCAAATCAATTTGCCAAGAGTTGATTTGCATGCCTAAGCAAAGCTTGCATATGGTTCTAGGCTTTGTTAATGACAAGGAGCTCACCAAGTTGATAAGACTCTTACCTCGAGAAGCTAAATTCTATTTTTGTAGAGCTGATATTCCAAGAAGCATGGACGAAAATGAACTACTTAGATTAGCCAGCTTAAATGGTTTAGTTGGAGAATCATTTAAAACTGTTGCTTTGGCCTATGAAACAGCCAAGCAAAAATCGGGGACTCAAGATGTGATTTTTGTTGGTGGTAGCACCTTTGTGGTGGCAGAGTTCCTGACACTGCAAGAAAAGGAGCATTAATATTTTTCATACCTTTTGACAACGAAATTCACTCAAGTTGTCTAATCTTCAAAATGCAATCTGGTCTTTCCCTAAGGCGATGGCCGTATTCGATACGAATATGTGTTATCTAGCTTACAGTGAAAAGTGGTTGAAGGATTACAAGCTTGAAGGTGATTTAATCGGTAAATCTCACTACGAAATTTTCCCTGAGATTGGTGAGGAATGGAAGCAGATTCATCGCGATTGCCTTGAAGGAGCTAAGAAGAGCAAGGATGTTGACCGTTTTGAACGAGTTGACGGCAGTGTGCAATGGTTGAAATGGGAAATCACCCCTTGGTATGAAGCTGATGAGATCAAAGGCATGACAATGTTGACTGAAGACATTTCAGCCTTAAAACTTGCACAAGTAAAGCTTCAAGACACCGAAAGGATCTTCAACCGATTCATGCAAAACCTTCCTTTGTTGATTTGGATCAAAGATGAAGATCTGAATTACAGCTATGTAAACGATTTCTTTAAGGAGACTTTTAAAATGGGTGATGATAATATTATCGGCAAGAAAGATGAAGACTTCATGACCCCTGAAAACGCTAGGTATTGTTTACAAAGCGATGTAGATGCTCTCAAAAGTGACTCTGCTGTGAGCAGTGTTGAGCGCTCTGCCGACCCTGACTCATCCTACTCTTATATGTTGACCATCAAGTTTAGAATCAAAAATTCAGATGGAAAGATGCACCTTGGAGGTGTAGGGATCGACATTACCGATGTGAATAGGGCATCGAAGTGATTGTTCCTTCTGACGAAACTGCTTAGCATCTAGCAATATTTCAGATTCAATTAGAAAAATCGCCTGCGCTTTGAATTCATCTAGGCTAACACGCGAATGATTCACGCGCTGGCTTCATATAAAATCTGGATGTTCCAGGAGGATGTTCTTGGCAGCTGAAAGCAATGCTCTGACCAGAATAAATGGCATGACCTTTTACGTCAAGAATTTCTACCAAGCCAAGCTGGGTTCTTAATTCTTCACAGGTTACGTATGATAACTTAGTAGAGGAAATATTCTGATGCTCTTCCTGGGAAAGACACATCTCCTGAACACAGCCAAATTTATCTGTTCGAACGACCACTGTTCTCTTAAGAGGGTCATTAATAGACCCTGTAAAATAGAAAGCCTCGCTATTCTCATCATAGAGCATAGTCCAAAGCTCACCAATGATAGAGTCACTTGGAAACAATGGAACAAGAGCAAGACTATCAAAGTTTGATTTATTACAAGTAAACAAATAAGGACGTGGCCTCAAGAATGAGTCGAGTACATTTACTAATATCGAGATTCTGTCATCAATAATTTCAATATCAGCGGGGAGAGCATAGTTCTTAAACGAATACTCACTAGCTTGTTTAACTAAAAAGTTCATCGTATCAATTTCATTTATGAAAAGTGTTCGATCCGATTCAGCGGCAGTGAATAAAGACTTATTATCTGACCCACTTATTGGTGCTGATTTTTCATTATTTGGCTCTACAAATTCTTCAAATGTTTTACCTTCAACCGCGTACTTAAAATATCCTGTTCTAATCAAAGGATCCCCTACCGTGAAAGCACCAAAAACAAAGTCGCCTAGAACAGTTGTATTGAGTAATTCATTTCTGTTATTGTAATACCCAGCAGTATCAAGAATAGTCATTTGATCGGTGACCAAATCGTATTCTATCGCTTCAAAATGGAAAGTAGAATTTACATAACAGCTCGCTATCAACTTGATCGAATTGCTGCTTAAGGCAATTATTCTATATGGAATACAATCACGATTGCCCAATAAAAGAGTGTCTTGTTCGAGAATATTCAAATTTGTATCAACAGTTGTCAGATAAGAGCTAGAGTCATATTCATATGTATGACTAACGACAAAGGAAGTATCATTAACAGAGAAAAAAGTTCCATCATATTGTATTATATACTTCGCTGAAACATTTGAAATAGACTTCTCTTTTAACGGGTTACCTTCTTTATCGACTTTAATAAGTCTGATAATGGAAGAATCCGAATACCTGATCTGCTGTTTGAAGATGAAGTTGCCACCCTTTGTGACCATCCCTTCTCCACCAAAATCATTGAGAACAGGGAAGTCTAACTCTTTTACAAATATGTTTTGAGCCTCAAGTCTTGATGCGACAGCCATCAAGAGAAACAAAAAAATGATTGAGGTTCTCATAGCTTGATAAAAGTAAGAAAGATTGATTCATGACGAGGGGTGATCCGCCAGCTGGAGGATGATTGTGGGGGGAGCCATATACGCACAAGCCTCTGTCCTTAGGGTTCGAATACTGTAGGTCTCCGCCAAAGCTCAGTGTAGAAAGCATTTTAATTTCTAAAAACAAAGAGCTCACCTTCGCTCCTCGCTAAATGCTCGGAGCTTCGGTGAGCGTAGGTGGGACATACTGGATTCGAACCAGTGACCCCTACCCTGTCAAGGTAGTGCTCTAAACCAACTGAGCTAATGCCCCTATTTTATTCTCAAGACATTAGCGAAGTTGCTTGTCCCGAGAGCATCGCGATTCGGGAAGCTAATGCCCCATTCTTATGGACTAACTAGATTGATACTAAAATTAGCATAGAGTGGATTTCCCGCACTATTCTCCATTGCGAAAGGCTGATCTCCAAAGAAGCCTCTGAAGAAGTCCTTGCCTTCAGGAACTGCGTCAACATTGAAAGAATACATCACTCGGTATCCTACTTGAACAGACATCCAAATGAAGCCAACAATTTGACGCTGATAATTCAATCTAAATCTAAGTTCACTTCTCCTTAGCTCAAGCTCATCAAAGGGAGCTGCCAAGGCCATGTTTTGGTTTCCAATTCTGTAACTATTACCTTCTAACTCAAAGCCTCCTAAAACCAAACTACGAGCATTTACGCGGTAACGAACATGTCCTCTTGCCGGAAATAGAATTTCTGTACCCCATTTTCCGCTTAGGCTCGTTTTGTTGTAGAGAATTACAGGAATATAGTTCAATTCACCTGCTCTATAAGTACGAGACAATCCAACACCCCATTGTAGGTAATCATTCGGGCGTCGACCCCAAAGGGCTGCTGCTGAGTATCGATTGTAGTTTAAACTTTGGAATTCGCTTAAACTATAATCTCCGTTCATATCGGCATTTGCCTGAATCAAAAGGAAACTAAACTCATTAAGTGGTTTGTAAACTGTTGCTTTCAACCCGAAAGTCTTCAATCCGTTTTGACCTAAGGAGTTCAAAAGTGGATGGGTAGAGCCTGGCGCTCTGTCTAAATCATAAGCGAAATCCCAAAACTGGCCACCTAATTGAACGATCAAGTTATTTCTCGATATCACTGGAACATCGGCTCCAATGCGCACGCCATGTGTAAGCAACACATTAGCCGTTTCTTCTTGATAACTTGAAAAAGCCCCAGCAGTAATCTCGTATGCCGTCTTCTGCTTGAAAAAAA